>Ga0307930_1003775_pt1 | contig 10904 bp, 13 predicted proteins | sample OrgLakmetageno46_FD_203161 | JGI IMG/M metagenome (GOLD analysis project Ga0307930, IMG submission 203161) | Saline water microbial communities from Organic Lake, Antarctica - #46 | ecosystem: Environmental > Aquatic > Non-marine Saline and Alkaline > Saline | place: Antarctica: Organic Lake... | reverse complement strand
CTGTCTCTCATGTCCGACATGGAAAAAGTTGCCGTGAGCAAAGAGGAATTCGAGGCCCTGAAAGACATTTTGAGTGGCAGTAAAACAAAGACCTTTGTCGCGCCACCAACGGCTCATTCTGACAACGATAGCAGCAGCAATGGCAACAGTGAAAATAACACCAACGAAGGTGGCAACAAAGACGACGACGACAAGAAGCCAGTGAGTGAAGCGAGCGACATTGCTTCAGCTGCTGATGCTGCCATGGCGCCACCACCGCCTATCCTGCCGCCACCTCAGAGAGAGCAAGCTGACGACACGGCTGCTGCTAGTGGCGGAGCTAGTGCCAGTGAGACAATGGACGACGGCAGCAATGACAGCGCGCTGGGCATGGGCGAGTTTTTCTCCACAGTGAAACAAGTAGCAATGTCACGTCTTTTCACGGTATGTTGTATTTGTCACTGTTCAGGAATCACACGACTGAGAAAGAGAAAAAGAGATACAAGCATATAGATGAAACGATGAGTGTGAAATTGCTTTCTGCACATATGTGTTCTTTGGTGTTCTTTGGCGTTGATCCACAGGTGCACCAAGCCACCGCGATCATGAAATGGTCCAAAAGTGAATCGTCAGGCATGGATGCATTCGACCGGATGGATTTAGCGGTAAGAGAAAGAAAGAAAGAAAGAAAGAAAGAAAGAGAGGACATGGGTTATTCTGTGTGCACCTACGGGCAGGGGCTGAGCCGTAGTGAGGCGCTCAAGTAGCAAACGCAGAACACCTGCACGGGTATCTTTAATCTGCATATCCATACTCCGTCGTTTCTTTCTGTTCGTAATTACCACTAAAATTCAGGTGTTTTTATGGCACGCCATCTTGAGCCCGGATTCGTTCCAGCTCATCCTCAACACCTTCGACGAATTGGCGGACCGTGAAAATTTGATTGCGCGCATATCCGCTTCAGGCAAAAACCGCGCCTCGGTGAAGCTCTTGAGGCCAGAGTGCCCCGACGCAGGTGGGGGAGTACTGTTGTCTACTGCCAAAAACGGCACGCGCTGCAATGCGGATTCAACGGGCGACTACCGCATTCAATACTAGACTTGGCAAATATTATGAACAGTTTGACCACAAAGGCACGATCACACATTTGAAGGACAAACACGGGAAATATAAGCAGCACCACAGAAGGCAATGCAGCTATAGAACCTGAACTTGAAATCAGTGTGGGCTCAGGTGCACTGAGGTATATATTCATAACTGTGAACCTTCCTGAAGAAACCTTCTGTTTTTTTTTTTTCAAATGGGCTTCTGAATAGCTCAAAAGAACAAGGGGCTGCGTTTTGCTGTGCGCCCTGTGTTGCTGGTGCTGTTATTTGGGTTTGCACCTCGCAACTAATAATTAGTAATAATTTTGGTTCTGCCCTCTGGACTTCGGAGTTGAAGCTTAATAAGGAATGTTGGCTCGCCGATTTCGTCGTAGAAGCGAAAGAAATTTGTTGCGTAGGTGCAGTGGCACTAAAAATAACAGATTTTTTTTTAAAGATAAATTATTTCTATTCACCCTAGCAGTAATAGTTAATAGGTAGTTGGCCTTAAATTTTCATGAATTCCTTGTTCCACCGAGTTTCATTGGCTTTCTAGCATATTAAAATGGTGCTAGCTCAAACAGCCCTCAAACATGTTTAGGATATCTTGTTGCGTTCTTCTTGAAACGACGCTTGAAACGCCGAAGCTTGTTTCTTCTGGCTAGATGAAGAGCCAAAAAAGCTCTTTTTCCCGAGCCCTTTCACCGCACCTTGCTTCACTAGCTCAAACCTATACATGTAGGCGACAAGATTGTCAATTACTTTGATGAGTCAAGGAGGAAAGCACAACGAATGCAAAGTTCAATCAATGGTTTGGTTAAGAAAGATGTCAAAAAAACGAGTAGAGGCGAGAGACTAGAAACTAGGAAAATATACTAATACTACACAGAATTGCCAACGCAATCATGTTCACAAGCACTCACAAAGCAAGGAATTCTTGTTCGTCCACGCCGCCGCTTTTGTCGCCATCCGCTAACGCAAAGGCGGCCTCTAAGTCCTTCTCGGAAGGCGCCGCTGCGTTCTTGCTGCCATTTTTGCTTGAAGGCACCAGGAGCAGGCGTTGCACGAGCGCCTTGAAAGCTTTCATGTTCAGCGAATTGCCGTAGCCGCAAGCTGCCCGAAACGACGACGATATTTCAGACACTTCATTATTGCCACTAGCCGAGCCGCTGCTGCTGCTGCTGTTGGTGGAGTCACTAGAGGTGCCACTGCCATTGCTGTTGCCATCGCGGCTGTCTTTAGGACTTTCCGAATCAAGAACCTGCAGTACGATTTAATACGCAAAAAAACGTGTCAATCAAAGCGGTCTTGCCATTAGAATGATAACGAAGGCCAGCATTGTTTTGAGCCTGGCTCACACTCTCCCTTCAATCAAAGTCCATAATTAGGTAATTACAAGTACCTCGTTGATTTGGGCCCGTTTGTCGTCGGTGAGTGAGTTCAAAATGACACCCTTTTCCGCGCCGGAGAGTTGGCCAAGAACAGCGGCAGCCACTTCAACACTTTCGAATCCATTCAACAACGCAGCGCGGTCTCCTCCAGCTCCAATACCACTATAGCCGCCACCGTTGCTGCTACTCTTAGATGAGGAAGGTGGCAACACAAGCGTCGACAACAGCACCGCCGCAGCGGCTGGCTTCTCAGTGGCAAGTGCTTCAAGTACGGGAGAGCCTGCGCCGCGGCGGTAGAGCTCCAGTAGAAGGGCAGCTCCTAATTGCCGAGGGAAAATCAAAACGATTTAAGAAAACAAAAAGTGTGGAGGAATGTAATAAGGAGCAGCTATGAAGGAAATCATCTCCATTTCAAAAATCTTACAAAAATCTTAAATATTCTCTAGTGCCTAATTTTCTAGCCATTTTATCAAGTATGTACCTTGTTTCGTGGGGAAAGTACTGAGAAGACGGCTCATGGCGTTGGGCGAATCACAGGCTACAATTTGAGCAGCAGTATCGGGCGTGCCCAGCACTTTGACCGTAGGTTTAGGAACCACACTTGATATAGGTTGGCAACGATGTTCAGCAGCAACAGACAAGAATGAAAAGTGTGAAACAAAGTACAACAGTGATACTAGATTCTAAGTGTGTATGTTTTTTTTTTCAATTTTACACTGTTAGAAAGGCTCTATGCTTATAGCCTTTAAAAAAAACTTCACAATGATAACACGCAACCCACCTGCTCCAGGCCCGGTCCAACTCCAGTGCTACCGACGCGCCCGCGCCCGCCCCCAGGGCTTTCATCACATCCCTGTAATCGCCGCGCAACTTCAGCTCCAGCACCGCTGCGGCCGTTTGTGCGGTTTTCAGTTTCACCAGCACCGAGGCTTGCGCTTCTACCGAGGGCAGTCCATGCAGCACGCTTCCCTGGTCTTGAGTGGTTCTTGCTGCCCCTGCTGCTCCTGTTGCTGTTCCTGTTGCTTCCGAAGATGCTGCTGCCTTTGACCCATCGGCTGCTGATCGGGGCCCACATACCGTAAAACCAACGTCGCTGGCAAACACCGAGCACGGCATTGGACCCAACATTGAGGACAAGCCAGTGAAGTCTGAATTGCGTTTGGATTGGGGCGAATCTACACCACCACTAGTGCTGTCCTGTTCGTTCACATCAGCTGTTGTTGAAGAGGGAGAAGATGATTCTGCTGCTGCTGCTGCTGCTGCTGCTGTTGCATCTGCCGTAGGAGAAGAAGAAAATGCAACTGGTGACGACGAGGCTTTTTCCTCTTCGGATCCCGCGGCAGCTTTGGCAGCAGCAGCAGTGCTGAGAGCACTATCCTTGGTGGTGCTTTTCTCTTCTGCGCCATCTGCTTTCTTTGCCAGTTCACCACGACCAACTGCCTGAAGTTCCGCAGCTGCGGTCGCGGCCTCGCTAACTTCGCGTTTTGCCAATTTGCCCAAGCGATCGGCAGTGGCAGCTGCTGTGGCTGCATCATTCCGGGCGGCTGTGAGCTCGCTGGATTCACCTGTGGTACCCCCGTCATTGCTGCTGCCATCATTGCTACTGCGATTGCTGCCCTGTTCAAGCTCTAAGGAAGCTACGATCTCAGCCTTGTTTGCAGCCTCGTTCTTCGCGTCTTCCCAAACTTTGGTGGCCTCCTCAGCTTCGGCTTGTTCGCGCTCAGCGTACGATTCAGTCCATTGACACAGTGCGCGCTGCATTTTGAGCGCGTGGCCTTTCTTCAGACCTACGTCCAGCAACGCATGCAAGTCGAGGCTCGCCATTTCAGGCAGGGTTCCGTGGCCTGCCGATGCCAACGACTGATACACGTGACCCAGTCCTTGCTGGTCCATGAACGCAATGGCGGTGTCAATCGCGGCCTTTGCTCGCATCGACTCGTACATGGCTTCGTCGGCGTCAGCGGCCGCCGCCACGGTATCCGCGGCAGCAGCAACTTCAGTGGCAGTAGCAGCAGTGTCTGGAGCACCCGCCACACGAGAAGGGGCGGTAGCATCCACAGCACTGGCCGAAGAATTAACAGCAGGAGCCTCTGCCGAAGGAGTAACGGAAACAGCACCAGGAGATGAAGCTGCGTCAGTAAGTGGTTCTTCTGCAGACGCCGCTGCTGACACAACCGTGGTATCTGTGGGTTCAGAAGTAGCTTCCTTTCTAGGAGCTGCTACGTCCTCTTGCGCCTCTGGTGAAGCACTGCTACTCACAAGAGAGTCTGACGCAGAGTCTCTGTTGGAATCACTGCTGCTGCTGCTAGAGGTGCGGCGACGGCGGCTGCTGCTCCCACTGCTTCTTAACTCGTGTTGGAGCTTTTGTTCTTCCGCTGCTGCGTTCAACTTGGCAGCCAGTGCTGGGTTCGCCGCGGCCAAACGAGCATTCACGGAGTCGGCTCGCGCTCGGGCTTTCGAGACGGAATTGGCTTGGTCCTTCTGAGCCGCCGCATGCTTGCGCGCTTCTTTGCGCTGCCGAGACTTCACTCTCTCGGCTTGCTCTTCGGCTTCTTCTACGGCCTTCTGTTGTTGCAGTGAAAGAATTTCATGCTCTTTGGTTGCTTGGATCATTTCCTCTACAACTGACTTTGAAACGCTGGGCCATTCCCTTGCTATTTCTTGTGTTGCGGACGTCGCTGAAGTGACGCTCTCACCGCCATCCGCAGCAGCCACTGTTAGAACTGACGCCGACGAAGAAGCCCACGATCGCCATCCTTGCTCAAAGGCAACCGCAGCTGCATCGGCATTAATTGAAGCAACTGAAGAATCAGCAACAGGAGTAGTAGCAGCAGCAGCAGCAGCAGCAGCAGCGTCATCTTGTTGCATAACTGCATCGGTCGCCCACTTTCGCCATCCTTGCTCCTTATCGATTGTATCTGTGTCCAAACTCACTGGAGTTTCAGCACCGGAACCAGCACCAGTATCATTCTCAGCACCATCAACAGCAATAGCGGCAGCAGCAGCAACATCTTGTTGCTTTACTCCGTCAATAGCCCACTTTCGCCAACCTTGCTCAAAGGCAATGGTAGCAAAGTCTACGTCGAGAGTAGACAACGCAGGAGCTAGTTCAGCGACGCGCGTAGAAACTTCAGGCATTGGGCTCTTTATCACATGATCAAGCGCAGAAGGAGGTGGTGGAGGAGTTATTGACACCACAGCTTCATTCTCTGTTTCAGTGGCCTTTGCAGCATCGTCTTGTGGTTCAGCCTCGAGAAAGAGATGGCTCGTTGGAGGAGCTGTTGGAGGCTGTCGAGATGAGATGTCAGCAATTGCAGACGATGCCGCTACCACAAGAAAATCGAAGCATTGTACTTGCTGAGCATCATCACCAAATGGTGCGCTCCTGTCCGCGTCGCTATCATCGCTTTCGAAAGCACTGTCTCTAGTTTCATCTTCATGCACATTAGGTGAAACTTCAATCGTGCGCTCTGAATCTGCGCTTCCTGCTGTGTTCGATATCGAATCCTCAGCTGCTCTTATTCCTTCTTCCGATGCTGCAGCTCGTTCTTTTTCGGCTACTATGAACTTCTTCGCTTCAGACTTAAGATGATTCCGGAAAGACAGAGCAAGCTCTTTGCCTTCAGCAACCATGGAGGGTTGTGTTCGGTTTGCAGGCTCATCGGACGATGCAGTTACATCTTCCGCGCCCGTAGGAGCCTCATTGGCATTGTCCGTCAAAAACAGCTGTAAAAAAATAGAAAGAAGCACGTAAAAAAACAAGCTCATGCGATTCGTAGTTTTCGCTCTTGCATGATATATAATAGCGAACTACACCGATTTGCAGGTGGTTCAGTGCTTCACAGATTCAAAGAAATTGATGGACACGTGAACGGCTTTGAACTCACCCGGAGAGGTCGCGACCGCTGGAAATGTCCCTCTTGAAACACGTCACTTAACCACAGCGACAACATATGCGAGCGCTCCAACACTATTTCTGTGCTGCGCTTTGAAAACCAGGATGCTGATGGACAAATAAGTGGGAAATACGGCATGATGTGAACAAACTGTACAAAAGAATACAGAGTGAGAAGAAGGATGATACAAATAAAATGAAAGAATAGCAAGAACAGCAAACTGGTTATCTCTATACCGACGGTAAGCACAGCTTAAGTAAATGACTTACCGATGTTGTCGCTAGGAAGCGCATATCTGGCCTTGAAATCGGCGACACTGATTTCACCGCTGCTGCTGCTCTCATCCTCTGCAGGAATGGGCGGCGCATGCAACCTCAAAGAAGCCTATGCAAGCATACAAGATATGGGAAAATAAAGACAGGTTAAAGTATGCCGCCACAAACGCTACAATGCGGACGCAAAGAAGAAAGAAAACACACAATCGTGGTGTCGCCGAATCTTTCTCACGAACACGTGTGCACTCGAGTGCTCGTGCACACCTGCAAGATCTTGAAGTCATTGAAACGCCGATACACGATAAAAGATTCGCATTTTTGTCGAGTTCCCACGGACTCTGCAGCTTTATTGTTGTTATTGCCATTGGCGCCGTTGCCAGTGCTGTTGCTGTCACTGAACGGGCACCATTCGGGTGCTTCTGGCAAGCATCTGGGCGTAACCTGGACATGGTAGGCTACATAGTCGCCCCAGATGCCTTCAGGCACCAAAGTGGTCCTGTAATTTTCAAAAGATGATCCACAATGATATTTCGATGGTTCACTCCACTAGCTACCGCAATGAAAGAAGCTTGGAAAGCTTCTCATCGATGAGGAGGCCGGTCGAAAGGTTGCCTCATGAATGCACACAGTTTCAAAAAGCAGCTAGCACAGCGGCCCTTCACAGGAGTCAATATTCCTCACCCTGTGACTTTAAAATCCGCCATTCTCTCCTCAGAATATGCCAGGGCGTGAGAAATGCCACAAGCGCAGGTATGGAGATGTTGCCGATTGCCGATGATGTTAGCTTCGGCTTCACGCGTTCACCTTTTGATCACCCCGTGATAATTCACCCTCGTCTGTAGTCAAGAATCGACTTTGCAGATCATAGACCAGCCGATCAACCAATCAAGGAATATTGACACAAAATTTTGCAGACTTTTTGATGAATCATGAAGGCCTTTCTTGTATCGTGTCGTTCGTGACTTCGTGAGTAGAGTGAAGGTTGCTCGCGGTCTCGCGGTGAAGAGCTTTGTGTTCTATAGAATATAGAAGTGGTGGCCCCTTTTGGTTTCTAGAGAGCCAAACCAAACAGTTGTCTGCTCTAGAATTAATCACTGCCACCTCGGCGGTTTAGTAATCGTTGGGTCTATCCTATTATCTCTAATAGCAGCATCAGCCCCAGTACGTAGCCATGGACGATGTCGCTGCCGAAATGGAGCGAGAGCGACAGCTGAAAAGGCTCAAACGCGAGCGTGAAGCTGCTGAAGCTGCCGCTAATCCATTCGCAGCCATGGCGGCGGAAGTCTCCTCTGACAACGAAGCCGATGCCGACGACACGAACGAGGAAGAAAAGAAACCGGAAGCGTGGGCGAGCGTTAAGGACAAAAAGGAGCAGCGGGCGGCGCACGTCGAACACCTCAAGAAAAAGTTGCGGGGCAACGGTGGCGTTGGCAGCAGCAGCAGCAGTGGTAACAATGGCGAGGACCCTGGGCTTGTGCCGAGTCCTAGCAGTGGCGCGGACCTCCAAAGCAGTGCGAACGCCGACAATGCAGAGGACTTGGAGGCTGCGGAAGCGGAGAAGACTTTATTGGACGAAGCCAACGCACTGCGCGCTCAACAGGTTCGGATGGACAGCAGAGGAGGCATAAGTTAAAGTTTGGCCTTCTTTGAGATGTACATGTGTGGAGAAGATGGAGAGGTTGTTGATTTGATTGTCTTGAAAGGGCAGTATTGGGCACAATGTACGAGTAGGGTCTTCTCAGCGGTTGGTTGGGTCTTGGTGGTGTGAAATAACAAAGGAGCAAGGTGGTAGGAGTTGCCTAAGTGGTAGCTAGGCCTTGTGCACATGCGCTTTCATTTTCTTAGTTCATGCGCACGTGCGCTGTCTTCAATCTTAGGTCTACCCTGTTGCCCTCTCTTATGCTTCTTCCTATCACCTAGCCTTGAAAACAACCCCACCATCTTATCTTGTCCACTCTCTCTGTTCCTGCACATCACTAAGCGCCCACTGCACCCCTACACACACACCTCTTATACCTTCCCTGCAATAATCTTCTTCTTCTTCTTCCTCTTCTTCCTAGGCCAACATGGACGTGTCGGAAATTCGCAAGATGCGCGAGGCGGCCGAAGAAGCGCGCCTTCGCAAGGACGCGGACCGCGTGCAGACCAACGGTGCGTGCCTCCTTGGGCGTCGGGGGTCTCCTCTTTGGCCGTGCTCCTAGCGTTTTTATTTTTTATTTTATTTTATTTTTTGGGGGGGGGATCAGTGGTGGTGGTTGTTGTGTTTTTTTCAAGCACTGCTGAACTAATTCTTACGTTGTTTGTTTTCTTTAAAAACAGCTTTGATGAGCGCAGCTGAGTTGGCAGCCGGCACTCGCTACTCCGAGTCACTGTCCACTGGCTGGCGGCCTCCTTCTCACATTCGAAGCATGACCGAGGATGAAGCCGCAGTTTTACGCAAGAAATGGTACATCTACAAACCTCCTACTGCTGCTACTTATACTTCTTTAGTTATGCTGTTGCGCCACCTAAACTGTTTTTCAAAGTAAAATCCTACGATGAAAACGAGTGCACCAATTCGACTTTTCCAAGATTGAAGAATAGGTGGCCGTAGACATTTTGCACTTCCATCCGTTATCGTGTTATGCGCACACGCTGCCCCAACAACAGGTACATCATCGCGGAGGGGGAGGCGATTCCGCCGCCCATCAAGTCCTTCAAAGACATGCGGTTTCCTGACCCCCTGAGGGCGGCCCTCGAGAAAAACGGCATCAAGCGCCCAACCCCCATTCAGGTATACTTCGTTGAACAAACAGAAGTATTATTTAGCTAAGCACACACACCGCCCGTCGATCCATCTCTTCTACTTCATCATCATCATCATCTTCTTCTTCGTTTCTTTTCTTTTTCACCCTTGAAGGCTTTCAAAAACGCGTTCTTTTTCTATTTCAAGTCATGTTTTTTTTCTTTCCTTTTTTTCACAACCGTCATTACCTCCTCTATAGGTCCAGGGTATTCCCGTGATTTTAAGCGGCCGGGACATGATTGGGATTGCGTTCACCGGCAGTGGGAAAACGGTCACTTTTTGCTTGCCGCTGGTGATGTTAGCGATCGAAGAAGAGAAGCGTTTGCCGCTGGAGGCGGGGGAAGGGCCCTTCGGTATTATATTAGCGCCCTCGCGCGAGCTAGCCCGGCAAACTTGGGAGGTAATCGTTTTTGTCATCATTAGAATGAGTACAGCAAACGATGCTCGACTTCTGAAATCCAACGTTGACAAGAATGTGATTGTTTGTGTCTTCATTTTTGAACGCTTTTCATGTGTGTTTCTTCTTTCACCTCCCCTATTTCTACCAGCATCGAATCATTTTCATCCTATATCTTACGTTCTCACGATTCATTTGCTCACTCACTCGCTGCATCACAGGTGCTGGAGCGTTATTGCGCAGCCTTAGGCGAGCCCGGCACGGGTTATCCTCGCTTGCGAACATCACTGGTGGTGGGCGGAGAGGCGAAAGGTAAACGCATAGACGAGGGACGAGGAGAAGGCACAAATCTGTGCACATCTCTTTGTTTCTCTTTGTCTAATAAGAATGTTTCAAATTGTGGCGTATGCAGGCATTCAAGGCATGATTAAGACCAGTCTCTGATACAAACACACACTCTTCGCTCTTTTTTGTTCAGGCCCTCAGCTGGAGCCGTTGCAGAGGTACGGCGTGCATGGCATTGTGGCAACACCAGGTCGTCTCAAAGACTTGTTGGGGCAAGGCAAAATCAAGCTTGACCTGTGCCGGTAAGGGGGTGAAGGGTGCTGGTGATAGAGTGGTGCTGGTGGTGACAATGTTGTCGTTCATTTCGTGTGTTTCTTGTGTGCTGGTATGCCTCAAGAAACTTCACTTTTTTTGAAAGAGTTGAAGAGAGGGTGACGTTGTGTTTAGCTTGTTTCATGTTCGTTTCAATTCACTTTTTCGTATGTATTCCTCGTAAATATGCACGGCTTTGCCTTATGATTGTTTTTTCTTCTAAATCCAAACAATACCTCCAACGACAACCCTTGCCACCATTTATAACACCATTCAACTGCTAGTACTTCAAACTCGCACACCAATTCACAGGTATTTGTGCCTGGACGAGGCCGACCGGATGTTGGACATGGGCTTCGACGAAGAAGTGCAGGCGATCGTGTCCCACTTCACCCAGCAGCGGCAAACTCTGCTGTTCAGCGCTACCATGCCCCAAAAGTTTCAAGACTTCGCCAAAGACGTAAAGTGTGCACATACTTACATATGTGTGTGTGGGGGG
>Ga0307930_1003774_pt1 | contig 10904 bp, 17 predicted proteins | sample OrgLakmetageno46_FD_203161 | JGI IMG/M metagenome (GOLD analysis project Ga0307930, IMG submission 203161) | Saline water microbial communities from Organic Lake, Antarctica - #46 | ecosystem: Environmental > Aquatic > Non-marine Saline and Alkaline > Saline | place: Antarctica: Organic Lake... | reverse complement strand
CCATCATTGGGGTAGGAGGAGGTAATCGGCCATCTTACTCTGAACGTTTTCGGGAAACGCCCTGTGCGGATCCGCATGCAGGGTGTTGTGGGGGCTGGGGGTTAGATACCCCCGGCTACCCGATTATGTTTATTTGGCTGAGTGCAGGCAAAAGCAGTGTGCTTCCCGAAGAACTCCATGCCCCAAATGCTTGACCCGTCTTCTTCAATTATATATTTGTATGCGAAAGTTTTGTCATTGAGGAAATTGGGCTCAATAACCCGCATAAGATCATTAAATGAAGCTGCAAGATCCTGAGAGAGCTCCGTGCCCGATACAACCTGTATCTCTGTTGAGCAATGCATAATCTGCTTTTCTTCACGCCAGAAAAGCGCTTTCACCATTCTACTGATAACGTTCTGATAGGCTTCAGATTTAAAACCCACAGCCACAATCGGTTCGAGAAAACCGGTGCCCCGGTCCACGTATCCTCTCTGTTGATTAGAAAAAAGCTGGCGTGCCAAACGTTTATTGAAGGCAATCGTTTTAGCCATCGAATCAATAATATCCAGACCATTGCGCCGAAACTCACCTGTGCTCAGGCCGATAATAATTTTAAATTCCTCATCATCTACGCCCGCCGGATTGTTACATTGCTGACAAGCGGGCACCTTATGCAGCTCCATATTGGGCTTTCTGGGTCTTGGGTAGAGGCTTTGCGGAGGTATATGATCACCATTTTTAGAGGCTTCTCGAATCCCACACAATACGCATACCTGCTTCCTCACTGAAACTCCCTCAGAACATAACGCTTGCAGCATGCGCGCCCACGGAATGAAGCCAAAGGCGCAGTGCAGTGGGCGTCGCCGTGCCTGCACTTGTTAGGCATTGTTCTGCACCTCTCGAAGACCTTTCCGGAGAGTTTTCTCTACATCGAATACACTAAAGATTAATTTTCGCTCCGGTAGCTTAAAAGCTTTTCGAATATTTGAAGCTAGATCTATCGCTGCTAACCCCATTTGCGCGGACTGCCCTACTGCTTCCTCACGAACGGCTTCGACCTCTGCAGTGAAATCAAACTGTAAGCCTACCCATTGATCGGCTTGACGAATTTCCTGTGGAAATACCATTAATCTATCCGCAACCTTCGCTTTCTCTGGCTTTAGAAATCCGGCGGGCACCGTTATTGTCGGAAACTTTGGCACGCTCCCCATGAAAGCGCCGGCGTGCCCCAACGATTGCTCGGCTAAACCGTTATGAAATATTGCTTCGGCACAAGTGATAGCGTAACCCTCCAGAGTGACAGCTGCCGACAAAGCTTCGAAGCGTGTGGAATGCTTCTCCCTGCGATTTTCCAGCCATGCATTGATCAAGGCGCCAGCGATGGTAGCAACCAAGGCGCTTGTTATTACTGTAGAAAGGAGGTGCTCTGTCATGTGTCTCTTTGCCTAACGCCGCGCTCTGCGGAAATTTGGGAGCGCTAACGAGTAAATTTTCCGTAGCAGCGCCTTGTGTACGCCCAGCATGGGCATGAACTAATGGGGTGAAAGTCCCCTGTGGAAAGGTCACCGTTCAGCCGGTTTTACCGATTGAACGCTAACCACTAGCGAATGGCAAGGGCCAATCTGTGAGGAGCGGTCTGGAGGCAGCCGCTAGCAAAACTGCGAGCTGATGAACAAGAACATCATATGAGGCGTAGGCCGGAGGCGAGTTGGCACAAGCCGACGGGGCGGCCTCCCGCGAAGCTGCGTGATCTGACGGCCACCGTAAATGATGCAGTTGTGCTGTGAAATTTCATGTTCTTATCTGGGGCGGTCCGACGCATCGGGATCTGCTCAACGAGCGATCGGTCAATTACCAGTCAGGCCACCGGTCGATCAAGCCTGGGCGCAGCCGTTGCCATCGGCGGTTGCAAGCGAACGAGGTGGACACCGATAGTGCCGATGGGGATAGCCCCGCCGGTGATTGAGTAGAAGTCAGCAGACGGCATAGTAGCCAAACGCCCATCGTAGTGGTTGGGAAGCGGTGAAGGCCTGAACCTGAAAATCAATGAGAAGCCTGTGCAGCCCAACGATTCCATATCCGACCGGACTGAGGAACGTTGGCGCAAAATCAGAAGCCATCAGTGGGGTATGAGGAGGGAGTCGGCCATCTTACTCTGAACGTTTTCGGGAAACGCCCTGTGCGGACCCGCATGCAGGGTGTTGTGGGGGCTGGGGGTAGATACCCCCGGCTACCCGATTAGATTTTTCCGTTTGCGAGTATCTCATTGCTCTTTTTCTCAACTGAAGAACGGTAGAGTGCCATACGGAGCCTTGATAGTGTCGGCGTGTTACTCAACACCAGCTTTTCTAGATAGTGAATAGCGAAGTCAGCATGACATGCTGCACGACTAAGCTCAGTAGTTATTGATCTGAAATCATCCGCAATTCGTTGAGAAGGCCCCTCAATGAGCTGCTTTATTGCCAAGCTGCCCTCTGTGAGTACGTGCTCGACGCGACAGATTCCATCTTCAACTGTTAACAAGCAAACTCTAAATAAATGTAGATGAGCCACCTATCAGGTGATCCGGCGGAATGCCAAAATGGTTTGTGGTTCCGCCCCGGGTGAGATATGCACAAAGCGGTCATACCTGTGATATAGGGAGTAGCCATTGCCCTTATTCCTTGTCTGGGGTCGGCGATAACTGATCTCGATCTTCCATGAAATCGTCTGTGACGCCCTCGTCAGAGTCAAAGTACTCGTCCCACCAGACGGGATCGGTTGGCCGAATGTAGCGTTTGACCGACCCCCGGAGCCGTTCAAGTGGCTCTAGCTCCTGAGCGAGTGGTTCAGCCAGCTCATCAGCGTGGGCGCCTCTGGCGTCGAGGCCGTCGAGAATTTCTTTTTCAGTCATTCGCTTGATAGACATACCCGTCCTCCTTCACTGCATGAATGACCCGTGCTCCCGACAATGTAGCAGGTAGTCAGCGTCGGCAGTCAGCTAAGAACGCTTGTACCCACTCGTTTTCAGCCGGCCGCGGCTCAAGTTTATGGAGTTTCACAATCCGGTAAAAGCGAGATACATAACCGCACTGACCGGAAGGTGGTAGCCACTCATTAGGCCCTTTGGCACCCTTGCTGCGATTCAAGCTCAGTTCAACAGGCCAAAGATTCATTGAATCGTTCGCAAACTGCTCGCGTTTTTCACGAGGCCACTGTCTTGAGCCACGGTTCCAGGACCAAGCCAGCGGAACGACATGATCGATGTCGATATCTCCGGCGTTTTGGATAACTCTGCCGGTGAACGGGCTGACCCAACGGCCAGTGACGACTCGGCACCTTTTATTTGTGGCAAACCGGACCGGTGTTGTTGATGTGGCTACTAGGGCTTCTGCACGGCTGTCTTGGCAATCGCCATCTTGATCGTCCCAGCCGTGGCCAAATGCAGATCGGTCATAACCATTTTTTTCATTTTCGTTTTGGGCTCCATTAAGCGATGTCAGCGACAAGCCTTTAGGCAGCCGCCCTCCCTCCTGCAGACAGGTTTTTAGAGAATCAAATGGGATGTAGTTTTTAGTGCGTTCATACCAGCTGCTTTCGGGCGGATGGCAAATACCGCTGCTGGATTTCTTTATAACTTGTTTCGCGGATATCTGAGCGGAGAAGATAACCACAAAAAATAGAGTGCCCGCTTGGCAAAGTCTAAGCTGCATGAATGGCTTCTCGAATGATGGAATGTAAGTCTACCATTTGTTATCAAAGCCCATCATCTTCAGATGCACTCGCTCGTTTTTCACTGCGCTTTTCTGCTTTTTTTAGCCAATGTCATTTTCAAAAGGCTATTACTCGAAATATCAGGAGCCGGTTCCACGGGCGCGCAGCACGTTCAACCGGAATACGCAGAAGTCCGCCGCACACTCGGCGGACAGTCCGGTGAACGAGTGCAGTCGCCTTATGCAAATGACAGAGAGCGTCCAGAAAACGACCGTTTATTGATCTCCATAACGCCTGGTAAAAGTGGGGTTTGTGAGCCGTTAACCGAATCCACCTACAAAATTAAGAAGCAAATTGCGGAATCCGGATCGACAGCGGTCATTTCCTCTCGGGAAAATTTTCTGTAAGACCTGCGCAGTTTCCGATAGTAACTGAAACAAAAGTACTGGCATAACCGACGACAGCAACATCAGGTATGATGTTCAACTAAGCGTTTTTAGCATAGGGTGCTTCGAAAACCGCGAAGCCCAGCGATTGGCTGTGCAGAAGGTCGTAGAGTATTTTTGACCCTGTTTTTTGCGCCATTTAAGCAAAGCTGCCACCTTGTTTGCGGAGTCGATTTTGTGGTCAAACGCGTTGTGATACAGGGAGAATAACTTGTCTTTTTACAAAAATGACACTATATACGATGTCACACTGGTGATACAGTGATGCTTCTAAATGTGAAGCAGGCTCTCCTAGATGGAAAGGGAAGTCTCCGATGTGCAGAAGTGTGCGCGTTGCTTCAGCAGCTGGGCTTCGAGGTTCGCGACGGCAGGCGTGGAGGACATAAGGTTTATGTCCATAACAGCATCCCGGAATTTCGTAGTGGCAGCTTAAACTGCGGACACGGCAGAAACCCTGAGATTAAGGCAGCCTATATAACCCAGATTGTCAGAATTATTGACACCCATGAGGCAGCCCTTAAAAAGCATCTGAGGGAGGAGAAATAAAATGAATGCAAGTACATACAACATTACTGTTCGCCAAGGCATCTTTGAAGGTGAAGAGTGCTTTGAGGCACTGGTAAAGGAACTGCCAGATCTCGCGGAATACGGTGACTCGTACATCGAAGCTTATGAATTAGCTATCGATTCTATTGAAACAACCGCTGAGATTTTCAAGGAAAAGGGGTGGGCAATGCCTCAGCCTTATGAGCCTGAAACACAGTTCAGTGGCCGCGTCACTCTTCGCCTTCCAAAAACATTGCACCGCGGCCTTGCGACCAAGGCAGAAGAAGAGAGGGTCAGTTTGAATCAGCTCATGGTGTCAGTGCTTGCGACATTTCGTGGCTTTGACGCAGCGCTGGAGCACGATCGTAGTGGCTGGGTCAATATTTGCGAAGCTCAAACTCAAAGGCCTGATGTGTCCCAAGAAAACGTGGTGCATCTTAGCCATTATGTAAAAGAAGCTGCAGCTCAGTGGTCTTAGTGAACGAGTCGTTAGAAAGAGCGAAGAAAGGGCTACAGTTTGAGGATATTTATCAAGCTAAAGTGGAAGCTTGGCTTGATGGAAAATTTGATCCTCGGTCTAATTTGGGGGTTCAGAATTACCGACTTCAGCTCAAGCACCACGTGATCGAATCCTACCTTATCAAGATCAAAAACACTGAGCAGCCCGTCGATATTTTTAGGGTGTATATCGATGTCGGCGCCAGACTGGTGCTTTCGGACGATGAGAGGGGGGAACATCCCATTGCTCAGATTGAGGCTGCCTATAGAGTTGACTACCGGGTCACTGAACCTGCGCTTATCGAAGACAAAGCAGCGCTCGACGCTTTTGCGCTTGAGAATGCGAGTTATCATTTGTGGCCGTATTGGCGGGAATACGTTATGTCCCAGTCTTTGAGAATGAACCTGCCCAAAATCGCTTTACCGGTTCGCATGCTTCAATCTGCAGTAGCCTCTCCAGAAAAGTCAGAATCCTGAAGCGAGTGGGGTTCGGTCCACATTACTGACGACTGGCCGACCGAAAAAAACGACGATTCCAAGCTATCAGAAGATGAAGTCCGATTGCTTTATGTGGCTGTAACTCGCGCCCAGCGGGACTTAGACACGAGAGCCATTGCACCTTGGCTAAAGCTGGTTGGCCACAACGCTACTGACGCCGACACGCCGGCTAATGCGGTGCAGCCTGAGATCATCACTAGGGCCACGCCAGCGAAAAGGCCAAAAGTTCAGGGCTATAACAAATTTCGAGATGGCCCGTATTCGGAGTTTCAGAGTAAGCGCCCTTAAATCGACCCACTTGCCCTCAGTCGATCTGTGGCACTTTTTTTGAAGTTCGCTCTAGGTCGACGTTCCACGGCAGAAGTGCCTTCAGCTTTTCCAGCGTGTCAGCGTCAGCAACGCGCTCCAGAACATGCTGGATATAAACAGACGGTTCCAGTTTGTTCGCTTTTGCGGTTTATGCCGAACCCAGAACTATGCCGCATCCCTCATTCGAAACCCTATACTGCCGTGGAACGTCGATCTGGAACGGACGTAAAAAAAGTGCTGCAGTTCGACTGAGTACAAGTGGGTCGATTTAAGGGCGCTTACGAAGCAGAAGCGACAAGGTTGAAGACATGTCGATAAAGCGAGTTACGGAAAGCGAGAATGCAGAAATATCAGGGATGGGAAGGAAGTCAGGAAAGCGAGAACTGGGAAGGTAAAAGTAAACTCGTCACGGATTGATGATGGGCGAAAAATTGCAATTTATGTCAGTTGGCTCAACTTCTCTACGACGGCATAAACCGCAGTCATCCTAAAATCGTGTATTTGATCCTGAACGTCCATTGGGTTTTTTGCACTGATCGCATATTACTTACAACTCAAAAACAGTCACCAAAACACGCTCATTGTCATCGTTGCGAATAACTAAATAGATAAACGAAGATGTCGGATGAGACCATGCCTCTACGTTGTCTGATCGGCCATACTTGCGAGCTTTGTGAGCAAGTACCCTTGGATCAAGCGGGAAAACTCTCAGCGATGGATGGCTCAATCGTTTCACCAATGAAGCCCATGGATTTTTCGGAGCGCCCGATGAAATTCTACTTTGGTACTGATCGACCGCATGCTGGGTCACAAAAAGGCGACCTATTGCGGGCACGGTAATTTCATCGAATGTCTGCGCATAAACACCCTTCTCTCCCCCAATTTTCTCAGGCTCGCAATCATCAATCGATGGCATGATTGTTTTTGCCTGAGAAACCTTTATTTCCACACCATTCATCCGGTTCGTGAGAAACGAGGAGAATTTGAACGCATGTTTCTTCGAGGATTTCTTGTTGGCTAATTTTTTTATTGCACCTTTGGAAACGGTGAGTCGATAGCCACCACCACCACCGGGCTCGCGGTCAAATACCTTTTTTTTAAAAAGAAGATATCGAAGCGCAATGAGTTCTGCCAAAAGAGCACAATCCTCGTGAGCAAAGTCCAAGGAAACATCGAGAATGCCGGAATTTTTAAGGCCAGTGGCCCAAAAAACACGGGCTGTAGAGTCGTCAATTTTCTCAGAGACAGTGGTTAACGCCATCATGACTTTCATGTTCCGGTTGCTGAATTAATGACATTGTAACCCAGCTTTTTAAAATGCAAGGGCTCTTAGCCAGAGAGCCAAGAGAGATATGAATCGTGAGTACAATCGTTGCCCGTACTCTCAATAGAAACAGAGCCATAACCGCCATCCGGGGTAATGGCATACTTGGCGATTCGGCAGGCTTCTATGAAGTTTGGAACGATAGCGATGACCGTTCGGCGATCAGACGTCTGAATAATGGCGCAGCTGCCGAGATAATCTGAAGGCAGTGACGTTTCGACGGTATGGGCACCTATTTCAGCTGGGGCTTCGTGAATAATGGCATAGTCGTTGAACGATTCAGGTTTCATAAGGACTCCGTTAAAAGTTGCCGAGAACGATAAGGCCCAAAATTAAGCAGGCCCGAGCAACCCATGTGTTCACTTCAAGTTGATAACGTGGAATCTTCGTCCCAAAAAGTCTTGGCTTCAGCATGTTCTGCACTTTCATCAGCCCATTCTGTTGAAAAAGCGATAGCGCGACTGCGAATTTCGTTCCAGCTAAGGGGCATTCCGAGACTCCAATGCTTGAGCCAAAACAGACCAACATACACAATTTAAAGGTGAACATTTTTTTTGGGCAAAAAAAAGCCAGCTTCCGCTGGCTTTCTGATTTTTCGTAACACCTTGAGAATGTTACTGAAACTATTTCAATTCAATGAGCTTTTTCGGTCGGTTTTTGTCTTGATGATTGTTCAAATACAAAACCCCGACAGTGACCGCTGTAAAAAACAGCATAAGGCCAGATACGCCAACGATGAATGAAGCAGTCATTTTAGAAATCCTCTATCAAGAATTGCTGATCTTGGTGATGATAATACCATAGATCCAAAGAACGATTCCGCAGAACAGAACGAACACGCCCTCCCAAGGTGAAACAATGTCAGATGTAATGACGATGCCCACAAGACCTACACCAATGGCTGTTACAGCAACTTTGCGAATATCTTCGCCAATCGCTGCAAGCGTTTTCTTATCACTCTTAAGGTAGTTTGATAGCCAACCTATGATTTCATTCAATTTCTTTTTCATAATTACCTCCGTTTGTTAAATTCGGAGGAGGCAATTACCCCGAAGGGTAAAGCCCCTCCGGGTGAATGAACACTTCTTCTAAACTCTAGTGTTAAAGAGCTTTTTTCTCACACTGCTTAAAAATGACATTTCTAAGCCGTATTGGATTCGGGAAAGCAAGCTTACCCTGAGTCATCAATACATCATTCCAGTCAACACCCTTTGCCCGTGAGGGAATAGGTACTGGCGGAAAACAAACAATGACTTTTATTCCTACATTTTCAAGACGCTCTTTCAGCACGTTTGCTGACTTCTCGCCCGTCAAACTCCGATCTTTATCGGCCCAAATAATGACGGTGTGAACACCCTCAGGCGGTACAAACGACTCCATAAGAGTTGCACTGACCGTGGCCCATACCGGGAAGTAGCTGGCGCAGTATGCCGACAATGCGGTTTCAACGCCTTCTGCCACTCCGAGAACGCCTTCATGCGGTTGACCCAATTGAATCGCCGCTCCAGTGACAGTAAGACCGTCAGGGACAGGCATCATCTTTTTAGGGCTAGGCACCTTGGCTTTCTTGCCAGTGGGGGTTAGATAAATTCGATGGAGAGTGATTAGATCGCCTTTGCTATTGCGAATTGCACAAACAATAGCGGGGTGCTTACCAACCTCTTTACCATCTTCATCGTAGTACGGCATCGCAGGATCAAAACGAAGGCTGTTGCTTTCCATAATGACTCGTCTGCGAAAAATCAACTTCCGATTTATCAGGTATGAACGCATCGGGGATACTGCATCACTGCCTAAAGGCAGGCACCGTTCCCAAACACGACTTACTTTTTCAGAGAGCTTTACACCATCAGCGCGACGACGTGCAGAATCTCTTTCTAACCGTTCCTGAACTTCTACAAGCCACGGTGTTGATTGGGCTTTAAGCAGAGGGTTGGCAGGTTCAGGCTCTTCAGTCCCAGGTTTGCTTTGAACTTCCAAAGCAACGGGAGCTGGCTGAGCAGCAATTTCTGATTTTTCCGGTAACGTTGCCGGGTTATCAGATTTTTTGCCTTCTTGGGACAAGTCATACTTCCCTTGTCGTGCTAAGGCGAATTTTTGCTTGAACGTCAGCTCAGGCTCTACGTCCAAAAACTCCCCAATAGTGTCCAGAGCCACTTTAAAGCTCCAATCGTTAAGCCACATGAGCAATTTGAATCCATCGGATCGAGCTCCGCAAGAATTGCACACGCCGCCGCCTGTTTCTAAAAAATTCTTCTTAAACACGCGGAAGCCATCTTCCCCGCCGTGAATAGGACACGAAACATGCCGTCCGGGTTTATTGAGCGCTTCTTGTGCGTGAGGCGCTAACGCCGCCACAATGAAGAGCCAATTTCCAACCGCTTGAGCACGTACTTTTTCTACATCGTAGTAAGCCATACTGATTTCCTTTTTAAACATCGCCCAAAGTGGAGGTTTCAATAAACCTCCATTGATGGGGGCTTACTGAAAACCCCACAGAAGGTGGTTGTGTTATCGGTTGCCTCCCGGTTGGAAGGCAAGCCTGCGTTAAGATCGTTATGCGACACCCATCAGCTCAGCGACAGAAACCTTGTAGTAGGTTTCTTCAAACCAATGCCAAATCTCATGGATATCCGTGCCTTTAGGGAATGAAAGGAAATTACTTAGCGTCTGATCGTTGTCATCAACGAACACAGAACCGAGATTTGCCCATTCCTTTTCGGCTTCGTGAAAAGCGCGTTTTTTTGCTTCTGTTTCGACAAACTCTTTGTCTTTATCGGACAAAACATCAAGAACACTGAAGGTCTGGTAAGTGACCTTTTGAGTACCCTCGTCCTCATATTCAAAGGAGCAAGGATACAAGCGGAAGTGTTGTAGATGATCAATGCAAAACTCTAACAGAGCATTACGCACCGGGGCTTGAAGATCGCAGGCCGACGAATGCGGCTCTGGTTTGTAGGTTGTTTTCATTTTGAGCCTTCTGAGTAGGAGGCGCAGCATCCCGATCCGGGACAATGCGCCCGGTTGGGTTTGAGAGAGATTCAGTGTTTGATTAGAGGTTCTTCAAACGTGAGCATGATTGAAATGTTTCCGTTATCAGCCTTGATTAACACTTCCTCTGGTGAGAAAAAGCCATCAATCGTTGGCATTGGGTAAAACATTCGAGCCCGTTGCCAGTTCTTGCAATCGATGACAGAAATTTTCATTTGCTCTGCGCAGGTGCGCAAAAACAAATTCAAACATTCATCAACAGAGTGCTCACCGTCGGCAAGGAAAACATGGTCAATTATTGCTGGGGTAACAGTGACGCTGAACAAAAAGCCAGACTGTCTAGCGATGTGGTCAACAGGTATCAAGCTGTTGTTGCGGCTTGAGTGATTATCACTGTTTGAAACAAGCATTTTTGCGTTCATTCGGTGTACTCCAGAGTGTCCGGGTACACCAACCCCGACGGGAAGATGTACCCGTCGGGTGGTTGCAGAAAAACAGGCTAATTCAAACCTACTTTTGATTTCAATTCTGTTTGTTTTGAGAGGCCAGTTACCTCATTTCACTCTCATCGAGAGTAAAACCGTCTTACCTTTGTCGATGCACTGAAAGGACAAAGG
>Ga0307930_1003773_pt1 | contig 10905 bp, 5 predicted proteins | sample OrgLakmetageno46_FD_203161 | JGI IMG/M metagenome (GOLD analysis project Ga0307930, IMG submission 203161) | Saline water microbial communities from Organic Lake, Antarctica - #46 | ecosystem: Environmental > Aquatic > Non-marine Saline and Alkaline > Saline | place: Antarctica: Organic Lake... | reverse complement strand
GTAGATATATGCATGGAGGCATAGTCTCACATGATCGTATATTGCACAAGTACGTAGTACAAACTTTTTTGAAACTTACTCAAGCACTTCGTCAAGGTCATTGAAGGAATTGCCACTGAACACGAAAGGATAACTCAAGCTTGCAGATAATTGCACTAAATGCCTTATTCGCTCAAAAATTACATCCAGTTTCGGCCCTTTCACAAGAGCAATAGTCTTCGTTATCCCCATACTTTGAAGCTGAGTACAAACATTCAGCGCTTCACGGATCATTCCAATATTTGAGCACGTTATGATGACCGTATTGCCCTTATACGACGCACCAATGAGCTCATCTCGTGTGCGCGAGCATAACACAAGCCCAGAATTTTCATTGACACCAATCAGTGGATCTATAGATCCCAGCCCTCGATAAATGGTCCTTAAAGACTCCGTAACTTTTTCGGCAATAGACGCACCAAAACGATGAGATATAGTAAGTGGAAGAGTGCTGTCGCTCACGTTGTTCTCGCCTGTAAAGACTGAATTCCCAGCGCCTCTAAAACCGTTAATGCTCTGTAACGCAAAGGCATTCATACATGCAATTTGAGATGACTATGTCGATGTAAAATAAAAGATGACACTCACCTGGTAGGGGTCACCTAAAAGAATGATAGACACAGATTCCTTTTGCATTCTCACAAATAAATCGTACTGGGCTGGACTCAAGTCTTGAGCTGTAAACAATTTGTTGTGAATGGGTTATTTTAACAAAGGAGAGAGTTTATAATTGCAGTTGCAAAATAAGGTCCAGCAGCACATGCGTACCTTCGTCGATGACAACTTGAACCGGTTTAATGGGTAGATTTTTCAGCATCAGTGGCTTAATTTTTGTTCTCTCCAAAAGGTTCATAGTAAATGGATCAAAGATTTCCGCAAGGTTTCTACCCTTCCTTTCTTCCTCGCGTACGCGTGTTTTCAGCTGAACGAGCTTTGTTAAAGCTTCAAAGCACAGGTTCATCCTCATAAACTCGTCGGAAGTAAACGCTGTCAAACAAGCTTCCGCTAAATCTATCCATAATGGTGGTGGCTGAATGGCATACTTAGTTCGTTTACCTTTTCTTGGCGTCATCATTGCAGCCCAATCTCTGTCAAGCATGCTGGCCTCCCGGATAAATATACTGTCGTGCAAAAAGTTCTTATCCGAAAATAAGAATTTCTTCAACAAGCGAGAGACACCAATTGCAGCAAAAGGAATAATTGAATTTCTTTTCCCAAACTTTGGAAGTTGTCTCGGTATAACTTTTTTGATAAGCTCAGCGTTTACATTACAAGCACGTCGTCGTGTTGCTAAATCTGTGTGCGTCGTAATGAGACCATCCAGCGTGTAACAAGAGACGTGACTTTGGTCATCCGCCTGCAGACGAACCGTTGCATCTTGTTGGGCAGATTTATTGTAGAAGAGCATCATTGAGTTACCACATATTTTCTTCTGTTGCTCGAGTGCAGTATGAGTTTTTCCAGTTCCAGCGTAGGCTTTCACATTTACAACTGGCCTCATGCTCATCTTCTTTTGTTCAAGCGCAGTATGCGTTTTTCCAGTCGCAGTGTAGGCTATCGCATTTACAACCGGCCTCATGCTCAAATCTAAGTCAATTACGGCACGCTGTTCTGGGGTCTCCAGCGCATTTTGTGGACAAAATTCTGAAGTTTCCATTGCTTCATGCGAAAAACTTTGCGATGGATCTTTTGATTCCGCTACTGAAGCTTTTTTTGTTTCATGAGAACGATGTGGAAAATCATCCGGTGCCGCTTCTGATGCTTCCATCGCTTCATGTGGAAGTCTTTGCGAAGGATATTTTGATTCCGCTACCGAAGGATCCAAAGCTTTGCGAGGATCATACAATGCCAAACAATCTATGGTTCGCATCAATTCAATACATACACCATTTGTGACTTCCGCATGTTTACCTTCAACCTGCCAAAGGAGCAAATGAAGTAAGCAAGGCAGCTCATGCCGAGCTCCCAACCAAACCTGGCGATATCGACCGGCGTTGCGATCTCCCCAATTTAAAATTGGCACCATCTCCTCCGCTGTGTGCGAAATGAGAAGCATCGTTGCCACAACGGCCCAAAAGTGCGTCTCAGGGTCAACATCATAGGCCTTGAGAATGTGCATGGCCGTGTGAAGTGTACCTTTACACCAGGCCCAAGATGCATCCAAAGCCAACTCTGTGTCCTCCCAGCGGCAAGTGCCTCTACAAACCAGTACTTTCAGTGGAGTGGCATGATAAATTGGAGAAGAATCCTCAGTCAACTGCTTCAGCACGTTTAAAATGCGCTCAAAATTTGATCCGGTGGCTTTTGTAACTGGATTCGGCTGTGACGCCGAACAATACGCTGTTTCAATTGATTCGGGCACAAGCTTTTCTTTTGGCCACAAACAGCAAAATAATTCGAGAGGTAGCCGAAGAAGCCAGTTTGGCAGTTTCTCACAAGTATGTGCTTCCATAAATGCAGTTCTGATTCCATCCTCAGTTGTGTCACTAGTTATTTCCTCCTTCTTCCTGTGAAGTCTGGCTTCATACCCACGCATATTGATATACATTCTCCAAAACCTCAATTGGTCATTTGTATCAAGCCTCATTCCTTCTTTCAAAATTTTCTGACACCGGATGCGGTTGAGTATCAACATCGCGAACAACTTGGAAACCGCGGCAAGACCTAAAGAGGTTGGAGTCGGTGGAAGGCGACCGATAACATCTAATAGAATTTCACTACAGGTAAAAAGTCGATTGACCCCAAGTGCAACTTTGGCTGCTTTCATTGCCTGAGGTGCAGCCGCTTTAGCCACTAGTTCACGTTGCACTTGCTCATCTGTTGTCTGATGAGATGACCTACCAAATTCTCCAATGATTCGTTCTTCACCTACTACCTCCATATTCTCACGAGGCACTGCCTCAGCAGCAAAATCGCGTTGTTGTTCTTCGTCCACGTGCTGGGATAATTCGGCTGCCGCATTAGCCGAAGGTTCACACCGCTCTTTCTCATCGGGCGTCTGATGAGTGACCACACTATATTCTTCAGAGGTCCGTCCGCCATCTGTAACCTCCATATTCTCACGAACAGCTGTTTCAGCATCAAGTTCGCATCGCTCTTGTTCGTCCACGTGCTGGGATAATTCGGCTGCCGCATTAGCCGAAGGTTCACACCGCTCTTTCTCATCGGGCGTCTGATGAGTGACCATACTATGTTCTTCAGAGGTCCGTCCGCCATCTGTAACCTCCATATTCTCACGAACAGCTGTTTCAGCATCAAGTTCGCATCGCTCTTGTTCGTCCTCGTACTGGGATAGATAAGCGCTTTGTTCGGAGTTCAATTCATCAAATTTGATTGCTTCAGTTGCCTGACGCGCTGTCGCATTAGCCGCAAATTTACACTGCTCTTGCTCATCTATCATATGAGACGCTTTACTATATACTTCACAGGTCTGTTCGGCCTCTACGCATTCAATTGAATTATCAGTGACTGCCTGAATTGGCGCTTTCGAGGGTTCGTTGATGGTACACAAGAGCTTACGCTTTCGCGACGACATTACAATAGAGAACAATTGAGCAGTTGAGATCAGTAAAGAAGTGTGCTGCTATCCAAACGATCTTAGGGACTCCGAAACTTCTAATAATTTACATAGACCAGGAAGTGACGAAGTGGCACTCAAAGCTATAGCATATACAGACTGCGATTGTGCGCGGCGATAGGAAGCTATCTGTAGTTATAAGAATGAAGGATAGGAATCTACAGTCGTCTGTAGCTAGCTACAGATACTGTACCCTAGGGAATCAAGTACAGGAGTTCAGGTGCCCGCGCGATGCGCGGTTCAGGGGCTCAATGAGTTCGCTGCGGCACACACTCCTCATCCAACTGACCAATTTCGCGGTTGAGGACTCCGCTCTTTTTTTTCTCACTGAATGTGGCCTGTACCGTACTATAGCTATGCCTCCGCGCTAAAGCCTCTTTGTTAAACAACGAGGGTAAAATAGCACCTTTCGGCCCCTTGGGTCCTGTCTCGAAATGGCATATCCACAGTGTGTAGATACTAGCACCAGCGCACCAGCCCCCCTCGGGGATGTCGCGGAAAATGCATATTAAACTTCTACTCGTACTGTAGTATGGTCCAAAGAGAAAAAAGAAGAAGCACCAAAGTCAGTAATTCCAAGAGAAAAACTGTGCTGCTAGCTAGCTTTCTCCTGGGTCAAATGGGGGTTGCGGTGATTAATCGATTGCTGGCTTAGCTCGGCGTCGTATTTGTAGAAACAGGATAAGGTGGCGCTTTAGCGATAGATGGATATTGAGGTCATCTCGCTTAACCAAAGTATCCCTCTGTAGAATTTGGTTGACGAAGGCCACGTTCTGCTATACAGGTATGAGGTATAAGGTGTGAGTTCCAACAATATACTTCTGACTTGCGATGCAAGTATGAAAATAATCTAACTTTCTTAAAGTACTGAATTCTAAAAATTTTAACACAGCCGCTTCTATTGCTAGCTACAGTAGCTTATTAGCAAGTGGACGACTACTATCTTTACAATAGTGCAGTATTTCTCGTCAGAAAAGAGAAATGTGTTCAGCATCAACCCTTTTGACAATCGATTCTTTTTGAGACAGGCCCCGAAGGGCCGGAATTAGAAGACTAACAGGTAGAGAAGAAAAGCAAAGCAGCGCAAACAAGACCTTTTTGTTTTGTGTTTTTTACTCATTGCCGTAGTATATTTCTGTCTCTAGATACGTTACCAACGCAGCGTGCGTGGACTGGCTTTGTAGCAACCAGACCTCGCCTGCCTCGGCTAAAACTTCGAGAGGTGAGGATCGATTGTCTAATTAACTATTATTCCACTAGGCCTATGCGAATTGGACTTACCTATCTAACTATTTCCTAACAGGCACAAATATAAAACAAAGCAGCTTATACAAAAAAAATCATGTACAATTGCTGTACATAAAGGGAGACTAATCAGTTGCGCATGTCCAAGTGGCCATTGAAGGGATAATTTCTCTCCTAGATGATAAGCATTTATCATACTGCGAGGCGATTCAGCCTACTGTACTTAGAAGCATTTCGTACTGGCCCTAAGTAGAGCCCTGGCGCACATCCAACTAGCCCTGCACCTTGAAAATATAAAATATAGGATTCTGCTTGGGCATGGGCATGTGTGCCTGAGTGGCTTCTTAGTTTGAGCTGTTTTTTTAATCTCTGCCAATTAGCCTCCTAATTCCGGCCCCTCAGGGCCTTCTCGTCGAAATATAGGATTCAAGGCTCAACAAGGAATAAGGCGATCCTTCGCTTGTCAAACCCGGAGCGTAGGAAGAACATACAAAGCTATTCTGCATTCAGGCAACTATTATTGATTGGCCTAGTACTCGGTATAGGACAGGGGTTAAGAGGATATAAGGGCATAAGGTATTCAAAAACAGAAAATTCGGAAATACCCTTTTACCAGAACCATACCAAATATGGCCATAAAGTGCGCACTTCGCGTATTCGATGTACCGCGTAGTATTTTTTTTTGATTTCCTGCGATATTTGAAAGAAATACCTCCTGAGTTCGTGCTGCCTTTCAATCGCTATCGGAAGAAAGGATCGCGTCCGTCAATGCAGCTAGTCCCGCGAGCCTGCTACTAAGAGCTCCACCTCCAGCACCTTGCAAATCCTGCTGCGTAGGCGTGTTTCTACTACTAGTTTTGCTGTCTCCACTGGCGCTACGGGGCCGATCACTTCTTGGCTGCAGGGTCGGCTTTCGATTTGACTGCCGGCTTGCTTGTCGACTGCTTCGGGCCCCAAATGTGCCGTTGAGGCTTCTACTCTCACCCAGTGGCTCTTCCTCGCTACTGTCGTCGCTGGCAAGGGCGCTTGCACTGGCTGCTGCACCGCTGCGACACCCCTTGGTTAAGCCTTCGTGCCGATCTGTATTGCCATAGTGCTCCATGCGGCCCTTATGTCTGAGGTCCGGTTTCGAGGATTCTACTTGTGGCAAATGCGTTTGCTTCTCTCTTTGGCTGCTGGTCGCATCCTGAGCATCTTCAGAAGGCTTCGGTATTGGGGGCGTAGGAGCGGCACCTCCCACAACAACGTTAATACGAGCCGCAGCAGCTCCAGAGGCACGCCCTGTCTTGAGAGAGGAGTCTCGGCGAACCGCAGCGGTGTTTTCTAGATGTTTCAGCTGCGCGAGCGCGAGGTTGCGCTCTTGAGTAGCGTCTCGAAGTTGCCGACGCAGTGAGGCTTCTGCTGCTGTACGCTCCTGCAACAACCAAAGGTCGAGGAAGTCAACAAATAAGCGAAGAACAGAAAACGTGAAGAAAGGGTTACTTTATTGACTATATATGCATGCAATTGTAAAGTATTCATAAGCAAATGCTCTACAAGTGAATTTAATCAGCTCTGGCATTCCTTTTTTTGCACGCACACCTCTGTAGTGCGTTCCAGCTGGCGGTTAGCAGCCGCTGCTTCCACTTCCGCAGCTGCTACCGCACGCCGCAAATCCGCAACTTCGCTTTGAATGACGTCAGCACCAGCCCGGGCGCGGCTGGCTTCACGAGCATTAGCGTCGGCACGCTCCTCGGCTGCTTGTTTGGCAGCGGTGCTCTGGCTTGCTTGCCCTAATATATCCCGGTGCTCTGCCTCCAGGGCCTTCAACTGCTCCTGCAGTTCGGCCACCTTCGCGCTTGCGCTCTCGGCATGCGATGTAGCTGCCGCGGCGTCAGCTTGAGAGCGTCCAGCTGCAGCATTGAGCTGCTGGCTTTTGGCTTCCAGGACCGTAATTTGTTGCCGGTGCAATTGCCACGCGCTCTCGCCAGCATGCTCGCAGCGTCGTTCCGCATAAGCCAACTGTTTACGCAAAGCTGCGCGCTCCACCAGGAGCATGCTTGCTTCTTGTCGCAATTCCGGTACGCTTAAGTTACTCAACAAGGTCCTCGCTGCGCACAATGCTTCTTCAGATAGCGCACCACCTTCATCTCTGTTGCCTTTATTACAGCGAATTTGGACACTGCCATTCCTTCGGTCGCGGACAACTATCTCATCTCCACTCTGCTGGCCGTCGTTATTACTGTGAATTTCGTCGTCGTTATCGTCATGATCATCGTCGTCGTCAGAGGGCACAAAGTAAAGCAAAAACTCCCCCCAAGTGAGGTCTGCATCCTGGCCTGGCAATTGATCGAATGCGTTGGCTAAGTATGCCAAGGCTTCTGTCCATGCTTCTTCCCCAACCCATGCTTCCATCACTCGCCTCAGCGCGCCAGTGCCTCCGGTTGTGCCTGCGGCGGTCTTCGGAAGTTGGCTGCCTCGCGACTTGGGGCCAAAAGAGTCATTCCAAGGAGCAATTGCAGCAGCACCAGTAGCGGTAGCAGTGATAGTTGGAGCAGTACCTGTGGTGGTGGTGGTGGTAATGTTGTGGAGTTGCGACGGAGGTGGTTGCTCTTGAAGCAAATGGAGAAGTTGAGCAGCGGGTACAGTGCCCTTGCCAGTAGGGTCTAATTTCTTGAAGCTGGCTCTTAACAAGGCTTCGCAATCGGGCCGCAAGCCGCACAGGGCTATGGGGTGAGTTCTCTTTTTGCGATTAAGAAACTGCTGAGACAAGCTACTTCCATCGCTACCAACGCTGGTGCTTAGATTCTTGTTGTTGCAACTGCTACCTTTATTGCTGTGGCTCCCCTGGGCCTCGATGGTCCGTTTCGCACGGGATGGTCTAAGCAAGGCTAGCACTTCTTCTACTGCTTGCGCCACCGCTGCTGAGGCAACGGCCTCAGCGCTGTCGCATTCACCTTGGGCAGCAAAAATGGCTGCTCCTCCTCCAACTTTTCCGCCTCCTCTTGACGTTGCTACTTGTTCGCGTGCAAAACTGGCTGCTCGTTCCGGCAGTGCCATCAGAGCTCCCTGTAAAGCTTGAGCTTCCGCTGCTTTCCGCTCGCGAGTGAAAGCTCGGCGGCTCGCTTCGAGAGCGGCTGTTTCGTTGCGAAGCTGAACCTGCACCGGAACATCGTGGTTCGAGAAGAGTTTAGAGAGCGACCGGAGTGAAGTACAGGAACAAAACCAAATAAATAAATAAATAAAACGAGGAGAAATAAGAAATCCTGCGCAAATGCGTGCAGTTCATTTAAAAAAAAGTGCTAGACAAAAAGGGAGCTGCGTATAGAGTCGAGAAAAACACGAGATTTACGAACCTGCTTCTGAGCATGAAGTGAATAAGCAGTCTCTAGGCGGTCTCGCATCAGCGCTAGTCGAGATGCGTACCTGAGATCAAGGAATGCGAATGATGCACGGCACAAGCAAAACCACGGAAGACAACAAGATGTGCAATTGACCAACTCTAACTTCTCTTCTTCTATTTGCTTCTTGTACGCTCCAAACGTTTGGTACTTTCATTTATTCAACGACGCATTCATTAACTTTACGTGCGCAAAACGATTACACACACGCACGCTTACCCGTCGAGTCGAGCCAGAGCTTGCAACAGGGGGGCTTCACGACTAAAGTAGGCTTCTGCTGAGGTGTCCCTCGCGGCCTCAGCTACACTCGCTAGTTTGCCTCGCTCGGCTGCTTGGCTTGCCAAGTCTTGTTGCAATTGCACCACCAGAGCTTGCCTTTCCAGGGCTTCTTTCTCCAGAGTTTCCTTGGCTTTCTTTTCTAAAGCCCCAAATGCCCGACTTTCCGCCAGTTCCACGGTCAACTCTTCGACACGCTGAGTGGCAGCGCCGTGGGAGCGCTCGTGCTGGGCCCCGAGCTCGCGTGCAGCAGTGATGTCTTGCTGGGCCTTCGCGCGCTCGTGAGCGATTAGCTGTTGAGCAGCTTTGGCATCAATGGCACGCTTAACCATTTGCTCGTAGCATGCATTGCGCCACAGGGAGAGCACACGCGCGCCTAGGGCAGCAGGGTCAGCTTGACCTTCGCTGCTGCTGCTGCTGCTGCTGCTATCATTTCTGGTGTTGTTACTGTGGCTTCTGCTACCGTCGTGTTTCTTCTCACTGCTTCCCTGAGCAGCTTGAAAGGCAGCTGCGCCAACGGCATTGTCGCGCATCTCCAGCAACTTTTGCAGTGCAGCTACTTGCTGACGCAACAGCATATTTTCCTCTTCAACTTCTTCTTTATTTGCACTGCTGCTTATCCTATGGCTACTGCAAATCGTATTTGGACCGCCTCGAGGAGCACTGGCAGGGTCTTTGTCAGCGTCGGAGAAGGAAAGTGCCGCAGGTTCTTGCGGAGGTGGCAGCGCAATACTTCTTCGGTCTTCGGCGCCTTCGCTTTTTTTATCTTTGTCTACTTTATCTCCTTCCATTTCAACCAGATTTGCTACCAATGAACCGCTGCTACCGGTATTCAAGTTGAGTGCGTCGGCCCCATCTTCATCATCACCTACAGACGCTTGGCAGCCCCATTCTCGAGTTTCTGGGCGAGGCGCAGGTTGCAAAGTCGAAGGAGAGGGCGACATTGGCTCCGGATTGATAACTCCAAAGGTGGGTTGAGGTTGGTTCTTAGGTATTGGAGAATCCGAGATGCGGAGATTTGATTGGTAAGCTTGCTGAGACGGAGCTGCAGGATGCTGTTGTTCCACTGCACTTCGTGTGTTGCCATTGGAGCATACAGCGGTCAGCGTGGGCTGAAATTCGGCGCGGCAATGCTCCTCAGGTGGATATTCCACTGGTTGCACAAAGTGATGCACATGGTGCTGTGTAGGTTGAACTGGGGAATAATGGTCAACCACGACAACGCTGGCGTCTTGCCAGTCAATGCGAAAGGGCAATGGACTTGGAGACCGTCTTCGAGATCGCCCCTGCTGTGACTGTTTTGGTGTAGTAGGCACTCCCGGTGGTACGTTGGCTGCCATTGCAGCCGCCATGGCTGAATGCCTTGTATCTACTGGCCTACTCGTTGGCCGAACTTCAGTACTCGCAAAAACTGAAAGATCGCTCCAGGCATGGCTGTTTGAATGCACCGCGTGAGCACATGAGCTTCTGCCATGTTCGTAACCTCCATCTTCAGGCTCAGGGCTTGCCAATTCTTCGCCATCGTAATCCGAATCTTCAAAAGACTGCTCATTGTTGAAATCAATGTGCATTTGCCCAGCTACAAACTCCTGTGTGCGTAGCAAGTCGAATGCGCCTCCTCCATGGTCGTTCCTACGATTCTCCCATGCAGCAGCACCCTCATCCAGTGCTCCTGATAATTCAGCTCTTCTCTCTTGTACTCTCGTCTGAAAGGGTATGGCATCGGTGCCACTTGAAGGGTGTGAAGTTTTTAGCGCTTCTTGTGCTTGGTTAGTCACTGGTGCGGAATAGAGCTGAAGGTTCTGCTCAGAGCTAGACTCAACAGTGCTCAAACCCTCATCATCGCCTTCCGTGATAACAGCGAGTGGTCCAGGCTCCTCAGCGATCAATAAGCGAGGAGGTAATGTGTCAGAGAGACAGTCAGAGACGCCCGCTGAGTTGTTCTCGTCTCTAGACACTGGTCCATTGTCTCCTCGTAAGCCAGTGCTTACATCAGAAGTGCTCCCAATCGCCGTATCAAATTCTGAATCATGCTCGTCTTGACTAGTTCGTACATCACCATTTGTAGTACTCTGGCTCAAATGAAGTTGGTCGATTCCGTGTTCGCTGGTCGTTACAGGCGGCATTGCTTTCAGGAAGAGCCCTGGTGTATGGCGCTGCACTGCTGCTGCCAACGATGCTGCATTATCGCTAGTGCAACAAGGATTGCCGCTTAAGTCTAGACTAGTCAAAACCGGGAAATTTCCAGGAGCTAAGTATGTAAGCTCAGTGTCGGCATCGGCCAATAAGTTGTTCTCCAACTGTATTTGAAGCAGCGAAAAAATATCATGCCTCAGATGTCAGAACACGTAAGGATAATCGGTAGAAGGGCCACTAAGGTTCCTATCG
>Ga0307930_1003770_pt1 | contig 10909 bp, 10 predicted proteins | sample OrgLakmetageno46_FD_203161 | JGI IMG/M metagenome (GOLD analysis project Ga0307930, IMG submission 203161) | Saline water microbial communities from Organic Lake, Antarctica - #46 | ecosystem: Environmental > Aquatic > Non-marine Saline and Alkaline > Saline | place: Antarctica: Organic Lake... | reverse complement strand
CGAGGAATTTGGCCAATGCCCCTCTCCCTCCTGAATCATTCCGCACTTGCTTTGTTTGCGCAACGCACGCGCATTCCCACTTCTGCCCGAAGCATTGGCTTCTGTGCCATTTGGGTTTGTATTAGTTCGAGTTCGAGTTCGATATATTCCACAATACAAAATGTTCATAATCCAGGTATATATATGCCGATGCCCATCAGAAGTTTCTTCTATGTAAAGGAGTTCGGTGATTAACATTTGGTAAGGAACCTTGCTTGCGGCCATCACGAAGTCCGTTACTGCGGCAGTCTAATTCTAAATCCTTCAAATATAGTATTCCAATCGCCCCGGTTCTTTAAGGACTGTGCGTCTTCGCCCTTTTAGCTCTTTTTGTTATCCTCTTCACTGCCTCTCTCATCTTCGTCGTCGTCCTCCTCCTCCTCCTCGCCATCATCTTCGTCACTATCGTAGTCGATGACGCCTATCCCTGCATTTTGAACTCCACTTATCCTTCGAGGATGCTGGTTTTCATTCATAGAGGGCGCACTTGCTACTCGAACGGTTTGCTCTTGCTTCATTGGTTGCCTAATATCGTCTTCGTCGTCTACCACGTTGTCTAGACTGCCACTGTCGACGGGATCGCTGTGGTACTTGAGCCTTGCACGTTGCTTGCTCTTTTGTTTCTGCTTTTGCTTCTTCTTGATAGCTTTTCCAAGACGGCTATCTGCACCAAGTGTAGCAAACTCAACTTTCTTTTCGAGTTGTTTTCGCGCAATCGCTCGATTTGCCCCTAGTGTTCGCCCGTCTTGGCATGACACCATGATTCCGGTAGGCAGATGTTTTAGCTGAACACAATTCCGTACTTTGTTGATTTTCTGCCCACCTGGCCCGCTGCCTTTCACGAACGCTTCCTCGACATCAGTATCATTTAAGCTAAACTTTAGTAGCGCCTGAGTACTTGAGTAAAAGCGCGCACCGCGTATGATATTTCTCGCACATATGAGATCGTTTAGCCAAGAGTTTTGGTGAACGTAGACGAATAATGATCCTGATGCAGAATAGTTGTGAGCTCGCACACTTCCCAACGATGTCGCTGGACTCAATGCCCGCGGTATATACCGTAGCATGTTGTTGTCTATCTGTCAGACCTTAAACAGTGCTTCGAAGAATGACTGGAAGATGAATCGGCTAAATAATTGCTACGGCATCATAGAGGCGTCTGTGTCAAGGTTTGGCACAACCTAGATCTGTGTTCTCGAATCTAGCTATAAGGAAGGCTTAGACCTTACTTCAGTTATGTCTACTAACAGTTCTTAAAGTGTGTCATTCAAAGATAGCGTAGGGCGCAGAGTATGGTGGTATGAGCTCAAATAATAGACTATGAGATGTAGATTTATTAATTCTGCTTCATCCGGTCCTACTGTCCGATATGTGTTCACGCTTTTATAACTTATTCATCGCTTCTAACATCTAGGAAAGGAGCTTTTTTTATGTCTTCTTGCTTGCTTTTGCCAGAAGCTACGGTAATAAAAAGCACCACCCTGTAAGATATTTTTAAAATCGACCGAGCTCGAGAGCTCAAGAGTCGTAATAAGTCGAAAGCCGAAAGTTCAGCAGCAAAAGTGTTAGCTCGTGTACTGCAGAAGCTAAGGTAGCTTAGACGAAGGCGTAATCACTAGTCCACCGGGTTGCTGTTAGCATATTGGGCATTTATTTAAATCATCCGTACTTGTTGAGTCGCACGACTCCTGCCGAATTAAATCTAGTCCTGCAGTATGAATCTTCCAGAAACCCCGGAGAAAGATAGCAGATTCAAACCTCCAGTGTCGCCACTGCGAGGTTCTGCTAGCTCTGCTGCCAAAGTACTCCGTAAGATGAGTGTAATCGATGAGCCTCAGTCTCCTTCCACCTTCGAATTGGAACAGTATGCGCAATTTAAAGATGAAATGCTGCGGGTAAGTTTGTGGTGTTAAAACTAATGATAATGTACTTACCTAGCATTTGAATGAATGTCTCTCTTATGAGATGATGAGTACCTAATGTTATGTTTTTTGTTTCTTATTTGGCTTAGTATGCGTGAGTTGTGAACTGCCTCCTGAGTACATTTTGATTATGACCCAATGATAGCACTACCATCATCATCACCTAATCATTCTTGAACAGGCACAGCGAAAGCACGGTGGGATGCACTTCATAGGGCGCGATATAGCAACTGCCCATTGCGGGCTCATCAACCAAGGCGCGACGTGCTATCTCAATTCACTCCTTCAGGTAAGGCTTACTTCAAAATAGTGAAGTTATGAGTGTAAGTAGGAGGCGTGGGAAAGGTGGTTCAAGGACTTTTAGAGTAGATCTTACATATTTAAAAATAATTACGAAGGATTTCAAAGACGTGTACTTTGAAATTGACGTAATTTTGCTCGAATCTCGCTTTTGCTGCCCTTTATATCGTGATGGTGGTGGTTCAACAGTCGCTATTTATGACCCCGGAATTTCGAGCTGCTGTGTACGCTTGGACCTTCGACGAAAGTCGCCATGGGCCACCCGACAAGTATCGCCACCTATACGAAAGCGATCCCTATTTCATACTATGCTACCGTTGAATGCATTGTCATGCATGTACTTCTCTGATTAGCATATCACTGAATTTTACCTTTCCCACTGAACGCTTTTTTGGTAAGTCTTCGAACCCTTCAGTCATCTTGATACGCTTACATACTTTGCCACCATATATCTCTTCCCATCTCCACTCTCGTTCACAGGTGCATTCCCTACCAGCTGCAAAAGCTCTTCGCTCAGCTTCAGCTCAGCAGTCAGGCTGCTGTTGCCACCAATCATTTAACTCAATCCTTCGGTTGGACCGGCGCCGATGCTTTTGCGCAACACGATGTGCAAGAACTCACCTGCGTGCTCTTTGACGCCCTTGAGCGGTATGCAATATTTTAAGTTTCTTGCTAATTTGATATCGGGTGATTGTGAAGACGATGGAGGCGAAAACCGCTTGGTGGGTTCGTTATTCTTGCTTCGAATACTCTCTCGCGATGGTGTCTTTCTTTTACCTCCCTATTCGAATTGAACCCTTCTTTTTTTGTATTCACCTTTTCTGCTTCTCTGACCTTTTGCCACAGTTCGGACCGGTCCACTTTTGAGAGCATCAGCGCTTTGTACAAAGGCACTTCGGCCCCTTTCATGCAACCCCTAGTGATGACCCACCCGTCGCAGCGCCATGCGCGCCGTGAAACCTTCATGGACCTCCAGGTTATAGATAAGCGTAGTCCGCGTTGGATGGATTAATCTCGTCTATTCGAGTCTAAGTCGAGAACCTTCCGTTGTTGATGGTTCTCCACTATTAAGCACAACCGATGTTACACTTTTCTCCTCCTCTCGCGTTGATATCAAGCAAAGTTCTAGCAACAAGAATATCCATTGCGATTTGTTTCTTTCTTTATTTCTTTCTCGTTGTTTCTTTCTTTCTTTCTCTCTCTAATCCGCCAGGTCCCTGTGGCAGGTATGCACACCCTAGCCCGAGGCCTCCAATCGCTGATCGCTACCGAAACCATGGACGGTGATAACCAGTGGTTCTGCGATGAGCTAGAAGCCAAGGTGAGTGTTTGGTGGGTGACATAGATAAGGAGCGCTATCTCTCCTGTGTAGGCATGCGACATCTACCGCTTCATTGCAAATACCAACTCAAGCCTCATTCTTTTCTTTTCGATGATGTTCTCCTGTAGAAGGAGAGGATCGTTTACTTATAATGCATCTAAAACCGCAAATTATGAAAATGCAGGTGGACGCAGTGCGTGGCGTGAAGTTTGAAGTTCTGCCAGAAGTCCTCAGCCTGCATTTGCTCCGATTCACCTTTGACCTCGAGCGCATGCGGCGCGTAAAGGTTTGAACGCACCAAAAGTTTCGGAATGAAACTAAAGTTACCCGTATTTGATTCGTGAAGCTGTATCTACCCCCGCCTTCTAGCGGTTGCGACTACTTTGCCCCGTTCGTTTCTTGGTTGCTCTTGTAATCTTCGAGCGTATTCTGTACCCAATCCTTCTTCCTTCGTGTTTGTTTTTGTGCGGGATTGGGTCAGGTGCAAGACCCCCTCTGTTTTCCGCGCGAAATTGACCTGGGCTTCCTCCTTGCTGACCCACTCGAAGGCACAGAAAACGCACCCGCTGTCGCTGCTGCTGCGGATGCAAATGTGGAGGCTGCTGCACCTGATGATGCCGCATCAACCGCAACAGCATCTCATAGCAGCAGCAGCGGTAGTAGCGAAAGTGAGACCAACGCTTTGAATGCAAAGCCACCGCCTTCCTCGCATGTCTATGAGTTGTCGTCCATTTTGATGCATTCGGGCTCAGCCGACCGTGGCCATTATTATGCTTACGTGAAAGATCCGTTTTGGGCACCAACTTCCATCAATGCTGACAACAACGACGAGTCCTATGATGCCCACATCAGTGACGATAGCACCGCTGCTGCTGCCAAGACCACTGCGTTGCCTTCGTCGTCATCAGATTCGTTGTCGTCGTGGCTGTGCTTCAATGACGCGTCCGTGCATCGTTTGAACGCTTCTGAGGAAGATGCCATTTTTACTGGCCTTCCAACTCCTCAAGCTTCTTCATCTGCCCCTTCCTCTTCTTCGTCAAATGAAGCTGCAGCTGAAGGGACCGCCGCAGCCGATGATATAGCCACCATTGCTTCTAGCACCAGTGGTAGTACCAATGGGAATGGTGTTGTCGCCGCTGAGAGCAGTAAAAGTACTTTACCAACGGAGCAACCATCAATAGCAGGCCAAGCCCACGCGAGCCGCAACAACGCGTACATGTTGGTGTACCGGTTGAAGAAACAGCAACTGCCTGTTTCAGCCACTGCCACCACTGCTAGTGCAAATCCTTCAGCGCCAGCTGTTTTGAACTCCGCTGAAGCAGAGTCTGGGGTTGCCGCCACGTCTGATACTGCCACAAATACTGATATGACGTTACCTCTTCGCAGTGGTATTACTGATGTTGCGGTGCCAGAAGTCCCATCAGTGCCCGAAGTTCCACCAGCGCTCGCAGCTGATGTTCAAGAAGCGAACACCGAATGGGAAAAGCTTCAAGCTTGCCATCAGATCCACGCTCAAATGGTCGAATTAGTGGTATACCACCCCATCATTGTGGGGGCGCAGCAGGTGGCCGTGCCTAGTATGCCAAACGATATCGGCAGTGATATTGCCACCACCAGTGATCGTATGACATTAAATGACGCCAGAATTACTTTGCAGCTGCACAATTCCACGAAATGGGGGGATGCGTTGGCCGCTGCGCGCAGTGCTCTCGTTACCCTCGAAGAATCCAAAGAAGCAAATGCTGCACTCAATGATGACAGCAGCAGTGGCGGTGCTACCCATTCTGATAAAGTTGCTTCATCGTCGGCAAACAGCAGCGCACTTCTAGCTAATGTAGCATCGGAGAGGTGCCGCTTGCGTCGTTTTGACGTGCAGAGGAAGTGCGGAGGTGCGACTTATGGGCAGTGGCCTTCAGACACTTCTTTGCAGGTAACTCGGCCTTATCTTCTGATTGTTGTTGGTGATGAGTAGACTGTAGAGTAAGACTGGCTACCTCCTCATGGTACCACTCTGGCCACCATGGACTTCTAAAAGATGGTGGATTTCTTGTGTATCTCTTTGTAGCGTTCTTATCTCCTTCAGTACATTATCTTCACAGTTTTGTGCTTGATAAAATGCTCTTGGTTGGCGCGCTCCCTTCTCCATCCTTTATCCCTCGCTCTGTATTTATTTCTTTTTATTTTGCCAGGCACTCGGACTCGGCGCCCATGCCAACCTTTTGCTCGAAGTGCGTTGGCCAGAAGAGCCTTCTCCTTCAGAAGTCCCATGGGCGGAATTCAACCCGTACGAGATGGCACTAACCATGGTCAAATGGGACTCAGAGGTGGGTGAACTGGAATGAAAGGGTGAATATTGGAGGGAGGGATTGAAGGATGACATATTCGCTCAGTCCGATATATTCTTATTGAAATAAGATAGTTTTAGCCCTCATTCAACGCCTCTACAGCCACTTATTCGTCACCTAACATCTCATTTCCCCGCTTCTCTTACACAACCGCTACTCACCACTGCCCTCCTGCCTCCTCCTTTGTGCCTCAGTTGAATGGGCCTAGCCCTTCACGAGCCGATGCTTTCCAAGTCGTGGTGCCAGGAGATCAGAAGGCAACGGTCGCTCAAGCACATGTAGTTGCAGCAAAAGTGCTCGGGCTTTTACCAGAAGACATTGACGTTGAAAAAGCCGCTGCTGTCCTGTATGCAAGGTCTGCAGAAGATGGAAGCAGCAAGCATGTGGCTGAGACTTCAGGTATCGAAAGAGACAGTGACAGCAAAGGAACGACAAATGCATAAAATGGATTATATTAATCAGTAGATGTATAAATGTGGCATCCATAAGGTCTCTTGATTGGAACTTTATCTGGCAAATTACCTGTCTCAACAGGCAGCACAGGAGAATCTGCTGAAATGGAGACGTCCATGAAAAACCAGGCTTTGGATTCTGCATCTATTATAGAAGCTTGCCTGCAAATTATATTGGTACTTTTGCGTACGCTTCTTACATTCTGCTGTAGCTTTTTCGATCGTAATGCTACCCGAAATATGGCGCATTCCTTCTTCACTATCACATGCGCACTCTTTTGCGCACTTTCCTACTGTACAGTGTGTTCTAACCCCTCCTTCTAATCCATTCACTTCACGGCAATCATCATCTCTACAGGTGAAAGTGTCCGGAGGCGACGCTATTCTCTTGCGCGGTGCCAGCAAGCGACTCAGGAAAGATTTCGACGTGTGGCCCGGCGAAGTGCTCTTGCTGGAGCTGGTCAAAAAGAAGGCTCCAACTTTTTCTGTTAATGAGAAGGATGCGAAAATTGACGCAGAGGAAGCTGTATCTACAGATGCTCCCACTGCTGATCAGTCGAACGCTGATGCTGCTGCTGCTGCTGCTGCTGCTGCTGCTGCTGCTGCTGCTGCTGACCCTGATTGTAATGACGATGGCGACTTCAGTGGGTCCGAAATTATGGCGTCGTTTGCCGCGGCTCAGAACACAATAACACTGCGCTTCAACCATCCGGATGCTGACTCATCGGCCAACGCGGATGCTGCAGCAACCTTTGAGCTACAGGTGTGAGATCGTGTTCGCGAAACTGACTACTCTTTCTCTTTCGGCTCAACTCGGCCGCCTTCACTTGTGAACTTCCGGCTACTTCACCTCCTCTTACTCCCCTCGTTGTCCTCCTTGGAATGCCTACCTGACAGTATTATGTGTTGCACCCCCAATTTATGCCTGCGTGAATGTCCGTAGATGCGGCGGACAGATTCACTGATGACTGCCAAGCACCGAGCAATAGCTTTGCTGAACAGCAGCAGCAGCAAGAATGGCAGTATTTCAGATAACTCAAGTGCTGATATCGCCCCTTTTTCTTCTTCTCCTCCTGAGGGCGATGCTTTACCCGAACAACTAACCACTACTACAAGTGCGCCAACATCAACACCATTGATCTGGACTGAGGCCAATTTGCACGTGCGACGAGGGTCTAGCAAAGGCTCAATGCTGAGACACGAGTCGAAGTCCTTGAAACAGCTCGGCTTCGTGGACAGTTCGGTGAGTGAGACTCAACTTTTTGAATAATGCTCAGCTGGCAGCACTTGCAGTGATATCATCACATACAGCAGGCATTTCCTTTTCTTCACTTTCTTTGTTTCTTTTTCTTCTGCTTTGGTTGAACTGCTCGGCCTTAAATTTTTCTCTTTCTGTTCCACCAGGTGCTGTGGCTCTCCAAAGGAGCTCCCTGTAAGCCCGACGAGTTTTTGGTGGAGTTCGTGGCCTACAATCCTGCTGGTAAATGGCAAGAGATGAAGATTTCCGCTTTGCTTTTACTCAGGGTGTACACTTGGGAGTATTGCCTGGCTGCAAAATTGTAAATGTTTGCATTGGAATGAGGTGCCTGCTATTTCATTGAGGATTGTATACTTCTCTTTTTTCAATGCGTTGTCCATTTGAAGTATTATAATACTCTCAAGCCGTTTTTTTGTTCTGTTTCGCATTCAACGCAGCTACAGGGAAGAGCGTCTTCACGCCTCTAGCTACTTTACCAATCGCAGAACAAGCGAAAGTTGGTACGGTAAAAAAGCTCTTGGCGGCTCATCTTGATGCCAAGAATAAGGCAGCTCCTGATGCTACTGCTGATCCTGCTTCCGACAATGCTGCTACTCCTTCCTCGCCTCCTTCTTCGACGAGTGCGACAACGAATCCTTCTCCTTCTTGCCCTCCACTCCAAGATCCCCGCCGCTTGCGCCTGCGTGACAAGAAAGTGGCCGCTGTTGGATCCATCTTGAAAGACGCGTCTTCCCTGCGCCGCGCGCTCGTCAACCTAAGCGACGGCCGTCAAATCGCCGTGCAATTTCTTGAAACGCCGGAAGTGGTGAGAATACTGAATTTTACTCGCTCTTCCTTTCTTAGCTTCCGTGTTTTTTATAAATAATACAGCATTCCTTACGCAGGAGCTATGCACACCTCCCCTGGTACCTGTAGAAAAGTCCATACATAATCTTATATTCCAATACTTTCTTCGCCAGGTCGGTGCCGATGATTTCGTGCTGAGTGCGCGTGCTTTCTGCCCGGATTACAAACCAACCCCCACTTTGAGCGTGCCTTTGGAAGTGGTGCTGTCCAAACAGACCACGGTAGGTGACCTTCGGCAACTGCTGCGCTCTACGTTGCAGACTCAGCTCGGCCTCGAATCTCCTCTCACTGCGCCTGTTAACGGAGTTGAGTCCACGAATGGCCCAGAAGTGAATGCCGAAACACTTACCAGCGATGCAACAGTAACCGCGAAAAATGAGGGTAATGGGTATGGTAGCAAGAGTGATGGTAACGGAGATCACGGTGACGACGGCAATGACGACAACAATAGCGAGGACGTTTTACAATTCGCAAAAGCATTTGCCAGCGGCCCGCCTCTGAAAGCTTCAGGATGCAATGCTCTGAAATGGGAAGATTCGGCGCAGTGGAGCAATCCCAATGCAATTCTCAGCCGCCCTCCTCTCAACTTTCGGGACGGTTCCGTGGTAATCGTGCGCACCGCTCGTGCAGCAGCGGCGGCGGCGGCAGCCTCTTCAAGTGAAGCGATGAATCAACCGGGTGACAAGAACAGCAAAGTCAGCAGTTCTGCAACGAGAAGGCGTGCAGGTTTATCCGCTGCTCGAGGTTGGGCTAGTAATGGTGGTGGCAACAGCAGTGGTAGCTTTAAGGGGGGCAGCAGCCGACGAGAGCAAGGATTGAGTATTGCGGTAGCCCAACCAGCTGGTTTCAACGGCAACAACTCCAATGCAGCGAACAATGCTATGGGAGGAAAAGGTGGAGAGAGTTCAGGCAACGGCACAGCCGCCACTACTACAGAAATTGCTGCTATTGCAGTGGATCGGAAAGCACCTGGAGGAGCGCCGAGCCCGCGTTCGAAACTTGCCGAATCTCTGAAAGTGCCACTTGAGAGCGCTGGGATGGCACTTGAAGCAGCAGGTGGAGATGAAGCCCTAGCCCGCTCGTTTCTTCTCAGCGAGATGTAGAATTACACGAGGTATATAACACCTGGCTCTTGCTCGGAAGCCAGATTCAACACGAACTCGAATTGAAATAAAGGCTTCGTGTAGGCAGCAATGATAAATACTTCAGATTTTCTGCGCGTAGCAATATAGAAATCAGCGCAATGCTGCTGTGCCATGATCGCCATGGCAGAAGATAGAAGATGGCAGATACGAAAGCTAACGCAAATGCAAGATAAAAGATACACGATTTATTCTCTTATGCACAGCCGCGTACGTTTCTAGTTGTCCGGGGATGGCGGTGGTTTCGCAGCGATCTCTTCGCTCGACAGCGGCGGTTTATCTAGCGAGGGGGGCTCGCTACTTTCACCTTCACTAGCATCTGACTCCGCCTCGGCAGTCCGTTCTGACTCCAAAGCTTGAGTCATGCGCATAATGTCACCAAAGAACCCGTCCATCCCATCCATGTTGCTTTCTGCGGGTTCGTTGCGCAGCGTCTCCTCAACTACTTCGGATATCAAGTCAGGTACCAGGTCGCTTGACCCGAGCGGAGCCGTGAGGGTGTAGGGTACGTCGGGGTGTGCCTTCGCAGCTTCTTCGAGGATTCCAGGGATATCTTCGGTGACGTGTCTGCCAGGGCTCAAGAAGTAAGGGTGGCAGACGACTTTGGTGGCGCCTTGGGCTACACATGCAGCGTAAGCCTCGGCCACTGTAGGGCTAGCCAATTCCATGTGAGCAGCCTCCACGATGGCTCGACCGGTGCGAGATTTTACAGCAGAAGCTAGCTCAAGCAGCTTATTGTTGGCTGCTTCGCGCTTGCTGCCATGGTCTACTATGATCAATCCTACGGTGGCCGCTTTTTGGCCCTGCAAGTGCGGTGAGATGCGGGGGTCAAACTCATCTTCTGTTGTAGATGCGCGAATAGTCGCCCTCCGCAAATGTGACTGCACTCGGGAAGTAGATGGCAAAGCAGAGTTTAAAAAGAAGCTAGATGTGGGTGAAAGCGCGCCAGTCGCAAGCGCTAGCAGTAGTGCACTGCGTGTCAACATTCTTCTGTCTTATTACGAAATCTTGAAATCTTGAGACCTCTGCGTGGATGCGTGGAGCGGCCGGAAGCTGGAGCCGGGAGCATCGCTATAACAATATCACATTAGAGCCATGTTATTACGGAAATCATAGATTTTTCTCGGTGTCGCCAAGAAAATAAGCAAAGCTTACAGTTTTTTTTTGCGTTAAGCTTACGTATTTCAAAGGAGGCCCTGAGGAACTCGAACTCGAACTAATACAAAACCCAAATGACACAGAAGCCAGTGCTGCGGGCAGTAGTATACGCGCGTGCGTTGCGCG
>Ga0307930_1003769_pt1 | contig 10913 bp, 9 predicted proteins | sample OrgLakmetageno46_FD_203161 | JGI IMG/M metagenome (GOLD analysis project Ga0307930, IMG submission 203161) | Saline water microbial communities from Organic Lake, Antarctica - #46 | ecosystem: Environmental > Aquatic > Non-marine Saline and Alkaline > Saline | place: Antarctica: Organic Lake... | reverse complement strand
TATTAGCACCAAGTTTAGCCGAGAAGAGTTTTTACCTACGGTATGTGAACTCCATGGAGGAGGGGAGGGGGGGGGGGCTTAAATTTAACGTTAAATTTAACGTTAAATTTAGCACTAAATTTAAGCCCCTAAATTTAAGCCCCTAAATTAGCACTAAATTTAAGCCCCTAAATCATCACTAAATTAGCACTAACTAAGCACTAATTTAGCACTAAATTAGCACGAAATAGGCACTATACTAGCACTAAGTTTAGCCGAGAAGAGCTTTTACCTACGGTATGTGAATTCCATGGAGGAGGGGGGGGGGCTTAAATTTAACGTTAAATTTAGCACTTAATTTAAGCCACTAAATTAGCACTAAATTTAAGCCCCTAAATTAGCACTAAATTAGCACTAAATTTAGTGCCGATTTAGTGGGCTTAAATTGGCTAAATTGAACGTTTAATTTAGGCCCCCGGGGCTTCCTGGGTCGGCCGCGTCTTGGTGGTGGAATTTAGTGCCGATTTAGTGGGCTTAAATTGGCTAAATTGAACGTTAAATTTAGCGTTAAATTTAACGCTAAATTTAGGCCCCCGGGGTTTCCTGGGTCGGCCGCGTCTTGGTGGTGGAATTTAGTGCCGATTTAGTGGGCTTAAATTGGCTAAATTGAACGTTAAATTTAGCGTTAAATTTAACGTCAAATCTAAGCCCCCGGGGTTTCCTGGGCCGGCCGCGCCTTGGTGGTGGAATTTAGTGCCGATTTAGTGGGCTTAAATTGGCTAAATTGAACGTTAAATTTAGCGTTAAATTTAACGTCAAATCTAAGCCCCCGGGGCTTCCTGGGCCGGCCGCGCCTTGGTGGTGGAATTTAGTGCTGGCTATTTAGAGCACTAAATGGATTTAAGCTCCACTGGGGTGTGCTCTCTCATAGGGGTTTGAATTAGTTTGAGTTCGAGTTCGCCAATCGAGTGGCTTTACTGTAGCTAGCTCCGGGACCCTATATATAGAAATGTAGGTGTTTGGAAAGAGGACTTCGATTAAACTTCAATGGATAATATTGAAATACTTCCACTAGAACGAGATAAAGTAAATTGGTATATGGGATTTTTAATTCTTTGGGTCCTCAATTCAAGACAAGCCACAATAAACTGAAGTCCCCTTCAATTCTCCTTCTTTTTTTGCCTTATTCAACACCAATTCAAATGCACTTCGTATACTTTCACTCCGCTATCCTCATCCTCACGCGACCCGCTTCACCCGCTTTGCACCGACTTCCTGGAAGATGTCCGCAATCGGCTTCGGGTAGCCGAGCTCGGTCAGGTCCGAAAGGGTGACGCCTGCGTCCAAGAGCGAGCTTGCTGCCCTCTCAGCGAGGCCTCCTCCGGTGAACGCGCCCGCACTGGCAGGCAAACCGAGCGCAATGCGCAACGGCACCAAGTCTTCACCTTCCAGCTCCGCCATCAGCCGCTGCCCATCTCCGCGGGCCACGGGTGGAGCCCTTTTCTCAGGCTCGGTGCCTGCTTCTACCGCACTCAACACTTCGCCGCCACCTCCGCCTCCTCCAACTTCTGCCTTCTCCTCAGCTTCGGTGCCTGCTCCTGCTGCACTCGACTCTTCGCCACCGCGTACTTCTCCTCCTCCACCCTCAGCTACGGCAGGAGTATCCTCTGTCGCGGCGGCATCAGCAGGTAACGATGCCGTGTGGGCACTCAAAAGAGCTTCGCCAGCACTTTGCAGCGACTCCTTGAACGACGCGTTGAGGCAATTCAGCCTCGCCGAAAGCGTGCGCCCGTCGAAAGTCTGCACGGCTGCGGTGTCCGGTGCAACCATGAGCCCCAGCAGCGAGTCCGTCAAACACCCGAGCACGGCGTCTTTGAACGCGCGCGAGCCCTCGAGGATCGGCAGCGTGCCAGTGCCACCTGTCGAGCCGTACACATTCGCGTAGAGCTCTTCCAGGTCTTCGGTGCGGTCGTTCAACCTGCAAAAGAGCAAGTCCGCGCCGGGGTTGCCAGGTTTGGCGTCGCGCAACCGCGCCACGGTGTCAGCGGTGGATTCCCTTTGGTCTGGCGTGCCCTTCGGGTAATCATCTCTGCCGCAGCCCACGCTTGACGTTAAGCCATGCCCAGTCGCATCCGCCACATGCACCACAAACCGCACATGCGACTCCCAGGCGAGGTCGCAGCACGCGCGCAAGCCGCAAGCCACGTCTTCGGGCTCGTCGGCACCTCCCGAAGGATGCTGTTGCTCAATCACATCCACCACGCGCGCGCAGTCTTTGAGCGGCGCAAAGTCCGCCACCACCACTCGATCGTGGTCTCGGTAGTCCCGGTACCCCACAAAGGCCACTCGCACGCTCCCAACGCCGGCGTCATCTCGGAGCCCCTGCATGATCGCCGACAGGTGCTCTTTGGCCGCTGCCATCCATAGGCCCATGGAGCCCGTGCAGTCGAGCATGAAGCACACGTCGACGCTTACGTCTTTCGGGTTCTCGGGTCGGGGCCGCAGCCCAGCCCGCGGTCGAAACGGCACTCCGCCGTCAGCACCGCCGCGGCCTGATGCTTTGCACCGGTTGACCAACAGCGTGCGCAGAACTCGGCCTCCGGTGCCGGTGCCGCTGCTGCCATTCTCCGTCGCCTCTGTGCCAGTGCTGGGGCGCTGCAGCTGTGCAACGGTTGCATCAAAGGCTTCCCTGTCGTCGGCCGCGTGGAAAGCAGAGCACAGCAGCATGACGTCAGCGCTCGTATCTTGAGCTCCACCGAGTTCGGAAACAGCACTGCAGGACTGAAGGAGCGCACGGCCTCCCTGGGCGAGAATCTCCGCATCCAGAAGAGTGGCGTCGTTCCCCATGCCGCCAGCCGCTGCCACTGCTCGCTCAACCTCTTCCACCAGCAAAGCAAAATCGTCGCCGTCCACGGTGCTGCTGGCGGGCTCGGTCTTCATCTCATCAGCCGCGGCATCAGTGGGCGCATCAGAGGCGGCGGCTGCTGCTTCAGTGGTGGTGGTAGGATCGTCTGCAGTAGCGTCAACGGGCGCCGACGGCACTGCCACAACGACGCCTCGGCCGCCAGGTAGGACCACTGCTAGAGAGGCAGGTTTGGGTTGGAGCCCGAGGCGTTCCTGAAACCGCAAACACACGAACGCCCCCAAGAGCAGCGCCACCCCGTCGCGGGTGCTTGGAATGGAAGTGAAGTCCACCAATGGTAAGCACGGCACGTTCGCGCGCAAGTCGTTGATGATGCTCGCTGACAGCACCTCGCTGGTAACACTTTTACCTTCCTTGGACTCTGACGAGCTTTCCTCTTTCACTTGCTCGAGAAGCGCCAACGCTCGAGCAGTGAGCCGTGCTCGTTCGGCGACCGCGCTGTCGACGGCTTTACTCACGCTGCGGCGCTGCATCCGAACCATTTCTGCGTCGCCTCCACCTCCACGGAGGTCCAAGAACGAGTCCGCAAAGGCAAACAAGTCGTCCAAGTCAGGAACAGCGCTGGCAGACACCTCAGCGATCGCTGCCCAGCGCCGCGCGGCCTTTGGGTCTTTGCGAATGGCGTCGCCGTACTTCGTCAAGCTTCCCTTGGGCGCGCGGCGGAACTTGATGTCAGCATAACGCCGCTCGCAAAGCAGCCGTTCCACTTGATAGCCCTGCTCCGTCAAGCGCAGGTTCAAGGGCGCCACCACTTGCTGCCGCAGCGCTGCCTCAGCGCGGCTAGCTGGCAAGCCCAAATGAGCCGCCAGTTGCTTCACCATGGCTTTCTGCGCCGCGTGGCCTGACTCCCGCGCCGTCGCCACTGCTGCAGCCTCCTCCGAAGACACTGGCCGACCCCGATGCGTTTTGTCACCGCGACGACTCCTGTGTACCACGCGCCCTGCTGCTTCAACCGGGCTTGCTGGCAGGTCTTTGCTTGTGCTGTCGGGGTCGAGGAGCTGCTTGTGGCTGGCCTGGTAGCGCCTAGTCTTGAGTGCGCCGCGGTGCCTCGACGCAGACGGCGCATATTTGGCAGCATTGCTCAAGCTTTCACCTGCAGCGATGACTGCATCAGCACTGATGCCAGGTACAGGTAAGTGGGCAGCCGCCAGATCACGCTGTAGTTGTTGCGCAAACAAGGCTGCAACTGCTCCAAACACGCGGGCCGATCCTCCCCCAGGGCCTTCTTCCTGCTCCGGCTTCGAAGTGCCGGCAGTGGTTTCAACTTGAGTGACCTCAACGCCGAGCTCAACACAATCAGCGTGAGCGTCATCACCGATCAAACGCACATCCCGCCAGGATCCGTATTCCGGTACGAGAGGTAGCACAGCTTGTACCAGATGAGCGTGAGTGCGGGCCACACACTGCAGCACAGTGCGCAGCACGCACCGCTCTCCCGCGCCCGTGCCGCTCGCCATTGCTTTCAAGTGGTGCCGCCGCCGAAACGCCACAAGGATGGCGAGTTTCAAGTACGGCCCGGGGCTCGCCAACCCGTCGAGCTTGGCGCGTTCGTGCAGCGCGTTCACCGTGTGGGTGAGCTCAAGCTTTTCGGCCCGCGGTGCCACATCGATTGACACGAGCAGCTCCTCAAGGGTAGGCAATTGAACAGTGGTTGATGATGACATCGATATGGTTCGAAGAATTGCTTGAGCGTACAAAGTTATGGTCGGAATGGCGCTCCGCTCATTTAGCTGTAGCAGCCGACTTCACTCCACAAAGAACGTGCTCGGAAGAGTCTGTTTATCTTTTTGGCCACAAACACCAAGGCAGTCAAATCGGCCTCTAAAAAACAGCTGCTTTCGCAAAAACCATAAAAACCTGCGCCGAAAAATACGTATTGTTGTTGTCGTCTGTTGGTTTCAGACGTCTTCTTTGTGGTGAGTCAGAGCAAAAATGTGAAAATTTTAGCGAAAAGAAGATATCATAACTTATTAGCTCAAAACGGTTGTGTGCCCGAACGACGTGCGTGCTCGGCGAACGAGCCCACGCTTCGCTCAGACTTGCACGAATCTTCGGTGAAGGAAGGCATTTATCATCCGCGTTATCTAGGCAATGGCTCCTAACGCAGAAGCTAAGGCTAGCGCGTCGGCCCCAACGGTGGACGGCGGCACGGTATGGCGTGAGGACGAAGGCGTTAGTTTGCGCGTCCCCAAGTTTTACCCTCCCTCCGAGCGGCACATGAACAAGCTCCGCGCTCGGACAGACTTGCCCGCGGCAAAAGACTTAACCATGGCGGAGGTAGCCAAGCACAACAAGCGCGACGACTTGTGGATTATCGTGGACGGCAAGGCCTACGACGTGACTCCGTACGTGGAGGCGCACCCAGGCGGGTGGTTGCCGATGGTGAACATGGGCGGCAAAGACTGCACCGACGCGTTCGCCAACTACCACCCCGCGCGCGTTTATAAGCAAATGCTGCCTCATTACTACTTGGGTGACGTGGTGGACTACCAGGAGTCGGACTTCGTGAAGGTGAGGAAGACGGAGCACTCTGGCGGTGCAATTATAATACTTTGGATACTTTGTGCCGCATATTGGCAGGAAGCGCATGCTACACTTCTGGTCAATGACCTTAATTCAGCATTCATGCACTTCTTTCTGCTTCGCTCGTCTTTTTGGTTGATGCAGTGTCGCTGCGTCTCCACTTTTTAGCCTGACGTCTCATCCGTTTTCCTTCTCCACTTTTGTCCACGCACTCTCACGCACAGGGCCACCGGGCGTTGCGGCAGCAGTTGTTGGCGGAAGGCTTGTTTGAAACGTCCACCCTGTACTACGTGCAGCACTACACCTGGCTGGCCAGCCTGTTTCTCGGGGCGGTGTACTGCACTTTGGCTTGTGGGTCTTTTGCAGCGCACATGGGAGGTGCCGCGCTCCTGGCGCTGTTTTGGCAGCAAATGGCGTTTGTCGGGCACGACATGGGCCACAACGCAGTGGTAAAGCGTTGAGAGAGGTTTCTGCTGTCAGTTATTTCTTTGCGAAATGAGGTCTCATGTCCTGTAGTTCTCGCTCTGACCATCTCGGTATATTTTTCAGTTTCGGTTACCCGCCCATTTCCCCGCTTGTTTCGTTTTGATTCCTTTCTTTCTCTTGTTTTTTTTTCACGTGCGCTTAGACCCACCAATGGAAAGTAGACAATTTCTGGGGCTTGGTGGTGGGCAACTTGACCACGGGGATTGGGATGGGCTGGTGGAAGCGGAGCCACAACGTGCACCACGTGTGCTGCAACAGCATCGAGCACGACCCCGACATTCAGCACATGTAAGCGATAGAATTCAAAGTGCGAGTGTGGGACGAGAGTGTGAGACGAATAAAGGAACAGACATTGCTTGGCAACTTTGTTTCTTAGGCCTCGATTGAGGGTTGCACCTCTCCGTTTCCTGACTTTCCTGGTCGTTGCTCCTCTTTGCCTTTTAGGCCCATTTTCGCCGTGACCCCGGGCATTTTCAAGAAGTTTTACAGCACCTACCACGCGAAGTGGGTGGAGCTAGACGCCCCCGCTCGCTTGCTGGTCCCCTACCAGCACTACTTGTTTTACCCCGTCATGTCCCTCGCTCGCTTCAACCTTTACGTCCAGGTTCGTGTCGGCTTGTTGGCGATTTTTTTCTTTGTTTTGTTCTCGCGTTCGAGTATTTCCTGCATTCTCATCCATGTTGACGTAATTATTTCTCGAGCCGTATGATTGGTTTCACTCTTTCCACCTCTGTGAAAACATATTGCTTGCGATGTCGATTCTAGAGCTGGCTGTTGCTGCTTTCACCGGAGTTCGTGCACAACAAGGGGCTCGAGATCGCCAGCTTGGTGGCCTTTGCGTGCTGGTATTCAGCCTTGGTGTGGGGCATGGAGGCCTCTACAGGGGGAAAATGGGAAAAATTGGCCTACGTGGCGGTGTCCCACATGTTGGCAGGCACCTTACATGTGCAAATTTGCTTGAGCCACTTCGCGCGGGAGGTGTACCACGGCCACGCGTACAACGGCGACGGCGACGAGTGGTTTCGCATGCAGGTGGGTGGATGCGGGTAGAGCACTCCAATTACTGCATTGTGCAATCTGCGCATGTATGGAAATTGCCTCTAGGGTTCTTGCCTGACCCTCCTTCTTTTCATGTTTCATTTATATTCCTTTCCTTCATGTTAGGTGGCCACCACCTTGAACATCGACTGCCCCAAGTACATGGATTGGTTCCACGGGGGTCTGCAGTTTCAGGTCGAGCACCACTTGTGGCCTCGACTGCCCCGCCACAACTTGCGCCGCGCCCGGGACTTGGTCAAAGCCTTCTGCACGGAACACAAGGTAATATGAGTCTGCGTTCGTTCAGTGTCATCTCTTGCAAGTGCTACAAGTCTATACACCCGCATTTCTTCCATGTCTTTGTGCTCAATTCTTATGGAACTTTTACCATGTTCCATTTGTCTTTTTATGTCTTCGTCGTGTATCTCAACGAAGGTGGAGTACGCCGAGCTGCCTTGGATCGAAGCCCAAGTGCAACTGGTGGCGTGCTTGAAAGAGACCGCGCTGGCCGCCCAAGGCTTGAACAACGGCCAGAGCGTGAAGGCGGGCACCCGAGGCAAGGACGGCACCACCATTTTCGAAGTGCTGGACGCCGCGATGCGGGGCTAAAGCGAAAGCACGGTGACCCAAGAGAGGCAGCAATTGTGAATTTATGTTTTTAGATAAAGAAAAGAAAAGGCCCTGCTGGCGGCTTGAGCGCACGCAAGGAGGCAGTGATGAGGAGGTTCGAAAATGTTAAATGCGCCATCAGTTCCCACTCCCACTGCGCCAATCGGTGTGGTTTCATGGAGCTGAGGAGCGCCTCTTGGCGCTACGGATCATTAGAAAGGGATCTAAGGTGATTGGAATTACCTGCATCAAGCAAGCTATGTCTAAGCCAATCCAGCACATTAATCAATCTTTATTAGTCTCTCTTTCAAGTAAAAAATATTTCCATTGGTATATGGTTGCTACTTCTACATTGCGTTCTATTTCTAAGCTACAAAGATCCGCATTTACCCTGATCCCTGTTAGTAACTGTTCTCTGTTACGCTTCTAGCTCGCTGTGCTAGTCACCAGCCACCTCCCACCTACTTCTACTTCCAATTCCGACTCACATGCATTTGCTCTCGGAATTAAGGGTTAAAATAGAAGAACTTAATTTCAGCGTTCTGCCTTTAAACAGAAAAACAATAACAATAAAAGGGCCCTTACTTATGGACTTTACAACAAACGGACATTAGGTACTACTTCACACTGGCTTTTCTCTTCCAACTCTATACCTATCATAGCGCTTCGTCGTTGTTGGTGCCGTGGTGCTCGTCGGCGGTTGGGTAAAAAATGCGCTCGACCCCAAAAAGGGCCACCCCGTGAATGTAGCACCCGCAAAACATCGCTTGGGCCAATTGTGAAGTGCGGCTGTCGAACACGCACATGTGCGCCGCCACAAACGCCCAGTACCTGAACACGCAAGGAAGAGAAAGCGAGAGGGGGGAGGAGCATGAGTGAAAACGTGCAGAAAAACCGTCAAAATATAATCAGAAATAAAACTTCAGTGTGAATGGAACGCGCAAAGTGAAACTTGACAGTCAAGCTAACGCATGCTTGTTGTTTCTGACCAGTGGTGCACATGGACATGCGTAGTGCCGGGGCCAATGAAAAGGCCCAAATGAAAGAGCCCGCCGAGCACGAGAAACGCCACAAACTCAACCTGGAGAGAGAGAAAGCGCCACCGCGTTTGATATTTGCGGATAAAAGGAGGAAGGAATGAAAAGCCATAGAAAAAAGAAGAAAGGTCGCACCAAAAGTCAGCAAAAATATCAACATATGCTACAAGGAAGAAGAAGAAATAGATGGAGGCACTCAAAGGAGCAAAGAGCAGCTCAAAGAATGCACCCGTTCAAAGAGAAGCCTGTTTTATAACTATCCTTGAACTTCACACACCAATAGAGATAATCTCACCAATTCTCGGTCAGCCGCCGCGAAAATGATGTGCAGAATTAAGACCCCGCTGATCATCACCAGCGTTACGACCGTCACGAAGATCGTGAAAGGGTTCCGCACGCATTCTAAGAATTCAGCATTGAAGAAAGAAGGACAATGCAAGAGATGAATACCGACAAAGGCGCGCGTCAACTCAAACAAAGTTAATTGAAGTGCCATCTATAGTACTTCATATGCTCGCATATGTACGTACTAGTAGTACACACACAATGTAAGGCAGTGAACCAGTATCCCTAACAAAAAAATATAGCATCGAATGATAAAAGAAAAATGAATGCCCGTATTCACCCACCTCTTGTCAGGACAATGTTGAGGTTTTTGGCCACTTCGTAAATGCACGAATAGATGACTGTGTAGCCAACAATGAGGCCCAAGAAGAAGACGCCGTCCGGTGAATGCACTCGATTCGCCACCCTGAATGCGAACCAGTATTAGAGATAACATAACTAGGGCATGTGTCTACGAGGGATAAAGTGGATTCAGGTTAACGATAAGAAGTCCGTGGTACGAGAAACATTCACACGTGATAAAACAGCCATTCAGCACAGGAACAACAGCAGGAGCACATCCCATAGACCACGAAAGCAATAGAAAAATGCGCTTTGAAGGAATTACCAGCAAAGTAGCAAAATACCTACTAACATCCCTAAAAATTTTCACAATCCTCACCGCCCTAACACGCCCAGCATGGCAGAAAGGCGACCGATGCGCAGCAAATCTTCCTTGTGCTGCGCGGGAGATTTCGCCCTCTGTTTCCAGCCCATTTTCCCTAGACAAAAGCGAAGCGCCGCATAGAGGGCAAAAGTCGTCGCCATAAACCCCAGTAATCCAACGGCCGACGGGGACATAGGGATCACGCCAGGAGAGCGGAGCCTTCGTGTTAACAACTCAGCGAATAAAAACCAGAGCACGGGCGCGCACATGAGCGCATAAAGCACCTACCAAAGAGAAAAGTACGAAATAAAGTGCAAACCAGTGTCCTTCTGAAGGACGCAACAAGATCGTCAAGCTATTGCATACGGCAGGATCGCAAACACACAATATACTAGACCGCTAGCCCCCCCCTGCGTAGCGCACACAACTTGGCGAAATCAACGTTAGGGAAAGAAAGGGCAAGCAGTGCCACATGGATGAGGATATGGCATTGATATCTCACCAAGAAGATCTTAAACGTCGTCATTTTGCGTTCATTCGCTACTACTGCTTCGATCGACTCTTTCACGTCTTCCACCACCTTAGCACCCGGTAGGGATAACCCGCCAACAAAGAGAATAGCTATGTGTAAGTATAAAAAATCGACCGGCAAAACGCATGAAGCCAAAAATGAATAACCACAAAAAGCGTCCTAGACTTCTCGTAGCCTTACATTTTCCAGCTCCAGAATGAAATCACTATCGGAAGGAGCCTTCTTGATTCCCGACCCGTCACGCATGAGATGATTGTGCGAATTATCGTCTTCTGAATTGGCGCGGGAGCCAAGTTCAATTTCGTCTAAGGTAGTCTCAGAATTATGGCTCGGCAGGAGCCGTCCTTCTGCTTCATCACGCTTTACGACGGGGGCCATGTTTACATTTATTCGATAATATCAACTAAGATGATTGAATCTAATGAATCGGTGGCATCTTGTTGGTTCTCTGCGCGTGGCGCTAGGCTTCGAATCTATCGTCTATAGAAGCTTTAGGAGCAAGTAAAAGTTGATTCTCTTCGAGCAACTCGGCATAACAGCATCCAAGGAAAATCCGAATTCCTGATGAAAAAAAGCCATTTCCGGATTCCTTTTCCTTACAAAAAACAGGCTATTTCCTGGAAAATTCCTGATATAATACGCCGTTTTACGGCAAATAATGGCATTTTTCCTACCAAAATTCAAATTTTACACATTTTTCACATAAAATTCTAAGATTATTCAAGTGAGTGGGCAGTGCGCCGTGTACAATGGAACACCTTTTTACTTTAATCGACTGCCCTCGTATATCCAATG
>Ga0307930_1003767_pt1 | contig 10918 bp, 7 predicted proteins | sample OrgLakmetageno46_FD_203161 | JGI IMG/M metagenome (GOLD analysis project Ga0307930, IMG submission 203161) | Saline water microbial communities from Organic Lake, Antarctica - #46 | ecosystem: Environmental > Aquatic > Non-marine Saline and Alkaline > Saline | place: Antarctica: Organic Lake... | reverse complement strand
TTTGGCTCTTATTCGGCCCCTAGGCCCTGGGCCCTGGGGACCCGTTTCAAGATATCAAAAGTATAAGGCTCTGTACGTAGCTCCACGCTCTGAGCGCGCTCCCTGCCTCCAACTTATATGTAGGGAATGCCAAATATGGTTCCTAATATACACGCCACAAAGCAGCTCAATGCCACACATCGATGAGTTCTCCTTTACAAGTAGTCTGGGCTGAGTATCCCAACTCGAACTCGAACTAGAACAATCCCAAGTGACGCGCGCACGTTCATGCGATGTATACAACTAAGTCAAAGTCCAAAATCTCAATCCAAATAATGCGTTTATACTTACGGCCCCAGTCTAGTCAGGACTGAATTCACTGGTTCTGAGGTGCCTAAGTCATACAGTTGTCGTATAGAACCGGCCAGCGAGCTGAATAAACCATAAGTTCCACCGCCAAATAAACTAATCAGCCACATGAGCCCAAGTGGCAATAAAGGTGATATTGGCGGAGCAGAGTAGCCTTCTCTTCTGGATTATGATATAACGTAAAAGAGAAAAGCGCCCTGTGTGTTCAAAGCCCCAAGCCGGAAAGGAGGCTAATAAGTCATAATCACGAAGTCCACGGGAATTTCGTGAAGTAGACTTGCCCAACCCAAAACAAAATATTGACTCCTTTGTCGTACTAGCTTCTACCTGTAAATAAGTAGCTTTTTCCTTGGAAAAGCCAGTATATTGGAAGGCTTCGTGTTTGTGAACGAGTTTCCTTTTGAATAAGGTGTCCAAGAAGTTACTGAGATCGGGGAGGCACCTCAGTAGCTGTCAATGATCGCACCGAGAACACTCATATCGCATCGCTGCCTTTTACTTCGTTTTCGGGTGGCTCCTATAATCATGCTGCGTGCCATGCAGCTCAGAATTCAGCATCTGCTTGTTATTACTATCGCATTGCAAACAAACTTCAGAGCAGGTCCCAGATGATTTGCTATACCACATCACATGGGACTTGTTATTCTTTTGGCACAAGCCACACAAAGCAATACAGCATATTACAAAAGAATAGCTAATCAGGTACACAATCATATCATCTGGGCATATTCAGACAGAGTGGAGATCGCGGACGTACTCGGAACCTATGCCACCCCTGAGAATTGGTCTTACAAGGTCCATGAGAGTAAAAGATGAGCATTACATACACAGCAGCTTTGTGCTATTATTCTATGAATCTTTGCAATTGGAAAGCAGTCTATAGCTAATTTATTCGGACAGCGAGGAGCGAGCTCCACTCAGGCAGCCAGGCCTCGCTCAGTTGCCAACTATTCGAAATCTACCTATCGTAGATCGGAGCTCTCTCGGCACTCGAAACTTGGACGTGTAAAGCAAGGCGTACTCGTACTTGTGGCTCGGTTCACTCGCATAAAGCGCAATTGCTAAGGAAAGAGCAAAATTGAAAATCTCACACGCGCAGACGCGGCTTCGTCAGGTTCCACTCGTTACTCAGACTCGGACTTCAATGCACAATAAACTCTCCGAGATCCGACCTCTAGACTAGAATAGCGAGTAGAAACTTGGGTTTATCAACGGAAAACTTCTTATATTTAGTTCGCGCTTCTTCGCTTTTCACCTCTTCCTATTCGCCTTCTAATTCCGGCCCTTCGGGGCCTCTCTCGGAAATAGAAAGTTCGTACTGCGAGGTGTTCGCTATTCGCTACTGGCATGACCACCCTACGAACTCCAATCAGTTAACAGTTCCTAGACAGCAAACAGATACAGCTTTAACCAGGGTTACGATTCCCGTTTCCGCGGAATTCCCGCGCAAGGGCCAGAGAATTCACTTCACGTGGCATTTCCGCGGCTTTTCCACGGGTTTTCCGTGCCGTAGTCATAAAAGCACTGCCAAATCCCCGTCGCGGAAATCACGTCTAGGTGGTGAGCATTTCCTTTTTAGCTTTAGCTTTTAGGCAAACCTATAACCAACATCCGGAATCCGAAATTAGAATACCAAAATACCTACAAAGCTACAAACACATATCATCGCTCGCGTCTGGCGCAGAAACACCAAAGCACGATAGGCTAGCACTACCGCCCAACAACCAAAAGCAAGGAGGTGATGTATGATATATAAACGAGGAAAAGAAGGAAATGTGAGCATATGAAGCTAGTAAACATATGAGCTTTCCCGCGAAATGCCGAAGGGAACAAGAGCAGGCAGAAGCAGAAGGAAGCGGTTGTTGGAGCACTTCCAAGAGAAGCACTCCGCCAACTCACAGATAGCAAGCAAATCTTAGAGCCCAATGACGGCTTGAGCGCCAGAGATGGGTGGGGCAATTCCGAGGCCCCCTTCAAAGGGCGGCGGCGCCATCTCCACCGCCTCCGTGATCGCGTGACAGGGGTCGAGCGCCGACCCGATGTGGGCTAACGAAAGCACGGAGTCGCCCTGTAATTCGTCATCCACGACCTCCGGCAAGGACGAATGGAGCTGGTCGTAGGTGTCGCTTCTCGGCCTCTGGTGATCGTTCGGGGGGGGCGCTTCCGGCACCGGCGCACGGGGAATGAGGTGGAGCTGGCTCAAGTTGAAGTCGTCCGCGGCAGCGAGGGCTTGGCGGCTCAACGGATCGTCGCAGGCCATGGGGGGCGGCGGCTGCTGCTGGTGGTTCAGCACGAGGCTGGCTGCGTGGGCATCCAAGTGCCGCCGGCTGTCGTTGTCGCTGCTGTTGTTGTTGGTGTCCTCGAAGTTGTAGCGGTGCACGCCGTTGTTGTCATCGTCGTCGTCGTCGTCCGTGACTCGGTACTTTTTGCGGGCTCGTTTGTACCAGCTCACCACTTCGTCTCGGTTCACTTCCGCCATCATCATTTGCGGGAGGGCTACGATTTTTGCGTAGAATTTTTGCCGCTCTTTCTCCGAAGTGGTGCTCATCTCAGGAAGATACGACTCGAGAATGGGGGCCACCTTTTCACAGGAGAAGAGAACACAAGAATTCATTAGTGTGAAATAACAGGGGTAGGGGTAGGAGGGCTTGATAATTGAATCGCAAGCAATCAAAGTATTCAGGAAAAACTACCGCAGATGTGTTTGCCGTCTATTACTATCTTACTAGTAGCTAGTGAAGCTTTTGTAGCCACCGTGAAAAGCCTGAGAAAAGGGAACCAAGGGTACGACATACCAGTTTGAGCTTTTTGTGACCGCCTCTAGTGTACTTTCTCTTTGACCGGCCGGGTTCTGGCTGCTGTTCTAGGGACGACCCTGCTCCCGGTAAGTCGGACATGTTCTCGATCCCGTGGCCCGTGGCGAGGAGCATGGCCTAATATTATAATAATATTTGAGTGGAGGCAAGCAACCAGCATGACCATACACGCATTTGCAAAAGACATCGCGTGATGATCAAAGAGAAGCGCTAGGTGACACTAGGCAAGAATTGAAACGGCAGAAGCAGAAGATAGCTAGCATGGAAAACACCCACCCACCTGATCGGGTATAACGTCGGCTATTCGGTCATCGTCTCTCAGAGAATGGCCAGCACACGCAATTTCCACCACCGTCACTGCCATCCATAAAATTCAATTGAACATACAAAAGAAGGAGTAGCAGCAGCAAATGATATGAGACCGGAGAGCAAGCGAGAGGGGGCAGAGATGGGTGCAAGGGTTCAACCGTCATAAAATGTCTGCAATTGAAATTCCGAAGTGAGTCAGCAGCGTCCAGACCTAGGCATGGTGGTGGTTTTTAGACTCACCGTCGCGGCCGCGCCGAAGAGCACGTAATTTGAAATCATTCTTGAGCCATGTCACTGTTTGAGCCGGCTCGGGAACGGGAATAAGAAGCTTTAAACTGCCGCCTTGGATGTAAACCCTCATACACTCCTGTGAGGCACAAAAGGTCGTGGGCATGGGCGTTCAACAAGAGCGCTATAAAAAAACTAGTGCATTGAATTTTCGACTTCAGCGTAAGAACGCATGCGGGACTGAACAACAGTATAGAGGAGCGTACCAGAGACTCCATTGTTCTGGACTACACTTCGTAACCGTGGGAAATTCGGCCGAAGTGGAAGGACCGCAATTCGGGGTAGATCGAAGTTGGGTTGCTTCAGTCGTGGGTCGAAAATTGCACTCGGAAATCTGTCGGGAAGGGGCATTCGGCACGTAGAGCATGGTCGTGGTTGAGGGCTCGGAACGATGGGCCGAAATGGTTCAAGCAGTCTATGAAAAGAAAGTTCTTGAGCTCCTCACCTCTCAAGGCCGATTGTTTACAATCGCCGCATTTTGTTGTTTTAGCCAAAAATGCGCCTCAGTTTCGCAGATTTACGGTTCTTCAAAACTTGCGGTACGTACCACAGATTCCACTCCATCCTCCATCCCTCGGTCCACCCCCCCCTTTGGAGAGCATTAAAAAAGGGGTTGCAGAGTGTGAGATCAAGATAGATGCTGCAAAATGCAGCCCATCTTTAGAGCTTGAATAAGAAGCTTTTGCGCAGGTCGCTGGCCCTCACAGTTCAAGCTAGAATGCGGCGGCGAGCATTCGTTCTGATACTTGTCCCAGTGATGCAGGCTTCGGCGTCAAACCCGTGAGTGACTCTACTTCTAGGAGATGCAAATGCTGGAAAGTGTGGTAGGAATAGATGAATACCCTAACATCAAGTGATTTCAAATGGCTTGGACTATTGCTCTTCCTAGGTTTGGCAATGGGCTCGGAGGGGCGCCGCCGCTAGGCCAGTCATCGATATGGCCACGTGACGGAGATGGCCCTAATCTTCGACCGTGGAGCAGTCCGCAGCCGATGCCTGGAAGCGACCCGCTGGCGCCGATGCCCGATCCAGTGCCCCAGCCAGTTCCTGAGTCAACACAACACGATCCATCGCAGCTCGAGCAGCCAAGGTCTCAGTGGTGGTATCTCGATCCTCAGACGCAAGCAGTGCAGGGCCCAACATCAGCTCGAGTCTTGGTATCGTGGGCTCGTAGCGGCACTTTACCCATGAGCACTCTAGTCGCTTCCGTAGACCCAAGGCCGGTTCCAGGAGCGCCCGCTTCTCCCGACAACGATGCTCCTCTCTGGCAGAGCCTCGCACAATTAGTGGAAGCTTTTGGTGGTGACAACGGAGATGGTGGTGAGGGTGGATTATCGATACCAAACCCCCCAGTGTGGCAGGCTTCAGGGCCAGAGCAAACTCCTGACGATGCTCCAGTTTCTGAGCAAGCGCTTACTCCTCCAGGCTTTGAGGATGCTTCGTCTGCCTCGGGTGTCGATCAAAGTAGCGAAGAAAACTTCGGGGTTCAGGGTTCACCTGGTACTTCAGACTACGGCCAGCTATCAAGCGATGCTCAACCTGTCGACGAGCAAACTAAAGGCGAAGCGACTGATGTTACGGCACCTGAGCTAACAGAAGGCGTTGTGGGCTACGGACACCCTCCGCCCGAGATGGAAGTTGAGTCAAAGGAGGAGAAATTATTAGGTGAACCCGAGGGTGACCCAAGCGCAACACCGGAGGCATTAGCTATGCATAGCAATAATGCAGTTGCTACGAATCCCTGGCAACTCCCGTCTGAAGCTCAAGAAATCAATGCAGGAGCAACAGTCCCTATGGAGTCACTCGATACGAAAGAATCAATGGAGCAGCAGCCTAGCATGGCGCCAGTTGTTGACTCGAGTCCTGCAGCACCGCTCACTGCCGCTGATCTTTACGCCTCCTATTACCGCCTTTCTGATGACGATGACGACGATGATGGCCAGTCCTCTAGTAGCACCACTGCTAGGAGCAGCAACAACGGCGTTGCGGCCGGTACTACACGCAGCGAAAGGCCGCAAGAACATGGCGCTATTGATGCCTTTCCGGATGACGACTACTTAGGAGACGAGTATAGATCGCGCAAGGCTGAGGAAAGTTCTCCTGTAGAAGCAGTACCCAATGAGATCGGAGCTCTACAAGAGACAAAGATTGCGGCGACACTGGTAGAGACTAAGGAGGTGGCCACCGGAGCTGAATCCTTTCAAGCAATAGCCACCGAAGAAGAGCTACCAATAGAGGCCACACCAGTAGTTGAGGAGCAGGCTCCGTCATACGAAGCGGTGCATGTAGCAGAATCAGCACCGTTGGAGGCAACGGCAGTGGAAGACAGTGACATGCAATTTGACTCGGACACGGTAAATGAAGCATGGAACCTGGAAAAAGACAAGAAGGAGCAAGGAGATAGCGATGACTTTGTGCCGAGCGACAGTCAGGGCATTGAAGAGTTTGAGGGCGGCAAAGTCAACGAAGGCAGCGAAGGTCTTCCAGAAGCTAGCGATTCAGCGGCTGTCAACGCGACGTCACAGCCAGATAGTGCCACAGCAGCGACTGACAGCACAGGAGCAGGTGCACCATCCATGCCACGAGCGGTGTGGTCAGAGCGAGGGTCGTCTTTGGAGGGTCCACATGGATCCTTCGAGCAGCGGCAAGTGGTGCTATCGCTGCCTAAAAGCTTAGCCATGGTTGTAACCACTATGAAGCTCACTGCCAATCAGAACAGTGCAGTCGATGGCCCTGAGGAGTGCTCTGCAGAAGGCTCTGCGGAGGGTTCAGCCAATGAGTGGCATGATAAGACTGCAGCGGCACACTCGAGTACTGCGTCTAACCTACCTCCCGGCTGGCAAATGCTCTCTGACAGCACAGGAAGACCGTACTACGCCAACGCTGCAACCAGAGAAAGCTCGTATGATCCACCGCCACCAGCAGGTGCTTCGCCTACGGACAGTCCAAGCAATTACCCTTTGAATGCACAACAGCAAACACCACCATTTCAGCAGCATTATTCACAGGCACAGGAGCAAGCACAACCACAGCAACAGCAGTCGCTTCCTAATCAGGAGGGCTACAGGTACTCTCCAAATGACATGTACCAGCAACGAGCTACCGAGCAACAAAATTACGGGCAAATGCCCCAAAGCTACGGTGCTGCCACTAATCCTTACGGGAATGACCCTTATGCTCCTTACGGAGCTGCGTCTTACGGAGCTGCCCCTTATGGACCTCCTCTTCCTCAACCTGTCTCCCCATATGGGGCTGCCCCATACAGCTCTTTCCCCCAAGGCCCAGGTGCCTATAGGTCTAGTTCAGCTCGCAGTCTTGGCTCTAGCATGGGGCCCAGCAGTGGACTTTCATTTGGACGAATGGCTGCAGGATTTTTAGGAGCAGCAGGCGGGCGCAAGCTTACTTTCGTAGCTCGAAGCACTATGAGTACAGTGGGGGGGCGCACTGGCGCCGTCTTCTCGATGGTCCGAGGGGCCCTGCCGATACCCTCGAAATCAACAGATGCCAGTATTAGCAGCAGCAATGCGCCTTCAGATACTTCCGCTAGTAGCCCGCCAATTGAGGACGACGATACAGATGCTGCGCCTCTGCCAGACGACGATGACGACATGGATGTTCCATTGAGTGAAGGACCGCGTCAGTGGATTGAAGGTGACATTCTGTCGCGCCAGCCTCCCCAGCCCCCGCCTTCATCCTCGGAAGCTCAAATGTTGCCATCACGTCAACCTTTGCCTCCACTAATGCCTCCACCTCCACTGCAACCAAAGCCGAAAGTCATGCGACCAGCACCAAGCGGAGCGTCTTCTTCTTCTTCGTCAGTGCTAGCGGCCCCAGGTTCCCTTATGAAATGGACGCTCAACCAAGGCGTGCAGTGGGCTTTGCCTGGACTGCGACCACTGTACCAATTAGCCCCTCATGCACTGATGCATGCGTTCAAGGCTGCTCCAGCTGCTGTGCTGCTGCTGCCCTTGCTCCGCTCTCTAGCCGCAGTCTTGCACACCCTCCTCCCCGTCCTCACTGTCTTTGCCTTCGCCGGTGTACTACCTCTCCCTGAAGCTGCCGCTGGTACGAATGCAGCTACCGTAGCAGCTACGGCGAAAACCACGGCTGAGAACATGTGCCGCTGGCTTGCTTCCGTGTCCCCTTTTATAAACCAACCGTGGCTGCTGCATGGCAGCGATGGCAGTGGTCGAGGCTCCGCAGCGGACGCGCCACTTGCGCTCGTACCTCTGGCACATGTAGTGGCCTTGCCTGCCGTCGTGATTGCTTGCGTGGCGCTGGTCGCAACCATTGCGAATGCGGCTGCGAATGCGCTTGCGCGTCGCATGCATACGAAAACCGAGCAGGCCATATCTGCTAGACTCGCCTCGGCACGTGCAGACATTGACGCTGTAAACTTGTTGAATGCCGTCGGGCCTGGTGCTGCCGAGTCAACACGCGAAGAAGCAGGCTCCCTCATGAAGGGGGGTAAGAGGAAGCGATCCGCACACAGGTGGGCCAACGAGCCATCAGACGAAGCTCTTCTGGGCGACAGCGCGGCGGCTTTTCATGTGGCTGAAGCCGTAGATGCACTCGCCAAGGGCGTAGCTGCAGCCGCTGCTGTGGTCGTGGCCGCAGGGGCAGTGGCGTGGGTAGCGCGCATACTGAGTGTGACTGCTGCTCCAGGCGAGAGCGTGGGGGAAGGTGCTTTATCAGCGGGTGAGATGCTGCGCGAGGCACTGAGCACAGTAGGAGAAGCGAGCAAGGGCGTGGGTCAACAGATGAGTCAAGCAGCGGGGTGTGCCTTGGAGAGCGGGGGGCACATGTTGAAGCAAGTCCCCTCTTGGGGGTGGAGGCCAGGTGAAGATGTATTCTCGGATGATCATGGTCTAGAAGAAGCACTATTCGGCGCCAGCGGACTTGGCGATGATGTGGAGGATGCTGTAGCGTCTAGTGTGGAATCAGGAAGTGGTGCCTTGAGCAGTAGCAGCAGTGGGTCATGCCACCGCTTGATAGCAAGCATGAGCGGTAGTCTGCTTCGAGTGTGGCCGAAACTTCTCATAACAGCGTGGGTCGTGGCTGTTGTCGTAGAGTCTTTGCTCCTTCCATCGCCACCACCATCCAAGGCAGTGCCTCCTGTTAAGACGAGCCCTATTTATGCCACGGGAAGTAAAGGCAGTGGTAGCGGTGCAGGGGATGAAAACGAGGCGTTAGAAGCAGCAGCCACCGGTCTAGTGGCGATGAAGAGGTACAAGAGGCGGCCTTTCATGGACCAATCACTGACAAGTACGGGGAGCCATCGCCATTCTCAGGAGCCTCAGAGAAGAGGACCAGGAGTGGTGATGCAGGCAGTGCACTCCGCGCAGCACACCGTAGGTGCGTCCGTGGCAATAGTGTGGCGTTTGCTGTTGTCGCTGGTCTTGACTGCGGCCGACAGCACCGTGATTGCCGCAGCAGTGCATGCAGTGGCGACCCTCTGTGTGGGCTACTCTCGGACCCTGGCCGCTACAAAAGGACCGTCATCTCATCCTACTTCTGGCTTTTCGATGGTGGGGCTGGAGCTGGTTCAACGGATAGGGCTAGTAGGCTGCAGCGCACTCCTCTTGAGGCGAGGCCACATGGCTGTTCGAGAAGCAGGGCAGGTAATACCCTTTTGAGCCTTCGTGAAAGATCTTATCCTGAACTGAGTATGATGGAGTATTAGGTTTTCTTCGACCGAATTTAATCTGATGAACTCTCATAACTCTTCATTCGTATTTTCTCCTCTGTCCTTTTCAACCCCCTCCTGATACAGGCAAGCCACCAGCTGCGTGATCTCGAAGTTCCCATAGCCCGTGTGGCAGCAGCCTCTCAAGCGGCTGCCTCAGCCGAAGCATCCTTCGAATCAGCGCAACGAGAGACCTTGCTTGACAGTGCTCTTCTCATCTCTGGCCCGAACCCTCCGGATGGCTTGCGACTTGATAATGTGTGGGTCTCAACACCCAACAAACACTCCAATCAAGGCCAGCGCGTAGAAGAAGAAGAGTTTGCAGTGCGTGGCCTTTCGTTACATGTGCCGGGTGGGAGCGTGTGCGTCGTAGTAGGACCACCGAAGAGTGGCAAGTCCGCGCTTCTCGACGCTCTCGCCTATGCGCCTGGTGGCTACAACGAATCTCCGTCTGTGCACCAAGGACCGCCTACAACGACCAGTAGCACTCCGCTCCCGAAGCTCCCCGGCCTGGCTCGCGGGTCGGTGCAACTACAGGGACAATTGAGACAAACCTGGCGTGCTGGGCCGTGGCGTCAAGCGGTAAATGTGATGAGGCAAAAGCCAGCTCAATTTCCCGATCTCTCCCTAACGGCCAATGTCAACCCCACCGCTGCTGCCGCTGCCACGGATACTTCTTCATCCTCGTGGTCAAGTCATATTAGAGATCGTCGGAGCATGGAAGCAGGAGTGGGCGCTGCCCTTGCATTAGCGGGGGCCTCACACTTGGCTGCTTCAACTTCATCGTCTTACGACAGAAATAGTGCCGTAGGGTCGATGCCCTTGTCCTCTGAGGATTGGTTGAAAATTGGCCTAGCTCGAGGGGTGCGGGGATTGGTCAGTTCCTCGGTTAACAGCGGAGGCTCAGGAGGAGGAGGAGGAGGAGCGGCACTCGTGTTGCTCGATGAACCATTAGGCTTAGACCACGAGGGTGGCAATGACGAACGCGAGGTGGACTTCATGTCGGCCCTGGTGAGTGCGGCGGAGGTGCAGCCGCAGTGCGCCGTGGTTGTCGCCACGCGATCACCGAAGTTGGCCCTCTTCGCGAATCAAGTGGTCGTACTCGGCCCCAAGGGACGCGTGCTGGAGCAAGGCGACCCAGAAGAGCTGCTGGCAGCCAATGGCTACTTCGCCGAACTCCTTCAGGCTTCTGACGAGGAGGCGGCGCCTCCAGCGGTTCAACAGGATGAAGCCGCTTGACGAGGGATGGATGCGTTAGAGGTGCAGGGAGGTGCAGGGGATTTCTATTGCCGATACACGTTCAGTATTGATAAACTCCATGGCCTCAACAAAAAGGGGCGTGTGTGTAGGTACTCGAACTCGAACTAATACAAACCCAAATGACACAGAAGCCAATGCTGCGGGCAGAAGTGTACGCGCGTGCGTTGCGCGCAAGTCAAAATCGTAAAGAGGATAGTGTGTAGAGGGCAGG
>Ga0307930_1003764_pt1 | contig 10921 bp, 6 predicted proteins | sample OrgLakmetageno46_FD_203161 | JGI IMG/M metagenome (GOLD analysis project Ga0307930, IMG submission 203161) | Saline water microbial communities from Organic Lake, Antarctica - #46 | ecosystem: Environmental > Aquatic > Non-marine Saline and Alkaline > Saline | place: Antarctica: Organic Lake... | reverse complement strand
CAGAGTTATGGTTAAGCAGCACCTAGCACCGAGCGCTGGCTTTGCGAGATGAGCATGGGAGTCGAGATTTTAACATCCAACGGACGAAAATTTCCAACAGAAATCAATTTTGTTGATGTATGTGGGAGGTGCTGTGTTATTGAGGAATTTCCCCTTCGTGGAGTGGGTTCGAGTTACCTTATTAACGAGATTTAGAGAGCGGGCGATACTCCCTTTCCTGATAATCGGTAGAGTGGACTCTAGTTTACGCGACTTCATATCGCAGTCTGGGATATTTGTGTGGTGAACATGAACAATTAAGCGCAAAAACATGTGCGCCATTTGGTGCAGAAGCCATGGAGAACGATCCATGTGCCGTTGGGGCGACGAGAAATTACACTGCTGGCAAGCCAAGGAGCGGAACAGGCAGGCATTTCAGCGCAGGGTGGCTCAGCAGAAGCCGAGGAATCATGTCGACAATCGACAAATTCAGATTTCGCTGGACTGCATTCGATTGAATTAGATTAGGTTATACTGTTATACACCCCAGTTGCAAAGAAGCACCAACGAACAGTACGAAGCAATGTACTGACGTATTGTTGGTTCAAACACGTCGCACGTATGCCCATGAGCTGGGCGCCACGGCACTTACTGACTGGCTGGGTATCGCATTCACGACCGATCGGTTATCCACAGATGACTTGGGGTAGGAAGTTGGAGAACGCGCTCAGAAGTAAGGGCATTTCGAAGGAATTCGATGAGTGGATCGCCATTGCTAAGGACAGGTCGAAGTGGAGACAGCTGACTCACTCCATTCCCAATCCTCCTGATGTCTGAGGGCTGAAGGACACCTCGAGCGTAAATGATTGCAATTGAATTACGCAAAAGGACACTTAGCCCAGTCAGACTTGTTCTGATGGTTATATTTTTCTGTTGCTATATGCCACAGTGGTGTTTCTTTGTATTTTTGAGACAGGCCCCGAAGGGCCGGAATTAGAAGGTTAACAGGTAGGGATGAAAAGCAAAGCAGCGCGAACTAAACCTAAGGAGCTAATCAGGAGCACATGCCCGAGTGGCCATGGAAGTGATGGTAGCGGTCCAAAGTGGCACTCTCCTCCGTGATATAAGAGTGCACCTCAAAAGAAGAGTTTCCGCCCGCAGAGGAGGGGGCTTTTGGGGAGTATTAACTAGACTAGACCAGACAGATCTAGCTTCGGTGTACTCACACTGGGATTAGGGATGATGCTTCAAACCATGAAGGAGATTAGGGGGGGCGAGGAGGCGAATAATGGAAAAGAATAGAGGAAGTATCCCCCGTAGGGGTCGGCGTCACCCGGCGGTAGTGTAAGACCGGGGCCACCAGTGCCTGAGCGCCGTAAACGGACACTGCAGGCTGGATCTAAACATTGATGTGAAAATAGACTTGTCAATGACAAGTTATCAGTTTTCACACTGATAAGAACAGATACTACACTTGATCTTAGCCAAAAGGCCGAGAAGGTATGCTATTACGTGGGGATTTCGGACGATAACTAAAATCTTTACATACCCACATTATTTTCATAGATTCATGCAAAAAAAAGTACGCAAAATTCGTTGTCAAAAAATCTTCTTGCATACAAACAACACTTCTGTCTTTAAGTCATTGTTCTTGTTGTGATTCGTTGTGAAGGATGAAGGGTACTAAGTTACTACAGATGGTCGTATCTCCACAATATTATTATCATGCTCGAGAATATACTGTACGAGTATGTTGTTGCATGGTATGTTGTAAATGTAATGTGCTTGCGCTCATGGAGAGTCCTAAGAAATAGAGCAAGGTACACGTTTGCTGCTACGATGGGCCCTTTCTCTCCGGTGAATAAATTTGACATGAAGTCAGACTTGATCATCGCATTTGTTTGAACATCGCTGTCAGCATTACTGTCTGTAGAATCATGCAACTTCTCTGAATCAACTTCTCATTTGTCAGGGTCGCCGCCGGCACGAGATTAAAGAACCACAGAATAGTACAATAGAAGCGGAATGCATCACTGGTTGGTTGGTGCGCGAAGTGGTCGAAGTGGCTACGTACTGAAGCATCATCGAATCGAAGTAGTAATACGAGCGTTTGAGGTTGTTCATGAAGACAGGCGTAGGCCCATATGAGTTGCGCCTTAATAGAAGATGAGGAGACTCACACAGGAGACGCCACAAATGGTATGAACATTAACGGTACGTTCACTTGTGTAAATATATCAGTTAGTATTGCTAATATCGTGTTCTTGCTTTTCTACTGAACTAAACCTTTATATGACACCTGCGGTCTTTCCTCAGGAAGGAGTCCTCGCAGATGTTTCTGGATGTAGACATTAGATTTTTGCGTGCCCTGCTGGCACCCATGAATACCTCGTAGTTGACCCCTTGCTAGACATCAGTGTCCCTTTCTGTAGTAAACTGTGCGAAACTACTATATATGCTTAATAACTCTTTTATGCATGCATCAAAACCTCAAGAGATCCTGTGGTATCATTGTTACAGGAGCCATACCCTCCATTTCACTCGTCTGCACTGAGCTTACACTCTCGCCACTGTCAGCACTGGGCTCCCATCCTCGTGCGCGAGCTATGAGCCTTTATTTTGGCAAGAGTGCAGAGGGCTACAGCGATCAAAGATCGACATCGATTGCAGGTTCAACCCAGGCTCTACACCAAACGCTGACAGAGTCAGTCCCAATGATGCAGCTGCAACGTTACGCTGGCGGAAATAGGAGCACCAAGTGCGTCACTGTAATCTTGATTTGGCCTCAGAGACGACACGTTGCTGATCTCGGGTGTCCAAGCTGTTTGATGATTATGATCCTGCGCACCAGCCGCAGCCTTCAAATCAGCAAGTGTCGAAGACAGACGCCTATGCTAGAGTGGTTCACTTTTCAGAGTATTCTTATGTTGTTGAGACGTTGAGACACTTTGAGAGTGCCTCTTGTCGCATACGGTCGCTTTTTCAACCTTGAATTTACAGTGACGCAGTCATAATGTTCCTTGATTGCATACAGTAGAAGCGTGAGACGGAGGTAGAGAAGCAAAGTGAGGAAGGAAGAAGTCTCTGCAATACCAATTGACTACTAGTTCTATGGAGGACTATAAAAGAATATTTCGAATAAAAAGAAGATCCCATGCCGCTTGAAGCAGCGATGTGGCAGCAGAAGAAAAATCGTAACCTTAAGCGTTAGGACTTATGTGCTGCTGCTTGGATGGGAGGATGTTTTTCTGGCTTGGTTGTAATGGTTTAGAACTAGATCTAGACCACACTACTCCGATCCGATTAGAAACTTATCTGCTGCTTATTACTAAGTTGCGTACGTCTCTCTGCTCTATTGTTATTGCGCTTACGCATCAACCACGGCTAGTATACTTTCACGGAGTCCGCACAAGATTACATCTTCCTGTACTCCCATGAGTGGAAAGATATTTGGAATAAGAGATGGTGGCCAAGGCTATTCTAACACATACATTGTCTCCATCATGATTATGATATAGTTGAATTCTGGTCAAACAAAATGTATAAAAGTACGTCAATTCTACTTATGAACCTGCCTAACACGTCCGAACTTATGGTCGAAGTCGGCCAAATACCATGCGATAACGCCAGAGGCCAGGAGAAGGTGCTGTTTGAGTCAAATCTTTTATCACTGTAAATACTTGCTGTCGAGTATTCTCCTCGGACTCCTGTTCAGGTCCTACAAAGTCATCCGGAAGTAAATTATCTCTGCTAGACTTCAACCAAGGAATGAAATTACCGACAAGTCTTTCGAAGATGTCTCGCTGCTGTTCAGATGTAGGAATGGCTGACTCCACAGGGACAATACCAGTTCGAAAGATCACTTTACTGACTGCGTTCGTGTATAGCTCGTCGAAAGACTTTCCATGTGATGAATTTCCGTTCATTTCAAATTTATCACCTTCAATCATAGTGACCAACCAGTACATCACCTGATAAGGCACTTGTAAGGAAGGTTTATCGCTTTTCAACAAATAAAGAATTGCTACGGCTTCTCGAACTCCGTCAACGTCAACCTCGGAATCGCCTAAAACTTTTAACATTCGGGTGAGGGCACTTTCTTCGATAAAGTTGATGTTTCTAAACCGTTCTTGTAGGCTAAGTGGCCTGTCAGTTGGAAGCTTGCTGCCAAGTCGAAGTATCAAATGATACTGTGAAGTCCAGGGAAACGGAATTTTCAATCTTTCGCACCACCATGCTGCATTCCAAAAAAAAACTGGGCAGTTTTGCTCTAACCACTCCATGTCATACGCGTCATTTCCACCATGGATAAGGAGCTCTTCAAAGAATGATCGCAGCACCATCGGGTTGATATAAGCAACACTTGTTGATGTGGTCCCTTCGGTCCATACCCATGGAACAGATAAATTGACATTCCATTTATTTCGGTCTCTGTAATTTAGGCTAGGTAAGAAGTTTGTTTTGCAATTTGGGCACCGAATAAGTAAATCCAGATCACAGGAGGCACCCTTTCTCCACAGATCCATCACTTCTTCGTCCAAAAATGGACGATCACAATTTGGGCATGCAGTTGACATCCAAATATCAACTTCTCGACTTTGGAACGGCAAAGTGCTCCACATTGGTCCATCAAAATGAAGTCCTCCAGGGTAGCTAATGTTCTCAGGCATGCCATGAACTGTCTCATAAGCTTGTACGTGATGCACAAGCCATCCTTGGAGCGCAATAGACGAATCAAGACGTAAATCGTTGCTCACGCTCGGACAATGCACTTTTAACCATTCCCACCCTGATCTTTCAAGCAAGCTGTGTTTAACTTGGTCCAAAGGGGAATAATAGTCAGTGCTTGATTGCAATATGTCGGGTTTGACTGTACACATTTTGCAAAACGTGTAAAATGTCAAAGTTGGAACGCTCCAGCTCGTTGAAGGTCGAACTCGAGAACTATCTCGAGCTACCGCTCTTATTTGATACACAGCCTTGACTGCTTCTGAAAAGGTTCTGCCTCCGATTGCAGCGCAGGATACCTGAAACGCATATTTTAGCTTTGGAATGATATATAAATAGAAAAATTTATAAGCATGACATGATGATCGTACCATTAGTGCTCGCCAGATGGACTCGTCAAACAGGAAAAGTTGCTCTTTCGCTTCAATCGAACTTAAAATACCAAGTGCTCGAAGCACCTGGTTTATTGCATGTGCTGGAAAACTAGAAAGAATCAATGCAGGAGTTGATAAAATAACGAGAGCATAGATACTGATGGCTTGAACGGAAGACTTGTGAATAACGAAAGGAATAGAGAGAGGGTACTCGTGCGGCAATCGCAGCAGCGAGTGAACTAATCCTTGATTCAAAAAAGCTGGTGTGAATCTTTGCTGCACTCTTTTGACCTCAGGAGAGGCTGCTTCTGAGAGTCTTAAGGCTCGCATCAAAGGGGTAGGCCATGAAACGTATTTGAAGAGCGGAACTTCTTCTGCCGTGACAGGACCGTCTATACGCACCGCACTTTTACTTTCATCTCGATGAAAATCATATAAAGATTTGGACAAAGCCAACCGAACAACACCAAGATACTCAAGAGATGTCTCTTTTTGGAAGCGCTTTTGGATCTGTAGCTCCAGGGTAGCTTCTTTCTTTTGGCTAGAAGGCCCAAACTTTGCTTCTTCAACTGCAAGTTCATAAAAGGTCATGCGATGATCGTGGGTATAATCCATAGACAAATGATTCGATGCAAGGACTGAAAACATCTGAGTTTCAATGAGGCCACCCAAGAAGGTACGAAAGTGCGGCTGTGAATCGCTGAGGTATTGGTGATGATCAAATTTTGTTCCATCTAGAGATAGGTAAGTTCTAAGAGAGCCCAGAAGGTCGACCATGAACCGCAAAAAGGCATCGCGCAAATTCACAGCGATATTTTTTACTTGTTCAACAGATAAACCATGAGTAGACGACAAACTCGGAGATGGAGGCAATGTTTGGAGGTGAGACAATTCATTTCTCTTTGTTGTAAATCGAGTACGATGATGAAGAAGTCGTATGCGTTCTTCAAGCTGCTTAAGCAATTTCCCTGGCAAATATCGACGAGGTGCTGCCTGTTCAGGCGAGGTGCTTAAGCTCCCCCCTTTATCAAGCGAAATTATCGCCACATCTGGAGATATTGAAAGTTTACTCCGGAGTTGTTTTAAGTGAAGGGCATCCTGCTCACTCACAAGCATTCCCATGAGGTAGCCGCCAGGAGCGTCAGACAATTGCGCTACTAGTGTGCTTGGCAACCTGTTCACAAAGAGTCCCTGCCATTCGAGAGGAAAGATGAGCATTCGGAATGCCTCCATTACTTCTGCTAATGAACCTCCAAACCCAGATGACACAAAAATGATTTGTTTTTCTTGAAGCATCAGCGTAAAAACGTCTAGAATGACGTGTACATCAAGAGTCTCAAGTGGTCCCAGAAAAGAAATGTCGCACGCAGGTAGACTACAAAGTGATGGCTGCTTCAGCAAAATCGGAAGTAGGTGATTTTTTTGTGGAAGCTCTTGGGCAAAAGAATCGGTGAGGAGCACCTCAATTGACGCTCCACCTGGTTTCGGGCAAGGAATTTGTGATACGAAGAATTTCACGAACAGATCAAGAGGAATCCTCGAAGGCACACGAGATATTGAATCTGGAGAGTACAATTTAGATTAGTACAAATTAGAAACGCTATGATTAATTGATGGCCCAGAAAGAAATGTTACTTACGAATATTCCAAAGCAAATTTTGAGATGCCCGATAGAAGGGAAAAGTTGAGATCACGCAAATGCATCTCGGTGCATAAAGTCGAAAGTCATCGCGATTGTGACCATTTTTGGAGTGATTTGGTTGAAAAATATTATCAATTTCAGTCAACGAATTTACTGTACGTACGGATCCGGGATTATTCAACTTGCTTGGTTCAGGAACAGATAAAGTTGGCCAGGAATATCGTCGCCTAATGGGGATTTGTCGATCTGTTGGCGAGTATTCTGGGCTCTCGGGTGTCACTCCTTTCTCTAATTCAATAGCAGTCGACAGTGGGAACAATTTGTCTCGAACTTTGGTGAAAGCCCCGCTAATAGATGCCGCTGTATCGTCAAGAGAACTCTCTACTTGTGTAACCAGTTTTTCCATAATTCCAGGACCGTTTTCCTCTGAAACAACAGTATCGGGAAGTTCAATTTGATTCAGTTGAGCAAATTGGTTCCAAATCTTAGCTGCATCTGTAGCGTCCAACTCATCAAATTCCATCAAGCAGCTTACATGAACTCGACCACCGCTGCTTGAAGTAAGAACAAAAGAAAAGGTTTCGGTAGCTGGAGAGTCAGTACAGGCGCAATACTGTAGGTAATATCCCCTGGGAAAGCAAAATAGTGGCAGTTCTCTCGATGGCAACGGGAAATCGTCATAATCAGCCGGAGGAAAACGACTAAGAGTTGACGCAGCGAGAGGAGTGGAGCATACGCCGCCTTGAGTGTTTGAACGAGTAAAACCTAAGTAGAGCCCATTTCCAAGAAGCCTAGTTTTGCTTAAATTTTCATTCAAAAAGCAAATATCTCCGCTTGATTGCTTCGAAGACATTACATAGATATTGTTGATTCCAGCTGGCCGATATGCTAGATGGAATTTGGCATCCGCTAAGCTTCTTTCTGGGCTTACTATAGGTGCGCGTTCAATCACGAGAAGAACATCCTGTTCAGAGAAGTTCCCATTGCGAAGAGGATGTTCCGAACCATTATTGAGATTCTTGGCTACATCAACATATGGAACACTCTTGCCGTGAAGGCTTCCTCTCAAAGCTAGCCTCAAAGATGTTATGTAATCGCTTCTTCCGGAATCGCTAGCGCGTTTAACACACATGACTGCGCCATTGAGGACTTTTTTAACGATTACTGCCCAACCAGGTGGAGGCTTACTTGTAGGGGCAAGGAAGGCAATATCTGTAATTATACTTGCAATTGAGGAACGAAGATCGTTTCGATGCCTTACGAGGTCATCGTAATGCCCCGCTTTGATTCCAACCGCTGCATAGTAGTCAATAACCGAAACACGTTCATTCAGCGAAGGTTGAAGTATCAAGTTTCTCGTACTGTTTGGGGCACTTTTTGTTTCGTTACACAGGCACCATGAAAGATCCAACTCCATTTTTCGAATATTTTTTTTGCTCTCAGGAGCAACGGAATGAGCTTACGGGTCAAAGTTCAGTGAAGGTCAAGAAACCTTGTAGTCACATAGAACAATTTCGGAAAGAATCTGACCTGCTATCAAGGGTATCTACAAGTCGCTGATTTCGTCGATATCATCTAATCATGACATATATCAAACGCAGCAATGCAGCATGAATTATTAGCAAACTGTGTATCTCAGCACGATACGTGAAAGGGGAGTTTCGAATGCTTTGTACACTACGTGTTATAAGTCCAATAGTAGAATTGGCAACAAGAAGATTTAATAGAGCGAGAGAGAAGTCTAACACCGAATTATGGCGCGGATGCACTTATACGATGGTCGAGATGTAGTACATGAGTATTACAAAAGGAGTATTATACCGTATACCGTTCTAATAGCCCAGATTCTCACGCTCAGCACAAGAGTTAAGGCCATGTATCTAGGAAGTCAGAGGATTCATATGCGAATTGAACAAAGTGGTTGTATCTTAGAGGTGCTAATTTCCACAACCTACATATACTTCTAAAATTTCGCGCGACAAAAAAGGTGTTATGAACCTACTTTTCGTAAGGTATTAAGCTCGGGTACCTCGCCTTCTAATATGATGCTGTTATACTGCGAACACGAGCACTTATTAAGTATGAGATATACCAAGAAGTTAATGATCGCAATGATATCAACAAGCAAATTATAATAGCTGTGTACTAACAAGGCCAAGTCTTAGCACGTACAAGGTCCTCAAGAAGTATACATGATACAAACTGACCAACCAAAAGATGTGAGACAATGGTCAATACCTCACATGCCTACAATTGATACTTCCACCGTGCACAACAAACTAAATTCTACTGAAAAATTGCTACTGAAATATGAATGAAGTATAAGAATATTCATTGCTCTGTACTACAGCTTGCTTTTGTAAACCATTTCTAGTCAGTCTACATAGCGCATTTTAATAATCATTTCTAAAATTATGGCACACATATAATACTCTTAGCAGATAAGTAAGAAGTACAATAACGGTCTCTATTCTGCACGACTACATCGTTCTATCCATTCGGGATCCAAACGCATGCAAGCATATATATCATGGGTAATAAGGCACTGGCCGCACTGATCTTCAAGGACACCGCTCCCTAAAATACCATCACATCCGTATATATCGGCACAATCTTCGCTAACGTAAGGAGGTGGAAGTATTTCACCAGCAAAAAGCATTTCTAGGTATGCCTTCATAGAAGAATATTCTCGCGAAGTCAACTCGCTGCTATCCAATGCGATCGACAGTGCGGTTTCACAGTGCTTTTCACCGCTGAATATAAATGCACTATCAGCTATATCAACGCGATTGAGAATTCTGAGCCCAACTTGGTTCAAGTTTAATCCAATACCACCTTCTTCTGGGTGCATCATGCGCAAGAAGTGGCGTTGTACCGTGTCAAATAGCGAAGATATCAGAATAGTAGCGCCCCCATAATCTGCCACGTATCTAGTTATGCCTTGCCATACATTTAAGCCATAGTCTTGGATACTGGTGGTTGCGTCTTCAGCGAGAGCTCCGCCTTTTTTAGCCAACTCCCACAGAGTACACGACGCCCCAAGACCCCAACTTAGAATTCCCTCGCGTACGAAAGAATCAGTTGATAACATCATAAAGCCATCAGCAACAATTGTAACATTGGTCTCAGGGCTATTTTGAGCATAGTATCGAGAAAGACTTGTGCCATGTATACCCGCAGCCAAAGCACCCGCAGAGCAACCGGTAATAAGAACCTTGTCCGGATTCGAAAATTGTTGTTTCACCCAGTCCAAAACAACATCTGTATTATGCTGGCCTTGGTGACGAAAAGTGATTGGCAAGCTTTTGGCTGAGGCGTCATCTTCAGGATAGTAGGTTCTGGTAGAATTACCAATGTGAATATCCTTTGTACAGTAAGTCACCAAAATGTAACTCCAGTCAGAAACAGGATTGTTTGAGGTACTTGGATCGAACAATCCATCAATGTAGTACGAGTGATATATATTCCACACTGCACAGTCCAAAGCTGAAAAGCCCACATAAGGGATTTTCATATCCAATATCCTCAAATCAGTGTATTCTAAGTTGTCTGGATCAGTGCATGTCTTGTAGCTCCAACAGGCCCCGCCACCTTGAAATTCTATGACAACATTCTCAAGATGCCCACGCCGCACAAGGAAATTGTAGTCCCCTCCATGAGCGCAGCCCCCTATTGTAGACCTTGGGCGCAGGACCCTCATCTGACCATGCTTCAGGTCCTTTATATTCAGTAGTCCATGTTTGTCCAACTTCGGTCCCAAATTCCATCCTGAATATGCTAAGTTTGTAAGAATGCTACAGTCGTACTTCCTCAGCTCACTGGTCTTAGGCAATAGTGAAGTCAAATACAGGACACCAGTGCCAGTTAAGGCATAAATGACCAACCCAAGCATTGGAGAGCTGATTAAGGTTAATTCTAATTGACTTGCATGGGTCCGTACAAAGTGACTCTAATGTAAATTGACTAGTTGTTGTCCAATTTGATGTCGTCATCCGAATGCACTAATCTTATTCGAACTTATTATTAGATTGCACTTACTTACAAAGTTGATCAATTGATTCGGAGCATTTTTTAAAATCCTTTATCTTAAATAGAATTTCGACCGTGGTTCGTGGTGGTCGTCGTTTTTTATGTACCTACAGTACAGTACAGTACAGTACAGTACAGTACAGAAACTTTTTGAAATTTCTTTCCGACG
>Ga0307930_1003761_pt1 | contig 10922 bp, 9 predicted proteins | sample OrgLakmetageno46_FD_203161 | JGI IMG/M metagenome (GOLD analysis project Ga0307930, IMG submission 203161) | Saline water microbial communities from Organic Lake, Antarctica - #46 | ecosystem: Environmental > Aquatic > Non-marine Saline and Alkaline > Saline | place: Antarctica: Organic Lake... | reverse complement strand
CGGAATTAGAAGACTAACAGGTAGAGAAGAAAAGCAAAGCAGCGCAAACTAAACCTAAGAAGCTAACCAGGCGCACATGCCCGAGTGGCCATGGAAGTGATGGTAGCGGTCCTTTTTTCTCTACCTGTTAGCCTTCTAATTCCGGCCCTTCGGGGACTTCTTCAAAAACGCTAAGAAACCGAGCTTCAAGAGCATATTTTGCCCTCCTTACAAGCCGGACTGACTTTGTACGACACGGCCCTTGAGGGCCGGGAATATTACAGTAGGCTAACAGGCACAGTCAAAGCGAATGCACCATCTTATGACGTATGACTCAGTATTTCAGCAAGGGCCCTGATTTCAGTATGACTCGAGTTTGTGTTCGTTAGTTCGTTCCGTTCCGACGGGAGAAAAGCTTTCAGTGGTTGTTGACACCAACGAACGAGGCCGACAAGAATATGAGAACATCTGCCATAATCTGCTGATACGCTTCCCCCACTCCCCCACAACAACTGCACGCCCTTACCCGCGGACTCACGCACCGTCTGCATAGAGCGACATATTCCTAATATGTTCAAGTGGATTGTCTCCAAAGATACGACAGGATCCCAGGTAATCTAGCTTGTATGCTCTGGCCTTCACGTTTAAGATAGACTTGTGCAATGGATCTTTCTCAGTTTCACAACAACTTGAATTTTTAATGTTCTATTCGCACGGCATAATGTAATGACTTCAAGGCAACTGATCCGGATCTAGAAGAAGTCGCAGCATCTTTGATTTACAAGAAGATCAGTGCGGGCCATGAGCCAAATGCAGGCTGGATGAAGATCGAGTCGGCGTGGGCGCTTGCAGTGAGCTGTGCCGTTGCTGCTGGCTTGCGCATGAGCATGGAGCTGCACCTGGCTGCGTGCACCGTCGTAGCGCTAGCACCGTGCATTCCGGACATTATTTGTTGTGTGGGGGTGGCAATTGCAGGCGTACTTTTCTACCGTGGTGAGTTGGTCACGTGCTTAGGTGGGCTGCATAAATTCACGTCATCTCGGGAATTTGGCCATTGAGTTGAGTGCCCATTTCATTGTGCGATATTTCGTAGCTCTACAATGATGTTTTTTTGATGAATTGCGTGCATTATTGTTGTCTATTTATAGCCATTTATCCATTTGTCTCTTAATTGTCTTGTCCAGATCCACCTCTCGAAGATTCTTTACGCGCTGAGCGCCGCTTGCGATCTTATCCTTGCGCGTACCCAAACGGGTGGTTTCACTTGCTGAACAGCAACGAATTGGAGCCCGGTCAAGTTGTTGAGGTGTTGGCGTATTTATTTATTTATAGTCTCGTTTAACTGTTACAATTGCATTAGTGAATAGCCGAAAATGCGAGTACAAAACATTTGAGTATTTTGAGCTATGGAAGAGTGCTACAGCTGTCGTAGGAGTGAATTGCTGATATCGCCCCACCCTCATACTAGCTCAACTACTTTATCATTTTCTGAAAGGTAAATGCGCTTGGCCGGGATTATGCTGTCTTTCGTGGGCGAAAAACGGTAAGCCTACTCTTCCTACATTATGGTACAGAAACCTATTTCGTCGTAGCTAGTAGTGTACTCCATTTCCGTTTATTCGTTGAACAAATTCCACTTTACTCGGCGTCTTCTCAATGCTTATTGCTAGTTACTGCCTCACAAACCTATACTTTTGTACTCATGTTTCGCGTCCTGTTTCATTGTTTCTGTATATGTTAGGGTGCGGTGGGCGTTCTCGACGCACATTGCCCTCATTTGGGCGCCAACTTGGCGGTATAGTGTCTAACTGAATGTGCCACGTATTCCTGTCCGTTTGCATTGCTCCCACAAATAATGGTGTGTTTCCCTCATGGTATCTCTGTTTTAGGTGGGCGGTACAGTCCCCGCAGGCAGCGATTGCTTGCAGTGCCCATTCCACAAGTGGACCTTCAACGGCGACGGCGCATGCGTCAAGATTCCCCACTTGCCCGGGTCTACGCTGCAGGGTGGGCGAAAAGGAGTGCCTGCCGCGGCGGGCGCGAAAGCATGGCACGTGTGCGAATACTACGGCATGGTGCGGTACATGTGCTCTGCGTGTTGCTTTTCTTTCTTACAGATTTTTTTTTTTTTTTTACGAATTACACCCTCTTTTATTTTTTTGTTGTCAATCGTCTGAATCACCAAATTTCAAGTACCTTTCGGAATCGCCTGCATTTTTGCTTTTCTCATTTGTGGTAAAATCGATATTTTGCGCCTACTTCAGGTACTGGTGTGGTACCATGCAGACAATGTTCCTCCGACTTACCATCCGCCAGTGGTAGATGCGCTCGTTGAGCACTATAAGCCGAGGGGCGAGTTTCGGGCTCGCGTCAACATGCACATTCAAGAATTCGCCGAAAACAGCGCCGATTTCTTGCATTTTGACCCTCTGCACGGCAAAATGTTGTTGCCTTTTTCACCATTCACACTGCCGCTCATTGACATTGTTCACGTGCCGGATTGGAAAGCGGGCAAAAATAAGGCAACTCCTGCCGGTGCAATTGTCGCAACAAAGGATAAGAAGGCACCATCGGATTTGCCTCTTGAATCTTCAACTCCATTGGCTGAATCTGAAGTCAAAGAAGAAGATTTGTCCCCACCACCTGCTGTGGAGAAGAAAGGTGTTGTCGGCCGGAAGCAAGACGATGAGACGGCTAGCGCTGCTGCTGCTGCTGCGGACAACCAGGGTCACTTGAGCTGGTTTAGCGATTCTGCGTCGTTGACCTTCTGCGGGAAGCCTCTGCCTCAGAGCGCAGCGCACGCTGAAATCACGTTCATTGGGCCGGGTTCTTTGGTGATGTTCACCTTTGACACGCCTGCGGGCGGCATCGTGATGTTCCAAACCCACCTGCCGGAGGTCAGAAGATCATAGAAAAGAACAGGCTCACGAAGGCTTATAGAAATAGTGGTTGGTGCTGTACTTATGCATACTGCCTACTTGTGCGTATGAGTACGTTTAAGAGATACTCCTTTCTCATGTTATTCATCCTCATCTTGCTTGCTCAGGCGCCCCTCCGGCAGCGCGTTCGTTTTACCTGGTTTGCAGACCCAAAAATGCCCAAACTACTCGTGTGGTGAGCTAAAATGTCTTTTTGCGAGTGAAACAAAATCTTCGAGCGTATTTGGATTGCATTTATTGCTCACTAAAGAAACTTGTGATGCTGCATCTCCTTGTTTCTCATGTATTCATGTTTTTTTCTATGACCTCTGCCAGTTACATCGTCGGCCAATGGTTGAGCCAATGGCGAAACGATTTGTTTGTGTGGGAAAACAAAAAGTTTTCGCGCCCACCTGTTCTGGTGAAAGGAGACGGACCCATTCAAGCGCAGCGGCGGTGGTTCAAGCAGTTTTACTCCGCGTCGTCGTTTCAAAAGAATGGCCCCGATGCCGCCTCGTTGGAGTGGTAAACTGGAGATGATTCACAGGCATCCGGATATCACGCCGCCTTCTTCTATTGTCCCCACATACCACCCCTCTTGAATACTTCTATGTTACCACCACAACCAGCACACAGCGATGAATCTCTAGCAGTGCCTTTCCGCATTTCAATTTTAACCGCTGTATGTCCATTTGAAAACTGGCCTTTGTCCTAATAGAAATTGATCCGGCTTTTGTAGTGCATAGCAATTCCCAAATGGAACTAGTGATGGTCACGTGCGAAGAATGCCCCATGCCTCAAGTGAAACGCATTGATATTAGCAGTTTCTGGACATTCGACATAAATTACCTGATGCCAACAACAGTTGCCAGTTGCCACAACCAGCAGTGCCTCCTACCTTATGATATCTCCCCTGTAAAAAGGAACGCCAACTACTCCGTGTTTCGTTTCTTAACGATTTTCCTGTTTCAACTCTGGCCCTAGTTCTGGTAGAGCTGAAAAGTTGTTGCTGAGTTTGAAGGAAGGCCGCGATTAAAGGCGCGGCAGTCCGTGCAAGCAAACCGGAACGATGAAAAATATTGTTCTATCCTTCGCCACCGTTGCTCTTCAAAGCCGTTCTCTAGCGCAGACTACATTTCCAACTTGCGGATCATGTTGGTGTGTTCCTGATGACGGTGGATTAGATCCATGCCCTTCAAATGAGCCACAAAGTACATTTGATAACGCTACAATCGATGGCTTCAGTGCGAAGCAGCCCCAGTCTATATATGCGCTAGACTGCAATCCCTATGAAAATTCAACTTGTGAGACAACTCCTCCTCAAGAATACTTAGATCTCGGTGACACTGCTGTATGCGCCTTTGTGTATGAGCCTGGCAACAATTGCTCAGAGTATTCAATGCGCTCGTTCCCCTCCGAAGAGGCATTCAAAGCAGACCCGACTAGTTCTAGTGGTGTAATCACCCATGTTGGTAGCTGTGGTTTATGTAGCACTGCACAAGATTTAAGTGTGTATCTACGGGAAGACTTCACAACAGCGGGCAAATATTGCGCTACAGTAGGGCTGCACAACTCAACCGCAGGCCAATTGTGCTACGAGGCATTGGGTTTGACCCCTAACTGCGCAAAAATTTGGAACTTCGACGGGATTTACGACGGGCAGCAGTGTTTGGAGGTGTGCTTGAGTAATCTAGTGGCATCGAACAACGGCCCTCCGCCCGCGTGTGCCTTGAACCCATGCTTAGAATGCGACGAAGTCGAAGCGGGCCCGAACTTCAGTGCCATTGGCGGGCGCACGCGACGCCGGTCGGGGCTCCTCAGCGAAATCATTCGGAACTGCTCGTCCATCGCGACTGGCATCGTGCATGATCCGAGCTTAAACTGCCCGGAAGCTTTATCTTCGATGTGAAATCGGTCTGTGTGCCTCAGATAGGTCACAGATAGGCCCAAGAACTCGAATGAAATGTCTTCCGAGATAGGTGAAAATCGGTTTCGTGTTTTTCCAAGGTCCTTGGGTTTATCTGTTTCATGGCTGCCGAGTTCATTGTATGCCCTATGAATAAAATCGTAGCCCACGCCCACAAAAGCCATTACTGGTACTGGGCACTGGGCTTTTTTGAACTAAATTCTAAATTGTAGGAACTCGAACTCGAACTAATACGAACCCAGATGACACAGAAGCCAATGCTGCGGGCAGAAGTGTAAGCGCGTGCGTTGCGCGCAAGTCAAAATCGTAAATAGGAAGTGTGTAAAGGCTAGGAATTTTGGACCCCCCCCCCCTCTAGAGTGGAAACTGTTCATGAAATAAATGTGGGGCCAGCCTTAAGTCCCGAGCCAAAGACCTCCGCTTCTCCTCAGGCGTAACCCTAGTGTCGCACCGGGGTGGCCTTAGCTGCGGTTTGCCAATGCCAAAAGGCACTTACGTGACGAGCTTCAGCCAGCCAGCGCGGTCCTGCGCCAGGGTTTCCCATTCCGAAAAGGGAGTTCTCTCCTTAGGGGTGCTTAGGGCAAACACTTGTTGAATTCCTTTGTGCTAGCCTTCTGATTCCGGCCCTTCGGGGCCTGTATCAAAAGGTGATCGCATTTCCGCCGTCGTCCATGAGGCCGAAGTGCTTCCGATGCCGCTCGAAAGATCTGCCATACGTCATATCTTGACCACCTTCTATCCTCGGTTCGTGTACCCACGAAAGCATGAGCCTATCGGGTAGCCGGCTCTTGGGCATGCGTGTGAGTGTGACGTGACCAGCCCAGAGTGAAGTGCGGCTTGTAAGGTAGTACTCAATCGAGAATACACCCATGCGCTTTTGTAAGCTCACCGAAGATAAATTACAGGCCCGGCATTTAAAATTGATATCATTATTATTTAACGCCGGAGTTCAATTGGACCTCGAATCCAGTTCCATTTCCTTTTTTTTTTTAGCTTTTTCATCGAGGGGCATTGGGTCATTGGAGTTGCGCATCGCTGCCATCCAGAGATAACTTCCTGGTTCTAGGTCCCTGTGCCCTCTGTGACGTACATATGCCGTAAATTATAATTATGGATGTATATACCACAGTTGCACCCGCACTTAAGTCTCCTGGATTTAGGCAAATACAAAACCACGACGGAGTTAAGGCATTTACACAAAGAGATACAGCGGTGATGACTAGCATGCGTCTTGTTTCTGATGCTAGATGCGGGCGTTTGGCGTTCGATACCAAACAGGAAAAAAACTGCTGTGCCTGCAGCTGCTCAGTCCTCTTCACTGTCGCTACTTTTCCACATGTCATCGCCACCGTCGTCGCTGCTCTCCGACTCTTCCTTGGGTCCACTGCCCTTTCCCGTCATGTTCGACCGCATGCTGCTCAGCGCACTAAACAGGCCACCGCCGCCAGCAAAAGCATCTTTCCGGCCGCTGCGGGCTCCTCCGCGGGCTCCACTGGCACTCATCGAGGCGCGGGAGTTGCCACTCCTTTTCAGCTTTCCTCCTAGTGCACCAGCAGCTCCTGACGACTTCCAACGGTTCGTTGGAGCTCCAAATGCCGTGCTCGCTCTCAAATTGTCGCTCGCGCTGTGCTCGCCGCCTGCTCCGACACCGCTGCCGTCGCCGTCGGCATGACCGGCTGCATCTTCCTCGTCGTCCTCAACTGGAGGCTCTAGAGCAGCTCGAGCCGCAGCTTCAGCAGCGAGCACGCGCGCGCGTGCTTCTTCCTTGAGCCGCTTTGCCTCCGCCTCAGCGGCTAATTTCTTCAGCCGACGGCTCTCGGCTTCGGCGGCCACGGCGTTGTCGGCAACCGCGGCCGAAAAAGCCCGAGAAACCCCGAGGGCCGTGGCTAAGAAGTCTTGCACGCTGCTTGCGGTTTCAGCCGCCCCCGTGGTCGTGGTTGCGCTCTTTTCTCCCAGCCAAGTCATTGCATCGGTGGCCAGCTGGCTCACGCCCCGCCTGCTGTCGCCCACGCTTACTCGCGCTTGGTCCGCTCGCGCTAACGCCGCGCGCAGCTCGAGAACTCCTTCCGGCACGCCCATTTTCAGAGCATACTCAGGGGAGGCAGTAGAGCTACCGTCACCACCGCCATCGCCGCTTCCACCGCTGCTGCTCGCCGCCGCAGCTCTCGCGTCATCGGCGTCTTTGCACCACTGGTCCACCTCCTTCTTGGCCACCCGCAGCCGACTCGTGATGTCCCGGAGGCCGCCGTCCAACCCCCCGAGGTCGATGGCAGCGGCGCGCTCGAGCGACGACAGTTCGGAGCTCAGCGCTAAGCAATTTGGCGCCAAAGTCACACTCACGTGGGCTACGAAATGCATCAAGCTCTTGGAAGTGTACGCAGGGCACACGACTTCATCCTGGCTGCTGCTGCTGCTGTGGGTGCTGTTGTGAGGGTCGTCCTTTTTCATGCTCTTCGTAAGACTCGAGAAAGTGAATCGGTCCAAAATACTACCGCCACTGCCACCGCTTTTACTGCTGTTGTCGCAGCTGCTGCTGCTGTCGTCGCCAGCGTCATTGGTATTGTTGCTGTCGTCATCCTTGGCGTTGCCATTGCTGAGAGGCGCTGCCGCGGCTGCCGCGCCCGCTTTGGCTGTAGAAGCAGCGCCGAGGCCTTTCACCGTGGCAAATTTGCCCAAGGTTTTGAGCTGAATGGCCCTCGTTTGCCGCGCCGAGCCCGCGTTCATGAAGTTGGCCACATGTAAGGACAGCCTGAGCAGCTCAACCAACGCGTTGGACTGCCGCACCTGCACGCATTTGGAAACATAACAGACCTTGAGAAGGAGATATCGATTTACATGAATTTATGCCATGTAAGAATATACGAGCATACGAAGAAAAGCCAAAAGGCAAGCCCTGCATTCCATCTTACGCGCAAACACCACCTACCTCCACCAGCGCCGCGGCAATCGTGCGCACGTCCCCGGCAGCGGCACCGAGGGCTTGGTCCGCGCTTCGGCGCATGGCTAGAGCTTGGAGCTTCTGATTCAAGCGAGGCACGCTCTGCAGACCCAACAGATACGCTTCTAGGGCACGGAATTTCGGCACAGTGCTCGTGCGCAAGGCCGCTGGCGTAGGCATAGAAGATGCGTCACTGGAAGCAGTTGCACCTTCTGTGGACTCCGAGGCGCGCATGGCCTCTTCTTCTTCTTGTCGGTGTTTTTCCTGCTCCGCGACTCGAGCTCTCTGATTGGCGGACGCCGCTTGCCGCAGGCCCGCATCTTCGTCTGGTTCAAGTTCTAAAAGTTGGAGCAAATCGACTTTTTCTTCCGTGAGTACGTTCAGGTCTGCAACCAAGATCGCCGTGGCCACCTCGTTTACGGTCAAGACTCGCCCCATTTTCTTGATCGCAATGCTCAAATTTTGCGCGCGGCGGGGCTCAATCACGGTGAGCTCTTTGATCTTTTCCTTTTTTGCATCTTTGAAGTTTATTTGAAGAGGTTGAAAAATACAAATGGCATCATGAGAAAGAAGACGAGAACAATGAGGCACGCACGTACAAGCCGTATCATGATTCCAAGAAATCTCAAGTATATAATGATTGAGTACATAAGGAAATCAAATCGCTTTAATAACAAGAAATGCTCGCCTTAAAGTGCATGACTTATAATATTTTTGAACGAAGGTGGGCGTGAATAGACACCTCCTCTCATACAAGTACCTTCAGCTCCCATCTTAGCATTTGGCCGTTGCGTCGGGTACGCGTTGTTGCGTCGGTCAGTGCGCGCTGCAAAGCCAGCTTCTAAACTGCTCGTGAATTGCCCAATCTGAAAAGGAGAAGAAGTCAGAAAACAGTCGCGAACACAATAACGTCATAATAACGACTCAATCGAGACAATTTCATCTCTAAGAATTCTATTCTTAGCTTAAAGGCGGTACCCCGCAAGGTCTTGAAAAAATCGCACGCATCTTAAATAGCATTAAAAACATATGCCCAAAAAAATATTCTTAAGAACTTACTCGAGTGCTGTCATGCAAAACATCGTATATGCCACCGAACAAACAGTTGTCGACATGGGCGTCGGGAACCTAATATATTAATCGAGGAAAAAGAATTAAAATGGTGGGGAAAAGGGTACACGCTTCAATAACGCAAAGAAGTTATCAGCATGAGGCAAATTGAGTGAGGCAAGGAAGACACGAGGTTGACGTTAATTTCCAATCTTTCACAATCGCAAACGAAGGCATTTTCTAAGATGAAAAAGTGTCGCGCCAGTGTTCCTTTACAACCAATTTTTCTTCCGCTTCGTTCTTATACCCGATGTATCTTTAAGTAGACATAAACCTAAACCCACAATTATTACCCATCCATCCACCTACCTTGTCGACATAAACGGCTTTGATCGGGCGGGTCGGCCGAGGGCCCATGTAAACGGCGCGGGCCTTCGCGTTGGCCTTCTTGGACTGCTCTAATTTGGCAGCGGCTTCGGTCTCCACCACGCCCTTGGCCTTGGCCTCGGAAGCAGCCAAACGGCTGGACACGTTTTCCTCCTTTCCGGGGTCGGCCTTGTTGGCGCCGTCGTCGAGCGAGGGAGAAGGACCGTCCAGGGGCAGGTCTAACACCGATGGGTCCATGCCTAGAGACCAATGATGCAATTTTATAAACGATGGAGAAAGAAGGGGAATGAATGGCGGAGAGGATTACATACGAGTAGTTCGAAGCACTCGTGCCACAGTGTATTTGTGCATCTCTTGGCTTGAAAGAAGGCAGTAGCGTAACTTCTTTCACTTTAAGATTCAAGGAAAGCAAATTTCTTGACGATTCATAACTGAACTCAACAATTTCGTACCTTCCGCGCGCATTTTCTGCTCTACAGCGCCTCGCGGTAAGTGCATTTTGAGCATTTTGAAAAAGCGCGCATAGATCGGGTCGTCTTTCAGCATCAGGTCTATGACCAATGCAAAAATTGAACACAAGGTACATACCGCAAGAAAAATGAAAATGGAGAAATACGGTTCAAAGAAGGAAGATCCAAAGAATGGGAGAATGACTAGAAGACCAATAAATTAGTTGCTGCAGTAGTAATACATGTTTCAGATTTGATATATTGTAAGTCTTTGAAGTCACTACCTGGCACCGCAGGTTCGGGCACCACCACGTTTTGGTTCGGCGAGGGGGCGTCGGGGCCTCGCTCTAATATATCGGGGTTTAAACCATCGGCTTGCATTTTCATCGTGACCTTTAAGAGAGAGGGAGATTCAAGTGCGCAATGACGCAAAGAAAAAAACGAGATGGTGCAGGTATGATAAGAGGGAGTTGAGAGCGAAAGGGAGATGCGAGCGAGAAAGACCGAGAGACCGAAAACAGGGAGAGAGGCAGAGAGCGGGCGAGCGAACGATGGAGGTTTAAGAGACTTAAGACTAAAACTAAACAAACGTACCGCGCCCATTGGGATGTGCATCGAGAGCATTTTGAAGTACTTGGCGTACATCGGGTCGTCTTTCGCTTTCACTGCAGTTGGGGCACTGGAAGCCTCGGGCGGTGGCAGCGGTGGCAGTGACGCTAGTAATTCTTCGCTTTGGTTGGGGGACGGCGAAGATGGATCGCGCTCGAGGTAGCCCGGGTCCACGCCTTCGGCGGACATTTTCATCACCACCTGGCAACAAACGGAGGGGGCTAGTTAAGAGCATAGAATGTAGAAGGGGCAAACAGAGTCCTTGTACTAAAAGATATTTCACTCTATAGTACTTCATCGTATGCACACACGAAAAAAAAACGCACCGCTGCCTTTGGGATGTGCAGAGCAAGCATTTTGAAGAACTTCGCAAACGCGGGGTCTTCCGCAAGGGTCACAACCCTCTTCGGCGCAGCCGAGAGCAGCGTCGCTTGCTCCAACAGACTGTCAGCTACAGCCGCCATTTTCGCCGCTTGCGTGGCCTGCAGCGCGGACAATTCTTGCTTCAGCACCTTGAGTTCGGCTTCGAGGGCGGTGGTTTTGCCATCGTCTTCACCTTCTTTGCTTTTGTCAGGTTCAAGTGCCTTGCTGTTGCCCACTTCGCGGCGCAAAAAAGACGCGAGCGAAGGGACCACATGTGCTGGGGCTGGAGAATCAACAGGACT
>Ga0307930_1003757_pt1 | contig 10932 bp, 15 predicted proteins | sample OrgLakmetageno46_FD_203161 | JGI IMG/M metagenome (GOLD analysis project Ga0307930, IMG submission 203161) | Saline water microbial communities from Organic Lake, Antarctica - #46 | ecosystem: Environmental > Aquatic > Non-marine Saline and Alkaline > Saline | place: Antarctica: Organic Lake... | reverse complement strand
ACTCTTCAACTAAAATGTCGTTGACGGTGCGTCTACTTATTGGTGAGCTTTTGGACAAGCCACGCTCTGCGTTGGCCATGAGAACAACATCTTCTTGTTCACTCACTTCCTTCTTTTTCATACTGCCATACAGTACTAGTATACTAGTATGTGGATATATACGAGTATATACGTGTATATACGTATATACGTGTATATACCGTAGGTCATTTTTCCATATATACGGTTTGAGCCATCCCTAACTGTACCGTAGTAGACGACCCTGAAGCCCTGAAGAGGTTAACGGCTAACGGCCTCAAACCTCTAGCTACAGCTACAAGACAGGCATGTGTGCCTGAATAGCCACTTATTTCTAGCTGCTTTGTTTGTATCTCTCCATGGTCGCTTTCTAATTCCGGCCCTTCGGGGCCTGTCTCAAAAAATGACATTAACGATCCTGAAGCCCGAAGAGGCCAACCCCTGTAACCCCCTACTAGTAACTACTGGGCAGTTAAGACCTTCGGGCCTTCAGACCTCGGGCCCTTGATCGCCAACACGCATCAGAAAATGGACGCATTCCCTATGTTTCTGTTCGCCCCTTCATTTGGCCCCTCGAACCTCCAACCCGCTAGTAAGAAAGGGAAAAGGACACCATGATTACTAAAAGAAGCTAGCAGGTAGCAGGCAGCTCGCGCATATCGCATATGCAGCTGAAGTGTATTATTTATATGCCTATGTGACTGTTGTGTGCTTACCCATATGTTTATGGGGGGGAGCTATTACGAAGATAGATGCGCGTACTAAAAATTTGATCTAATTTCTTAGTTGAGAATCAGGAATCAGAATTAGCTAGGGGACAGGAAATCACGAATTTGCATGTCGGATACTGCAGCGCCCCGTACGTCAAAAAAGTACTAGTAATTGAATCTTGAATAAATTCATCTGGAAGTCATTACCCGACGACATATTCCTCAGCGATAATTTTGGCGTGGAGACCTAGCGCAATGGTGAGGTCCAGAGCACTGTTTTCAGCGGTCAGGCAGCTCGCGGCACCACAGGCGAGGCCAAACTGAAACGCTGCAACTCCCGAAGGCCCTGTTCTTTCCGAGGTTGACCCCGCAGCTGAGTGAAGCCCTAACCAAGCGTGGAAGGTGCCCCCTGCCACTGCGTCTCCTGCCCCTACGGGAGACAACACCGGGCCTGGCAGCGGAGGCAGCGTCAGCTTCCAGGCCCGGCCGGACTGGACGTCGAGGGCGCCGCCAGGAAAAGGACCGTCGGTCCAGCACACGCACTCCAGGGCGTCGGGTCCACCGAGCGAGGCAGCGAGGGAGGTAGCTGCTTTCACCACGGTTGCAAAGTCGCACGCGTCGTCGTTGTCCGAGCCTTGAGGCAGAGGAACGCCCGCAAGCGTTAAGAGCTCTCGGCCGTTCACCTGGGGAAAGTCGCGAAACAGCAATGGGGAGACAATTGACATAAACTAGATACACTACCCCAATTCAAATTTTCTTCAAATTTTGGAATCGTGCGATCTGAAAAAAAATCAGACTACGCTGGGAATAACATGGGGTTTCCATTACCCTATCTCATAGTTAGGTTCTTTTCAATGCATAAAATTGTCTTTCACCTTGAGCATCGCTTTGCAGCCCACGGTCTTCGCGGCGTCTACCGTCAAGGGCAGACCCGCTACGCTGTCAATGACGACGCAGCTTTTCGGGCCGGCTGCCAGTGCAACGACTTGCCCATAAGCATCGGTGGGCACGCCTGGGGGCAAGCTTCCTGTAAACAGAAACACAGTAAGTAAGAAAAGTTATCACAAGCGTGCTGCCACTTCACGCAAAATCAAAAGAGATGTCGAGCATGTGAGACTTAGTGCTATAGCATTACAAAAAACAAGTACATCACATTAGATTCCTTCACATTTCTATTCATTTCTTTTCATAAGACCTAAAAGAGGAGAGTACACATTAATTTCCAGTTGTCCTAAATCTCAAGCTTACCCATGACAAGAACTCCGGCGGCTTTGCCGTCATCCACTTCCTTCGTTGAAGCTTCTAGTGCTGCCATGAGTTTTGCCACTTCCGCGGGCTGCACCGTGGCTGAAGGCTAAATAATGGGAAAAAATTAAGAAATACAATGAGGAAGTTCCTACAAAGAGCATACTTGAAACTCGAGTGTGCACACTATTATTGCTCAACTAAATAGTTGTCTAAAAAGGGTTATGCAACAAGCTAAATGATACGAAATTGACCGACAATGAATGCCTCTAGATAATGCATGCGCAAGTCAAAGAAAAGCACCTCTACGATTTCAGTCGCTTCGCCGCTGTCCGCAGACACGAGGGTAGTGCAAATACGCGTTTTGCCTTCAGTGGCTACCCACAGGCTTTCGTCTGCGTCTGAGCATTTGCTGCGAAGGGCAGCCTTGAGCGCTGGAAGAGGCAAGATAGGTGTGTCATCCGGCAATGAGCTAGCTTTGTGAAAAAACTTCTAGAGAATGGCTGTACGCTAGTGGTGGGGCTTATGTAAGAGAGGAATACATCCCGAAAGAATACACGACGAATACTACAATAGTACACACTCACCGTCGCCTTCGTCACCGGAGCCAATGAATTGAACCAAGCGCGTATTGCGGTGTGCCCCACTTGGTCCAAATAAATCACACTCCGACAGCTGCTGTGTGCACAACCAGGCACCTTGCCCCTTGCCACCCACGCCAGTGGAGCTAACCGTAGCTCGATTCACGGAGCCAACCTAGCAAGAACATGCGGATTATATTCGAAGTTGAGCACAGAATTCACGGCATTACTGGCGTCAGTGAAGCTGAAAAAGTATAACTAGTTCTTCGTTATAGTTTTTAAATCTCTCTAGTGTTTGCTGACGATCCGTAAAGACAACTCATTATGATCAGAATTATGAGACCCAAAAAAATGACGACCTTGAGGGTGGACGGAAACTCCACGCGGCGTTGTAAAGCTCCGTTGAAGCCAAGGACAAGAGGACTTGTAAGCATTGTGATTAAGCTAGCGCTTTTATCCAAGAAGGTAAGGAAGACTATGGCCCTGAAGAGCGTGCACGGCATGAAATTGCTTGAAATGGTTCGTTGCTCTATCTTTCTACAATCTATCACGTCATTCTATCAACAACAACGGAGAGTTCGGTTGTTGGTTGTTGGATGACGACATCACATATATGTACATGACGTCGGACTGATTTCAGAGACTCGTGATCGTCGTGATGCGATGAGCTCGACAGCTCGTTGTTGGCTACAGCATCGTTTGGTCAAACTATTTACTATTTACTTCCCGCTGAAGACTTTAGCGAGGCGGGCCGTATCCTAGAGCAGTTCAGAGAAAGCTTCTTAAAGCCGATCTCTGCAACATTTCGTATCATACCTGACTGCTTCTCGTACTGACTGAAGGATGTAATGTCTCAACTCAAGTGCTCTCGAGTTACAGCACCCATCCACTAATAAACGACATATAAGTATAGACGACTGACTTACGAAGGGACTGAGACACACTACCCATGGCGACGATATTTGGTACATCGTCGTCGATAAATTCGCAGGAGTGGGCGGATGCTTCCGCCATGCTTATCGGTGCGTTATACGATGACTGTAGTCGGTGGTGACGTGAGGACTGCGCCTCATATACCGAGGCTTTTGGTTTTTGCTTGTAACTAAATTTTCTGTGCGTGTGCTTTTTTTTTTCCTACAGCTTCGCTTCACCAGCGAGAGTACCAAAAGGCATTGATTCGCGTGCCCATCATCCCCATCGTTTTCTTGGCGTTTTGGGGGCTTGCCGTGTACTTCCTCCAGGTACAGCACTTGCTATGATTTCGCTCTTCTAGTATATACCCATTTGCCTTCGAGATGATTGTTCCTTTGAATTGTAATAGACTATTTTGATTTTTCTAAGTGTTCCTGCTAAACTCCCTGGCTTTGCGTGTGGGGTTGACAATGCTCTGCAGTCGTCGCTCCGTGTGGACCTCGCAGCGGTGCTGCGTACTCCCGGCGCAGTCGCAGGGCTCGCCGCAGATGCGTCAGCTGAAGATCGCTTCGGCAGTGCATCGCCGGCTAGCAACAACAAAGTGTTTACGCCCAAGCACATCATGGCGAGCGCGCTGCTGCTCTTTGCCGCCCTAATGTGGTGCGTGTTCGTATGGTGCGGCCTGCTGTCGGGCGAACTCGAAGGCGCCCTCCTGGCCTTCTTCTGCGTCCTGCCGCTGGTGCTCGTGATGCTGCCCATGGACGTGTGCCGGCCGCGGTGCACGCTGCGGCGGCCTGGCTTGCCAACGCAGGCTCGCGACGGCAACGCCAACGGCAGCGACAGTTTGCTGGAAGCTCCTTCGTGCGACGGCTTAGCCGGCTGTTTCCTCTGCAGCAACACCATGCGCCGGGTGTTTTGGCCGTCCTCGCGCGCAGTGCCGCCGTTCCTGGAAGTGCTCATGGCCGACGCCCTCTGCTCTCTGTCCAAAGTGTTCGCCGACGCCGGGCTTGTCGTGGCGGTGCTCTTGAAGCGATTGCTGGTGTCGTACCCTGCTCTCCTTTCGCCTTTGTCTTTTGCCACCAGCAGCAGTAGCGGCAGTGACGTTGATAGTCTCAGTGGAGGAAACAGCAGCAACGGTAGCAGTGGCTTAGACTTGCCTTCCACGTTGAGTTTGGTGCTCCCGCCGCTGCTGGCGTCGCTGCCGTACTTGCTTCGGATGCAGCAGCTGAGCGTGAACTTGCGCCGCGGCGACGCGCGAGACCGCCCCCTGCACTGGATTAACATGGCCAAGTAAGCGTGTGAAGTCAGGGCTTCAGTCGTGGCAGGGCTTTTTTTTTTGTGTAGTGGAGCCCATGAATGCTTTTTTTTTGTATGTGAAATGAATAATTTTTAAGCGCTCGAGGGAGGAATGGTGGTGAAAGAAAGGAAGGATCGATGTCTGTGAGCTTCAAAAGTTGGGTGATCGTACGCTTCACGCTCTTTCAAATTCGGCACAACTTTTCATTTCTCCGCTCGTTGACTCTCCTCTTGCCGTACTGCAACGCTTTACTTGTTCTTCATCCTCCCTTAGGTATGCCTTCAACTTGCCGGCGATTTGGTTCGCTGCCATGCTTGCTTCGGTGCCCCCCGCGTCGGCCCTCACCCTCGGCACCACCCGGGCTCTGCTCTTCGACGTTGCCGTAGACCGCCACGCCCTCGAACAGGTTGGTAACCATAACGTTAAATTGTGAAAATTGACTATTTTTACTGGGATATAAAAAGGAGTGCCACCTTATCTCTTGGATATTCTACAGGTCATCTAATGTTGTCTTCAAGCCTTGTCATCTCTGCCTGCCTAGGTACAGGCTCGCGCACATTCACACTTCATTCTTTTTGCCCTCCTCATAGGTGGTGCTTTTGCTGGGTGCAGCCTCAGGCCTGTTTTCGTTTTGCTGGGACGTGCACATGGACTGGGGATTGAACGCTTGCGTGCAAGTGCCCACGCCGCACGGGCGCAAGACCAGCATTGGGGGCATGGATGGGGATCTCAGCAGCCTCGGCGGCAGCAGTAGCAGTAGCGGTGAAAAAGTCGGTCTCCTCGTTGAAGGCAGCGAAAAAGCCCTCAAAAGTGGCAGCGAGCCATCACCACAAGTGTTGCCTATAGCATCGAGCCTGGCCCTGTCTATCGACAGCAAGAAAAGTGCTTCATCGTCAGCTTCTTCTTCGTTGAAGCGCCCCTCGATAGACAGCAGCGAAAGCCTCCTCCTTGGCAATGGCCACTCTTCATCGACCGGCTCCTCGGGCGACGACGAGGGCAATAACGGTGGTTCTGCGACGAGCCGGCGAAGCCCGCGCCGGGGCACCAGTGCACCTCCTTGCGGTCTGCGGGACACTCTGCTTTTTCGGTACGCGCTTATCCAAAGTTCATTCAATGTGTCTACTTGTAAGCACATGTATGTGTTCTACTGCTGCGGTCTTACGAAAACTGCGCTCGACGACTCTCTCTACCCAAGATGGTGATTCGCTGCATTTATAAGTGCACTAAACTCTCGTATCTTATGCCTGGTCTTTCGCACAGGTCTCGTTGGGTCTATTACGTGGCCATGTTGCTCAACCTCGGCGGCCGCCTTGCGGGAGCAATCTTGGGCTTGACTGACATTCCCGCGGTGGCCAAGTTGCGAGGCATTGATTTGGCGCTCTTGCTGCAGGGCCTAGAGGTGGCCCGCCGCGCCGGCTGGGCGGTGCTGCGGGTGGAGTGGGAAGTGGTAAAAACCAGTGCCGTGAACGGCTTGTCTGACCGCAGCGGCCACGGGCGCCACGTTTAATGGATCATGGATCATACATTTCGAGCTTCGCCTTTTCATGAACTTCTGGAGCGAATTCGCTAGCGCATTTGCAGCTCAAGTGTATTCTTTATGTGCCTCTGTGACTGCTCTGTACTTGTCTTTCTTTGTTTTTGGGAGAGTATTAACTAGACTAGACTAGAACGCAGAGGTGGTTTCTAGTGAAATATTTCATTCTGCCTTCCCTTTGCAGCGGAGATTTAAACATTAAGCTCCGTGGAGTTCCCTAGCATGCCTCGTTGCATAATATTTGTGGTTTACTCGGGGTCGGGGTCGGGGTTACCTGTTTTTGCTCTTGATTCTTAAAGAGCACAGGGGCTTCTGGTATATAGCAAATTCCTGTTGCTGCCAGACTGCCAAATGCCAGTTCGTGGCGAATGAATTATAGCAAATTGATGTAAGCATCAGCATCACAGACGTAGAAAGTAGGCAACAGCAACAACAACAACAAAGAAACGGGGACCTGGCTCTGGTCAAAAAAATACTGCCCTAACACTGAAATCCATAAAGTCGGTCAGAGTGCACAACAGCCAAAGAAAAAAGACATTAAGCTTCGACGTGAATGTCCAGATCTGCATCAAGGCGAATATCGCGGCTGCTGCTCCCCACAGAAATATGGTACGAGCCCGGAGAAGGAGTTTCGAAAGCCCAAGCTTCGTTGCTCCAGCGGCGGAAACTATCTGCCGTCAAGTCCAGGTTCAACACCGCCACCTCCCCAGCAATCAGCTGAACTCGCTTGTAGTGCTTCAGTGCTTTCGTGGCATTTGAGAAACCGTCCGATTCTGGGAAAGTCGCGTAAATTTGCACCACTTCCACTCCACCAGTTTTGCCGGTGTTCTGAACTTGCACGCGAATCTGAGCCCCACCTTCAGAGGTCGGCACTGGAGGACCGTTGGCAGGATCCCAGCTGTACTCGAAGGTCGTGTAGGAGAGGCCGTGACCAAAAGGATAGGCAACCTGCACAACCAATTTATCCGCATAACGTGATTAGAAAGTTGAGTAACAATGATGAAGTGACGTATTACATGAAGATGAAGTAGTCCAAAGTTGAGGAAGAAAGGGCGGCATAACAAGAAGAACGCAAAATACAAGACGAGAGCGAAACCAAAAATTTCTATTATTTTCTTTGCATACCGGCGTGTCGTTGGCATCGAATTGGCGGTACCCCACAAGCAAGCCTTCGGTGTATGGACAGTCCACTTCGAAGCACGGCGCCACCGTGTCGCTTTCGTAAACAGGAAAGGTCACTGGGCTTTTCGCACTGGGATTCACATCGCCAAAGATGACGGATGCAAAGGCACTACCGGTAGGGGTGCCACCAAGAAAGAGAGCTAGCACTGCGGCAGCATTGAAACGAAAGGGAGTCAAGATGGTACCTGGAGCAAGAGCAACCACTGCGACGGGCACGCTTGAATCCTGGCCGGCAGTGGTGACGGCGTTGATGAAGTCTTCTTGGTCCAAGCGGAGAGAGGCTCGATCTTCACCTTCGGTGGACGTAGCGCCACCGCAGACGATGGTTAGATCAGTTCCTTGCATGGCTTCTTTCGCATTATCAAGGTCGTCAGTGAGAGACTCCACCTAGGGCAGCGAATAGAGGGTACGAGGAGATCGGAAGGAACGTCGTGGAGCATGTGCATATGAGGAGAAACGTTACGGTTGATCGATTTGAGTCACCCGAAGGCATCATTAGCTTATAAGCCAAAATCAGATGCATTATGGTGCAAGAGAAGGCAAAAAAATAAAAATTGAGATGTCCATGTCTCACCAAAGTCACGTTGCCATCCAGAGCTGCTCGGTCGCGCAAGCCTTGCACGACAGTCGTCACTTGCGCTGGAATGACACGTCCTGATCCTCCAATGACGTAGTAATTGCCAAGATCCCATTTCGCTAACATAGCATCAATATCGTTTGGCGCGTCACAAGCTGAGCCTACAACTGCCACTTTGAGAGGAGGATTCTCTGGCCAATTTTTTGAAACATTGCTCCGAAGCGGCAAAGCCTTATGGTTGTTCTGGAGCAAGAGCACACCTTGCTCCGCAACATTTTGAGAAAGAGCGGCGTGTTCAGTTGAAGTGGCGTTGGCTTCATAGAGTTCGGTGTCACAACCACCATTCTCAGGTTGGCACGGAGGCGGGGCATCCAGTAAACCCCATTCAGCCATAGGAGTCAAGATGTTGGTAACCATTTGGTCAATCACCGAGCTCGGCACTTGCGATGCCAAATTGCTAGGGGAGAAATACGAGGCTTGCCCGTCATCAAAGTTGCCAGGCAAGTCCATGTCTAAGCCTTGAGCAGCTGAAGTGGAGTGCGTAGCCCACCCTATCAAACCCATAATTAACGGAGGATGGCATACAGACGCATTCATGTCACTCAAAATACATACTTTACGCAGATGGAAAAGAAAAAATGACTGATGCAAAGTGAAGAAGGTAGAACAAATCGTCTTCAAATTCAAGTTGTAACTTCATAAAGAAGACTCGCTACGCATGCACGCTCAAAGACGAGCAATACTTGAGCCATCGTGTATATTGAAGCCAGAACAGAACCACAGGAACAAAGTGCACGGTGGGTCTAGGCTACAATTCCTTACAGTCGCTCATGACAAAGCCAGTGAAGTTCATGGACGTCTTAAGATCTTTGAGCAAGAGCTGTTCCGACGAGCACGAATGAGTTCCATTGACCAAGTTGTAACTGCACATGGCAGATGCGCACCCCGCATCGCTGGCGGCCTGAAAAGCAGGGTAGTACACCTCAAAGAGCGCGCGCGCATCGGGGATTTGAGAGTTGACAGTGTTTCGGTTGGTTTCCTGGTTGTTCAAACCTGTCGATTAGAAATTTAGGAGGCAAAAGATGAGGGACAAAGAAATTGATAAAAGTGCGGATTCGGATTCCTTCACTTCGTTCTACTCGAGACATTACTTATATATTAATCTCACCGTAATGCTTCATGGTCGCTAGAATGCCCTTGTTTTGAAAGCCCTTCACGTAAGGGGGTGCTAGACGAACGCCAAGGAGAGGGTCTTCGCCAGTACCGTACTCTGCGTTCCGGCCACCTCGGGCTACGCGGTGATAGGTCAGACCTGAAAGAAGATTTAAAGGATAAGAACGAACTCTCGCACCAATACGTTTGTGACGTCAGGGTGGGGAAAGGGAATGAAAATCATTCCTACAAACCTTTCAATACCGAGAAAAATAAATATAGACGCGGTTCAAAATTACCTGGCCCCAAGACAACGTTTGAGCCCTTAACTTTGTACTCGTCAGCGACAGCAGAAGCCCACTCCTCGACTAGATCTCCATTCCAAGCTGAAGCCAATGCCAGACCGCAAGGCCATGACGTCACTTGCCCCACCATTCGTGGATCTGAGGTTTTAAATCCTTGACCCGCGTCTTGCATGTTTAAATTGGGGATACCAAGACGGCTGACCCCGGGGATGTTGCCAACGTAGTACCCGTCGAGGGTGGTCCATTCCGAGTTGATGTCCTGAGACAAAATACAAAAAGACGCGGAGATAAAAGCATGAGTGTTCTTGAAACCGATTGAACTCGAGTTGACTTACTCCCTACATTAGACCGAGAAGAAAGCTACCTATAGGAAACTATGAATGGCTGCTCGCACTAGAAATTTGAGTGGTAAAAGAGCGATACACGGCAATTTGGTAGGAACCACACACACCATGCTCCAGCCGATCCCATTGAGAAGGGAAAATTTTTCATTCGTCGTCATGTTTGAAACCAAATCTTGAACGCGCTCATCATGAACGATTTGTGCAATCGCGGGAGCAACCAGCAATGCGAGCACTCGCATCATGCTCCTGAAATTGTGGGTGGCTGGCAAGACGAGAGGGCGATATATTTATTATGATGTCAAAAGAGCTGTTGTGATGTTGTTGTGATGGCATGATGTACTGTAAGAATTCCCGCTGGCCCGCTGAGGAAACAAAAATATGGTATCCGTTGCATCCGTTGCAATGAAATCCGTTGCGCACTGTATTTTCCACTTCTTCACCAAAATACTTGCGGGATCCCTCGCTTGTGAGCTGTGCTTTTCTGTCCTCAGGAAACACAGCTGCTGGCACAAAGCCCTAAATGGGGCGAATCGCTGAAACGGAATCCTTTGTATACTGAGTGCCATCGTCTAATTACTATGATTCAAGAGGCAGAGCACAAAGCGACGATTGACCTTTCGAACTAGATTCGATTCGGGATTCGATTCGGTTATATGTTATATACAATACACTCGGTACTCCAAAATAGATCAACAAAGCTCAGAGCTGGTGCTTTGTACACGAGATCAATAAGTTACCAAGGAAGGACTTTTGTGTATGGCTATTTTATGTGGCCATGTCCTGGCACGTTACCGTTATCGTGGTGGCGGTGGCGGTGGCGGTGTACGTCCCGGATGCGGATGCTCGCCACAGCAAGTGCAAGTATCAAGTATAGAAATAGAAGGCCATCCAGGGGAACTCCGGTTCTGGTAATCGGTTATCTGGGAGGAAAAAAAGCCAGTGCGCTGAAATGAACTGCAGATAAAACTTACCATTAAAGTAGCTAAGTACCTAAGTACCCGATACCCGATATCTACACCTTGCTGGCTCTCTTTCTATGTCTCTAACCCCCCCCCCCCCTCCAGAGATGGGATTA
>Ga0307930_1003754_pt1 | contig 10940 bp, 7 predicted proteins | sample OrgLakmetageno46_FD_203161 | JGI IMG/M metagenome (GOLD analysis project Ga0307930, IMG submission 203161) | Saline water microbial communities from Organic Lake, Antarctica - #46 | ecosystem: Environmental > Aquatic > Non-marine Saline and Alkaline > Saline | place: Antarctica: Organic Lake... | reverse complement strand
CATATGTACCCAGATAAGAATGTGATGTGACACACACACACACACACAGACAGACATTTTTCTTTGGTAGGCACTTTTTGGTCGTGGTGGGATAAAACATCAACTCTACGTTGATCTAATTTCTTCGTGTCCCAGAAAGTAGGGTAGTAGGGGAGCATTTTGGGCTACTTCTTGGCTCTGGGACACGCGACCCAGGTGAGTTACGGGTAGACCAAAGTTAATATCTCCGGATTTCCTCTTTTATTTCCCTTTATGGAATTTTCCCTCGTACCGAAAGGCAGCTGACCAAGGGCAAGCAGAGGCGCAATGTTATCTGGGAGCACTCTATGAGAAAGGCCTTGGCGTGACGCAGAGTTGTGTGGGAGCTGCCTGCTGGTATAGAAAGGCAGCTGAACAAGGGGATGCTGAGGCGCAGTATAAACTTGCGCACATGTATGCGTCTGGCCGTGGCTTGGAAAAGAGTCACGCTAAGGGGGCACGCTGGCTTAAATTGGCGGCTGAACAAGGGCATGCAGCGGCACAGGGTGATTTGGGGCACATTTACACCGGTGGACTCGGCGTGGAGCAGAGCTTCGAGGAGGCGGCGCGGTGGTTGAAGAAGGCTGCTGACCAAGGGCAAGCAGAGGCGCAATATCATCTGGCAGCACTCTATCAGAAAGGTCTCGGCGTCGACAATGAGCGTCAAGGACTCGGTGAAGTGGTTGAAAAAGGCAGCCGAACAAGAGCACGTTGATGCACAATTTCAAATGGTAGCAGTCTTCGAAAAGGGCATCTGCGCGAAGAAGAGCATGGTAGAGGCTGCACGCTGGTGCAGGAAGGCAGCTGAACAAGGGCACGCACAAGCGCAGTTGTATATGGCAGCACTTCACACCCAAGGCCGAGGGGTGCCGAAAAACGACGTGGAGATAGTGCGGTGGTGCAAATTAGCCGCTGAGCAGGGGAAAGTGGAGGCACAGTCTAGCCTAGGGGACTTCTATTTGAATGGCAGCGGTGGCCTGACGCCGAATAACAAGGAGGCCGCGCGATGGTACAGGAAAGCAGCTGACCAAGGTTCCCCAATCGCGCAATGTAAATTGGGTCGCCTGTACTTCGAAGGCCTCGGTGTAGCGGAGAGCGACGCTGAATCGAAGCGGTGGGTCAAAAAGGCTGCTGACCAAGGGAATTCGGAAGCGCAGCACCTTATGCAAGTGCTTTCTTGGTGCTAAGTAAGAAGGAAAACTCATGTAGTTGAATTCGGCCGCTGCTGCTGCAAACTCCAAAGCAACTGGGCCAAGTGCAAACTTCTGCCCTGTTATTTGTAGGCTCTTTCATCTCCCCCGTTAGGACATAGGGCATCTTAAACTGCTCCAGCTCCAGATGCCTGTGTTTCATTAGTTACATATACTATAGCATATAGCTGCATATTTTGAGCTCTATAGGTAATAAGATAGGCCATTACCTATAACCTAGAGTCTAGACTAGCTATTGGTAGTGAAGTGCAGACGGGAGATAAGAATAGTAGGTGAACTTCAACGGGAGGATGCGCCGCCGAGATCGAGATCGCGGGTCGCTATCGCTATCAGCAACCATGAGTTCGCCGGTATCCGCTATCTCAATTTTTTTTAGACAGGCCCCGAGAAGCCGGAATTATAAGGCTAACAGGAAGAGATAAAAAGCAATGCAGCTCGAATTAATCCTAGGAAGCTAATCAGGCGCACATGCCCGAGTGGCCATGGAAGTGATGTCAGCGGTCCAAAATGGTGCGCTCCTCTGTGCTCTGGTAGTGCTGCTCAAAAGAAGAGTTTCCGCCCACAGAGGAGGGGACTACGAAGAAGTCTCCCTGGCGATCTAGACGAAGAGCCGCCCATTCTTGGGCGATTGTTTGACCCCATTTGCGTGCGGGCTTCTGTCTGAACAAGGCTTTGGCTTTTCACCTCGGTTTTTGAGACGGGCCCCGAGGGGCCTTGCTATGGGGCCTATTGCATTGGGAAAAGATGATCTCATGGTTTTCTAGTGGCTATGGTTTACGCACGGACCCATAATCCACGACCTTGATAAATTTCTGGAGCATTTGTTGCGAGGTCACATATGTTAGCAAATTCAAGCCCCACTCAAGCCCGATATCGATATATCGATGTCCCCGAATGCAAATGCACTTGCAAGTGGAAAGCAGGCCCGGGCCTACCCTGCCTGTTCGCGCTCAAATTCCGCACCTCCGAGGCCCGTGGCGGATGCAACTTCGTGATGCCGCTTGGATCCCTGAGCGCGTATGCTCTGTGATGAAATGCTCCTTACACTTACACGTGGAACCTGTTGATTGCCCCTGCACCGTTTTGAGTTCAGTCTTTTTTTTCAGGATTTGTTGCGATTTGTTGAAATATTTGAACTGAGAGCGCTCATCATCTCATCATCTCATGATGATAATGAGATAATGAGGCATATCGAGAGGCTCGTCGTGGGCTCCAATAATCGTGGAAGTCACGAAGCTCATCATTTTTAAATCTTTGCGCTGCTAGTCGTATGAGCCCATATATCAAGGCCAGTTTTTGAAGATAGCATTGCTTGGGATTATCATCATATTGGAAGTACTCGATGGACACATGAACTTTCACGACTTCGGACTCAGTATCGTCCGGTCTAGCTAGTGCACAATAGTGCACAATTTCAAACAGTGGGTAATGAAGTAGCTAAGCTTGCATAGTGAGTTGGTTCAGAGGTTTCCAGATACTTTGACATTGATTCTAAAGACCCATGGACAAAGAAGAGCCAAGGCTGCCGCTATCATCTGACGAAAGACGCACCGCTTCCAGCCATCCTGACGCCCGGTCGACCGCAGCTGCCTACTACGCCAAGAAAAGAAGCGCACCGACGGCTACAGAACACGGTAGCCCGCAATCGGCCACAGGAGGCTCACATGTAGGCTCATTTGCACAAACTCCACCCCGGTCAGGTTCCGTTGCCCGAGGCACTACTCGGCAGGGTTCCCCGCAGCGCGCACACTGGAGCGAGTTTGGTACTTCGGCATACGACAACTCCTCAGCGCCACCGCTGCGTATCTCGACTACCACCCCACCCGAATCTCCGCCATCCTCCTTCGATGCACGCAGCGCTGGCCGAAGCAGGAGCAGCGGCCGTAGCGGTAGCAACAGCGGCGGCGGTGCGTGGCGCGGTGGATCTTTAGACCGTCCACCCACGACAGCACGAAGCACAGAAGACCTTGGACGATCGCAGACGTTGCCGCGGCAACTCCCCTCAGGCAACCCCAGCAGCCGCAGCGGCGATGGCAGGGGTCATTATTCGCCAACACGAGAACCTTCAGCAGGCGGCGCTTCCGTGCGAGGTGCCTCTCCAGCGCGGTCTGATCGCTCGGAGGAGTCAACAGCGACTTTTGCTTTCGCTCAAGGCCGGCATACCTCAGTGCCGGCCGTCCGGCGCGGCTATCCCTTTCAGTCTAGCCTCGAGCCGACCTCATCGTCGCCTGCGCGGGGGAGCAGCGTCAGCCGAAGCCACAGCCATGGGCGGCCACCTCTCGGGCCGAGTTCGTCAGGAAGCACAACACCCGGGAATGGCGGCAGCGGCGTGGGTGACAAGAAGGCATCCCTGGGTTTTGGGTCGCGGTTGCAAGCAGAAACGGCCCTTGTCGATGACCGTGGCTTGCTCACGCACGCGAAACCATTTTTGCGCAAGGGCCAAGGCACCAATGTGTCCACTCTGCATGGCTTCAACCACAACGACACCAGGCGTACCGCGTCTGTGGACCGTGGATCGGTTCACACTGACCGAGGTGTAGCCACTTACAGCGGCTCCTTAGCTAACAATTTTACGGGGATAGGCAGTGCGAGTGCTGGTGGCGAACGGCGTGGCAGTTCAGTGGGGCGAGGCACCACGGCTTATTTCGACGGCCGCAACAACAACACCAACACCAGGAACAGCATTGGAGGAGGCCGCGTGCCAAGTCCACCTTCGATGACCGCACTTCGCTCCACTCGGGCACCCTCGCTTGACTCCAAAATCACAAGCAATAAAGTATCTTCACGGCCGCACAGTGGATCTGTTGGCGCCTATGATTACCCCCATGGCGACTTCTCTGCGTTGAGAGCTACTAATACCGCCACTTCCACTGACCAGGTTGAATCGCGTCCCTTTCATCGAAGAGGGTCTTCAGAAAGTCGCGCGTATTCTCAGAGAAACTCATCAGAGACAAGAGGGACCGCTGCCAAGCATGCAAATGAAGAGAAGTCGGCGGTGGAGAGGTTGCGAGGCGGATCTTTGGGACGATACCAAGGGAATGCTAGGGCGGACCGTAACGCGTCTCCAGCTGTTAGCAGCAGCAGCAGCAGTGGCGGCGGCGGTAGTGCTAGTGGTCGAGGCGATGCAAAAACCGGCAGTCAATCTGTCTCTGTCTTGCGGCGCAAATTAGATGACTTAAACGAGTTTTACCAAGCTTCAGTGGGTTCTTCCCGAACTGCGTCCCCTGGCGGCTCTTCGGTGCACGCAGCATCGCTGGCAGCTCCAGCGTCTCCAGATACTGCGAGCCCACGGAACAACGACACCCATCATTTTGGAGGCAACAGCAGTTTCGATGTAGGTCCCCTTCTCATGGAGCGCGTACCTCACCCAGCTTCTTCTGCAGCTGCCAAAGCACGCTACCATGCGTCTCGATCGTCTTCGCCAACGAGCAGTGTGCGGTCGAATGAGCTTACAGGTACAACCACAAATTCGCATCCTCCAATCAGCAACGCCCTCGCCACTGCAACAACCGCCAAGCGCCACTCGTTGCCTCGGCGCCCGAGTGGGGCGAGCACTGGCGCTGACGGCAACGGGCTGAGTGGCAACGGGCCGAGTACATTTAGCGGTGGTGGCGGAGCTGGGCGCGGAAGAGGTGCCGATCAGCGGCGCATTACCGCGAGCAGCACAAAATCCCGCAATGACACGCGCAAGCTGGCAGCACTAGCAGCCGCCAAGAGGCATGCCTCTTCCATGCCCCGTTCTTCGACGACTAGTTATTCGTCCTCATCTTCAACCACTCACAAAGGTCCCACTCCAAAGCCAAAGGAACCATCGCCAGCGCGGGGGAGTGAAGCATACCTCGAATCAAACGAATCACTGGCTAGCGCTACTAATAGTCAGGCTGGTGACGTGAAGCGTATTGTCTTGCCTTCAAAACCGCCACCATCATCTCGCAATGATCTTGTAGGAGCGCAACAGGGAAGGTATGAAGTGGAGACAGTGTCAGCTGACGGCAGTTGTTTTGGTGCTGACAACACTCAAGCCAAGAGAAACGCTACTGACAAGGGTGCAAGCGCAGCGGACGATGCAGCGGTCGTTCGCACGTCGAAGGTGTCAACAGCAGCAGAAAGCAAGCACACCACTGCCATATCCAAGCCCAACGAACGAGACGGTTGCGCTGAGGTTCGGCATCATCCGCGGTACCGCGAGTTTTACTTCATGCGCTGGAAGCTGGGCTTGGATCCCGCAATTGTGGCTCAACAAATGCAACAAATTGGCCTTGACCCCGAGGTACGCGCAGGAATACTGTTTTCAATTTTTTGTCACGCTCCAGTACACGTATAGTCCTGCGTGGGATTACTTCTCTTATCTTACAGTTCTTTTGAATGCATGATGTTATCATATATTTAGTCGATCATCACCTTCCAACATTGTCTATGTACGTATGCGCACGCATATTGTGATTTCAAACAACAAGGTGGTACTGGCTGACGAGTCCGGCGAAAGTTTGGTATCTCTTCAAGACCACACGCCTCGCTCTGCGGGCGCTGCTCATCTAAAGGCGGAGAACGACTTGAAGAGACACGAAAAGGCGCACGAAAAGAAGCAAGCAGCAGTGGATGACGTTGCTACGAAAGCAGCTGCCGTCAGAGTGAAAGAAGACGTTCTTCGCGAGGAAATTGCATCACTGAAGGCTATCATTGCGCAGAAATCACCTCAAACTACAGCAGCAGCGGCAGCAGCGGCAGCAGCAGCAGCAGCAGTAGCAGTGGCGCCTGCTGCGAAGGAGGAAGAAGAAGCAATACATGCAGGGGCGTTGGTACCGGTAACGAAAGCGAAAGCAAACAAGGCGGCAATGACTGCACCTGGTACTCCGCCCAAGACAGCTACGAATGCTGCCAAGGCGTCTAAGAAAAGTGCTTCGTTGCCAGCAGCCGCACAACAGCCGCCTCCGAAATTCATTCCAGCTGCGTTTGCTGCTTCCCCTCCTGCGTCTGCTTTTCGTGTCGTGCCTCTGCGGCCTGACTCCGCTCACTCCTCTTCCGGCTACCATTGCTCTCCGAGCCCGCCTCAGCAGCGCACCATCTCCGATTCCTCCTTGGTAAGTTCTTCCACTCTGCAAATTGCCCCACCGCCTCCTCCCGCTGGCTCTCCGCCGGCGAGTACAGCTGCTGCTGCTACCGCTAGCGCCTCTGCTGCTGAGGGTGCGCTAATGGAGGTCACCGCTCGTGTTGCTAGTTTAGAGCAGCAACTAGAACAGGAAGCCCAGCGCAGGGCGACTGCTGAAGCCAAAGCTGCCGCTGCAGAGGCCGCCCAATCCTACGCTGTGGAGCGGTTGAAGAAAGTGCAGGAAATGCAACAACCCTCGTCATCATCGTTTGTGCCGAGTGGCAGCGAACATCATGAAGATCAAGCAGTCTCAGTTGGTGGCACTAACCAAGGTGGCAACAACGACAGCGGCGAGGGTGATGACAGAAGCAACGGCGATGGCAGCGGCACCAACAAGAATGATCCTGCCTCTTTACCTCGTTTGGTTGGCAAGTACCGTAGCAGTGGTGCTCTTGCTTCAGAAGGAGTCACTGAAACAGCCACTAATGTTGATGACAGTGCCACCACAGAATCGCTCGAGACCTTGCTAGCTACTGCGCGAGAGGAAGGAGCCCAAGCCGCAAGGGCAGAGGCAGAAGGTCAAGGCAACAACAAACGCGGGGCAGGAGCACAATCACCCGAAGAAATTGCGCTCGGGATGGAGTTGTCGATTGATGCGGCTGTTGCAGAAGAACGGGCGCGCGGGGACGCCCGTCTTCGAGAACAAGTCCTTCAAGCTTCGGAAGCCAAGGCGGCTGCAGCTGCCGAATTCGAACGTCGAGAAGCAGCCCTGAGAGCTGAAGTCGACGAGGTCAAAGCAGTTGCTCTAGCTGCACAGACCACTGCCCAAGAAAAGCTTGGAAAAGCCACCGCTGATTCAGCTTTGGCTCTCTCTGCCGCAGTGGAAACAGCCAAGACAGAAGCAGAAGCCAAGATTGAAGAGGCAGCGGCTGATGCTACAACAGCCGCGGAAACTAACGCCAAGTCCATTTGTGATGCTCTGAAAGAGGACAATGAATCCTTGAAGCATGCTTTGGAGGTCGCACAAGGTGAAGTGGCGCAATGCAGAGAAGAGCTTAAGCTTGCTAGGGAAAGAGCTGATGCAGCTGAAGCAGAGGTTGCTGCGACTAAAGCATCAGCTATTTCATCAAAAAATGCAGAGACGAAGGCATTGGAGGCAGCAGCAGCTGTTGAGTCGGAGGAATTAGTACAACTCAAATCAGAGCATGCAACTGCGACGGCACAAGCTGTAGAAGAAGCCTTAGCAGAAGCGGCAATTGCACACGAGCAGGCTATAGCAGATGCTGTCGCAGCAGCGGTGGCAGAAGCTGAAGACGCAGCCAATACTGCTACTACAGCACGTGAAGAAGAAGTCGAAAAAGAGCGAAATGATGCCGCTGCCGCTACCGCATCTGAATTAGCCAACGCTGCGGCAACGGCAGAAGCCATCGAGGCGGCACTCGTGAAAGAGCTCAAGGAGGCGCAAGCACAAGTGCGTGATTTACAAGAAGCAAGTGAGCGTACAGCAGCGGAGTTGGCCACAGCAAACGCGATGGTAATAAAGCAGGAAGTTGATGGGGAAGAGGCTGCAGAGGAGCCACCAACCGTGCTAGCCCTGCGAGATCAGCTCGCGTCCCTCGAGAAAGCTCGAGCAGACGATGCGGCGGCAGCGGTGGCGGCATCAGCGGCGGAGCAGGAAAGGCACCAAGCTCTGCTTCAGGGCTTGCAAGATGAACTGCAAGAACTCACTGATGAGGTGTGGATTTGGAAATTGTCTCCATTGGGGGAAAATCCTGCCTTTTTAATTTGGGTTTCCTGTGCTCCTTTTATCGATGTTGGTGTATTAGTACTTTCTCTTTTTTATGTGCAGGGTTCCTTTGTCACTATCTGTGAGCGTTTCATTATTGAATAACACTTCTATAAGCAGCGCAATTTATGACTTATCTCTTTCATTCTTTCATTCTTTCTTTATTTTTTCAATTTCTTATTCCAACAAAGGCCGACCTTGAGCGCGCAGCAGAAGCGGCCAAAGTTGAAGCAGCTGAAAGCAAACTCTCCGAACTGGAACAGTGCGTTCGGGACGCCGAGCGGCAACACGCCCACGACGCTAGTGCCCTCGCGGAGCTTCGCAAAGAGTTGGCTTCCACACGCACGGCTTTGCGAGCAAGCCAGGCCAACCAAGAGGCCTTGCAAGCCAGCAGCCACGCCGAGCAAGTCTCCACCTTGGATGAAGCGCATGAGGCTCACGCAGCAGTGGTCAAGGCTCTGACTGAAGCCCACAGCAACCAGCTCGACGACATGCAGCAGGAACTGGACACTGCGCAGCGCGAACGAGAAGATGCGCTGAGCCATGCTACCAGTGAGCAATTAGCCCGAGTAGCGGCTGAGAAGAAGCGAGAAGAAGCAGTGGCTGAAAAGAGCGAGCTCGAGCGAGAATTGAAACAATTGCAAAGTGTTCACAGTTCTGCGCTCAAGGTATTGGTGCATCTTCTTTTGTCGATATTTTAGACAACTTCGTGTGAGATTTTCTTGAAAATTCTTGACAATTTCTCTATTCAACGCTTCTCTCCCGAATGGAGAGACCTACTATTTCTGATTATTCGTTTTTAACCACCATACAAATGCCTATTTCGTGCGTGTGCACACGCAACTTGAACTCAATGGCCTCACTATTGACCCTTGTACCTTTTCTTTACAGGCGGCAGACGCGGCCCTGAATGCAGAGCAATGGCGCATGAGCGAAGAAGTTGATGCAGCAGTGCAGCGCGCTGACATGCTCTTACGGAGAGCGCACGAGGCAGAGGAAGAGCATGCGCAAAAGCTGGCGGAGGAGCAACAATTGCACGAGGTACAGAATCTTGAGAGAGCTTTAAAGAACATTTTTTTAATTCAAGTTTAGAATTTTCATGCGCTACTAGTACAGAGACTACTACGATATTTGTGTAATGCTCATACCCTCACTGCAATGATCGATAAGAACACCTTCACACTATCACCACTACCACCAACACTCATCCCCTTCAGGCCTCAATCAAAGAATTGAAGGCCACACACGCTGCAGCGATGGCAGCAATTCGCGCGGAGTCCGCGGCCGACGAAGCTGAGCGTTCGTTTGCCAGAGACACCGCGCACGAGCGAGCCTTACAGGAGCAGCGATCAGGTCATGCTCAAGCCTTGGAAGAGGCAAGGGAGCAAGAAGCGAGCAAAGCCAGAGCGCAGTTTCAGATTGACCTTGAAAAAGCGCTCCGCCAATCAGAAGAGGCGCACGAAGCCTCCCTGCGGGACGCGGCGGCGAAACACGCCGAGCAATTGGCCGCGATTCAGATTGAGGCTGCGGCAGAAGTAGAGAAGACAGCGAGGGAGTCAGCAGATCGCACTCGAGAGACCATGGCCGTGGCGGCTGCAGTTGAACGTGCGGAGCTTGTGGCGTCTCATGAAACAGCCCTTCGGGAAGCACTCACAACCAAGGCCCTTTCCTTCGACGAGCACGAGGAAGCAATTGCTGCAGCACGCCGTGAAGCTTACGAGGAGGCAACTGCAGCAGCTGCGGCAGAGGCTGAAGAGGCAGCTAAGCTAGCGCGCGAGGAGGCCGACGCAGAGATAAACCGTATGGTCACCATGGTAGCCGATCAGCATCGAGAAGAAGCGGCACGGGTGCTGGCGCGCACTGATGCTGCTGCCCGCGAGGCTGAAGAGGCGAGCAAGGAAGAACTTGCGAGAGTCAGAGCAGAAGTTGAGGCTAACGCCGAAGCGTACTTCAAAAGTCAGCTGGAGACGCTAGAGATGTCCCACGAAGATGTTCTACGGGCGCGAGAAGAAGAGGTTGCGGCGACTACTGAAACCGCTTTGCAGAATAAGTTGCAGACCGCTTTGGCCAATGAGCGTGAAGCAGCTGCTGCCGCCCAAGCGGCTGTCCTTGCCACACAAGCGCAAGTGCACGCAGACGCTTTGGCAGAAGTGCAGCAGCAACTAGTGGCAGCGCAAGAAAGTGCCAACCAGCAGGCCCTTGACGCTGCCGCTTCTCTCGAAGACCTGTCCCTGAAGCATGCCGCGCAAATGACGCGCCTCAAAGCGACCCGAGCGGGCGAACGACGGCAAGAAGCAGCGACGAGAGCTAAGCTTGAAGCCTCGCTGGAAGCAGCGAAGAAATCAGCGGCAGAAGTCGAAACCCTACAGGTCCTTCAACCTTGTGTTACACTTCTGTATCTACTTCCATGCATGATCAATAGAGTTGATATCTTTTCCTTGTTGAACCTTTTTAAGCCTACCTGCATGTTCTTCCAGCCCACTCTTTATTCCTTTTCTTTTCTTCCTGTTCCTTCCTTAACAAATTGCACAGAAATCTGTCAATACATGGCTTGTTACTTTGACCTAATTTCAAAAAACAAATACCAGGCACAGGCACTAGCCGCAGCGGTGGCCGCCGCCAAAGAAGAAGCTTCCTCCGAATCCACGGGGCAGCTCGAAGCCAGGCATGCCGCCGCTCTGGCACATGTAGAACGGTTGAAAAACCAAAGCTTAGCGCGCGCGTCTGAAGACCATCAGAGAGCGTTGGTGGGTCTCGAGGCCAAGCACAAGCGGCAGCAGGATGAATTGGACGCAAGTTTACGGTCAGAAATGCAGGAGGCGCTAGAGGAGAAGGA
>Ga0307930_1003753_pt1 | contig 10948 bp, 7 predicted proteins | sample OrgLakmetageno46_FD_203161 | JGI IMG/M metagenome (GOLD analysis project Ga0307930, IMG submission 203161) | Saline water microbial communities from Organic Lake, Antarctica - #46 | ecosystem: Environmental > Aquatic > Non-marine Saline and Alkaline > Saline | place: Antarctica: Organic Lake... | reverse complement strand
CAACGATGCCCACCGCTTGGATAGCTTCTTGCATCTCCGACCGGCTGATGGTGTTGGGGTTCCCATGCCGTTCCGCCATTTCCTTGAACTACACGTGCAAGGATAGACGACAAAAAGATATTTTCAAGAAGATGTTAACAACAGCCAAGGCGGCCTCTCATCCTAGTGCTGGCCCCGTGTAAGACGCTTGCGCCGCGGAATCAAACCCAGCTAAAGGCAGAGCCATGAACAAAGCTAATACTTGCCCTTTCTTATTACAACCATGCACCACTTGCCCTTTAAACTCTAGAAGGCTGTACCTCCTAAAAACTGTCACTAGCGTGTATACCTGGTCGCGCAACCTGCCAAGTTCATGCTTTTCGAAGTGCTATATCCAAATCACCCGAATCGAACAAACACGACAACAACATGACAACAACGTACATGCGTGGAGATAATGAGTCTATCAGAAGAAAAGTTGTGCGGTGCATAAATAGACGAGTATTCTAAAGGCTTGACCATATTCATAAAATGGCGTAACACTCAGAAACGCGAATCGAAATGATGCATCCTCAAAAGGGCGTTGCATTGAGCACTTCGTCTGAGGACGGTTTTCACAATCTTGAGCGGCACTACACGGGGCAACTGCCGAACATGGAATACGGCTGAAATAATTGATGGTACTACCGTGTAATTAGACATGGCGGAAATGGCCATCGGCGAGGCACCCTCGCTCAGAGTATTACCCATGTTTTCTAAGGTTTATCGGCGCTAGCCTGTGCTAAAAAGTATATCGTTATACTCCGTTCGGTTTGTTGCTTGTTTCTCCTCGTACTCTCGTCGTTGGCTTTCGTGTGTGTATCGGTCAGATTCCTCCTTTTCGTGAACATTTTTGTCTCTCGACGAAACATCGAAACATGTAACCCGTCATCCCGCCATAATATTACTACTTGGCTATTTGTTTCTGCGAATGGCCTTTCGGGCAACACTTGGCCTAGCTGTCTTATTTGCAGCAGCTTCGGCTCGCTTACCCGTGTGGCATCCTTCCCGAGACTATGCGCCTAGATTGACTAGGTTGCGTGGCGGTGGTGATGACCATCCCAAAGATTTGATGGCCGAGCTTCAAGCTGCCACGCACAATTTGAAACTTCAGCTAGCTGATTTAAACGGCGGCGATGATAGCAGTAGCGAAGTTGGCGACGTTGTAGGTGCCGAAACTGATGAAAGTAGAGAATTTGGTGGATCTAATGAGGAAGCCGAGGGAGGGGAGAGTATTGATGACTTCTTCGAGACTGGCAGCGAATATGAGGACGCTGTTAAAAATACTAAGAATGCAGCTGACGAGGCGACAGCACAATCAACACTCAGAACAGAAGTAGTGGAACACAGTATAGGCTCAAGAGTCGAAAAGGACAGCGAGGAGGGGATGTACGATGCAATCAATGAGGAAAATGTTGATATCGCCGAAGAGGATGGAAATTTGAGTGGACTTAAAGCCATAGACGTTGAACTACGGGCTAAGACCGCTGCAGCACAAGTCTTGAAGTTAGAGAAAGCGCTTGAACTAGCTGCACACCACGAAGCTGATTTGCTCATCGAGCTTGAAGCTTCTGCTGACGCCGCTGCTATGGCCAAGAACACCGCTGAGGAGGCTTTGCGTAGGCTTCAAGACCAACTGACTGCCCAAAAGAAGATCAATCAGGAAACTAAAGCAGCTCACGCTGCAGCATTAGCCACCCTAGAGGAAAAAATCCAGCAGTTGGAGAAGTCATTAGCAACAGCGCAGGCGCAGGAAAGCGCCATTCATGACACAATTGTGCACATGTCAGACTTGCAAATGGAACTGGACTCGGTTCGGGCCGCAGTGGCGAACGCAACAGCATTGGAAGTCGAGTTGCGAAATGAATGCAATGTTTCTGACACTGCGTTAGCTGCAGCCCTTGAAGCTAGCGCTGCTGATAAAGCAAATTTCGAGGCATCAACTTCCCGGGCATTGTCAGCCGAAGCACAGGTGCTGAAGCTTCAAGAAGAACTTGCGCAACTGAAAGCCAGTTCGGAGTCTTTGAAAGCTAGACTTGAAACCGCTGAATTGGTAGTTTCGGAAGCCAAAATAACCGCTGAGAAAGAAGTCTCGCTTATCAAGGAGCACCTTGCTGAAAGCCTCGCTATCGAGGCGGCCAAGATGAAGAATGTGACAGATGCTCAATCCGCGACCATTCAATCTCTCGAAAAAAAAGTTCGGGAGCAGGAAGTGGCACTGGCGACTGCTGCAGCTCAAGAAAAAGCCCTTTCTGAGTCCATCTTGGCATTAAACGAGCGCAGCGGTGGAGCCCAAGCTCGCATAAAGAACCTCCAGGCGTCTCTCGAAGCGTCCCTTGCTGCTTCACGGGCGCGAGAACTTGAGCTCGAAGAATCTCTGGCTGCCCTCGCAAGCAACGAGATATATACAAAAATTTCAGACCTGGAGCAAGACTTAACCTTTGCGCAAAACAATGTCAGTGCATTGACGTCAAAATCGCTGCAGCTTGGCGAGCTATTAGACACTGTTGAGGCCAAAGCTGCTTCTGAGGCTGAAGAGGCAGCAGCGCAAATAGCTGAGCTCGAAACCAAAATGGTAGACAGAGCCAATGCAGCAGCATTGAGGGTTGCTGCACTCAAGAAGTCTATGCGCGCGCATGAAGCTCAAGCGACTAGCCAAATCACTTCCCTGAACTCTGAAGTTGGCAAACTCAAAGCAGACCTCAAGGAAGCAATATCCAAGGTTGATGAAGCTAAGATGGCGGAAGAAAGCACATTGCTATCGATGACAGAACTGCAGGGTGAGCTTGAAAGTGCGAGAGCTGAAGCAATCAGAGCAATCGGCCTTCAAGAAGAGCTGGAACAAGCACGCGGAGAGTTCATCAAAGCTCAAGTTGTAGAAGCTCAGGTAGGCGAGCTCGAATACGAACTAGAGAAAACCAGAATCAAGGCGCTCAAAGGAGACGTGCTTGAAACCGAAATCGCGGATCTCCGTGAGCAACTTAGGAAAAGCCAAGCGGAAACCGCAAAAATGGTTGCTGAAGTAGACAAGATGCGCCGCGGAGTTGTGAGCGCGCTCGGTGGCAGCCAGGGGGCACCTCAGCAGCACCAGGGTTTGTCGGAGATTGCTGTGGGCAGTAGCGTCATTTTGAGACCCCCGAGGTTGCTCAGAAGTGCGGCTGTACTCCGAGTGTTCGAAGACGGATCTACGGGTTTGAAGGTTCTTCAAGCCGCTTCCTTGGTATCACTCCTGTCGAAACTTCAACATGTGTTCCTTCCTCTCGCGGCCCAAGTCTTTCGCGTCGCTGGCTGGGTACCATTGATTGCCATTTCAGGCACCGCCGTGACTTCAGTATCCAAACGCCTGCGTAGTTCCGAGGTGGAGCCCGAGATTATCCTTCCATCGGGTGCTGAGGAGTTATAGACCACAAGGGATGCGTCTGTTCATCTATATGATTCAGTGGCCTGCGACTCAGAATTATTTAGATAAGGCAGCGCCTTCGTATTTCTGCTTAAATAATTCCCATTTTCCGTCAAATCGATTTCATCTTCATAGGGGTGTGTGTGTAAGGGGCATTGCAGCAGAAAGGGGCCTGCTTTTTTTGCTCTGCTCGCTGCACGCCACGGTCCCAGGGTTGCGGTTCCCGTTTCCGCGGAATTCCCGCGCGATGGCTAAAAAACATCACTTTACGTGGTATTTCCGCGGTATTTTGAATTTCCGCGGTATTTCCGCGGGTTTTCCGTGCCGTGGTCATAAAGGCACTGCTAAATTCCCGTCGCGGAAATCACGTCTGATTGGTAAATTTTTCCCTTTCCGCGGGAATTCCGCGGACTTTCCCGCGGGAAACCTAACCCAGCACGGTTCTGCAGTTACTTAATAAAAGTTACTGAGTGTTCTGTCAGCACACCAAGTCTCAAACAGGATAGGGCTAGGGGTAAGATTCACGCGCGTAATCACGCGGGAATTACGCGGAAAGTGAAATTTGTACCAATCCGACGTGATTCCCGTCACGGGGATCGGCTCAGAATGGAGTGGCGTCATCATTGAATCTAGTCGAAATTTTCATCACCACCTCGCTCTTGTCTTTAGCTGACGTTGAACGGCACTTATCCAGTCATGGCGGCATGAAGGGTACCTCTCCCCTCAGGAAAGAAACCAAGGCCATCGCCAAGGAGGCAGCCAAAGAAGGAAAAATCCCTCGCGCGATTTCTGGGTGGAAATGCGTTCACTGTAATGTGGAGGTATGGAAAAGTGGTGTGTCTCGACTGGCTTATCATCTCGCGGGCGATGTTAGTGTCCAGTGTCCGCGATATCACCAATGGCTTTACTGGCATTGAATTTTGCACTTTTGAGGATGTTACCGTATATGCACCACACGTGATTCCCGCGTAAATTCCGCGTAAATACCGCGTGAAGTGAATTTTTTAGACCTCGCGCGGGATTCCCGCGGGTACGTGAATCGCACCCTTGCCGCCGACCTAGGCTTATTGCTTTTAGAATTCACTAGAGACCAACTGGCAGCTAAAGGGGGGTCACTTCTGAAATACCACCTTTATTGGCCATAGCATATGCAAATCGAAGCGGGATTCCCCCTAAAAGAACTCATACGGTCTTACCACTGTGGCCCGATATTTTGACAATATCGAGGGGGAATCCCGATACCAAGAAGCATGATATTCTATTGAATTTGGGGCCTAGAATGAGCCAGAATCGCTCGAAATCCGCAGTGCGGCCGAGCTGCACAGGCTGTGCTAGATGAGCATCAAAAAAGAGATAATGGTAACCAACGGACAAAATTTCCGCGGTTTTACGTCGCGGCCCTAACGGGTATACCAAATACGGCTAATCTGTGCATTGGGTGATAAATAAATCGCGTCATGATGCGAAGTGGCAAATAATGCGCAAAATTTCCGCTTTTTCGAAAAGTGACCCCCCTTTAGCTGCCAGTTAGACTAGATCAAGCATGGCTGCTACCTGGGCTAAATGCCCTTTAATAAATTGCTTTAAGCTCTAAGTATCATATAAATTACAATACATCAAAAAGTCGCAAAACCCCGTAATTGGTAATTGGTATAGTTATAGAAATACCACTTCAATCAACGCAGATGGGCCATAGGACTATTGATCGAAGTCGAGGTCTCTAATACCTCCTTCGCTCCTTTCGCTCAACCACCTCCGGATCTTTGTACGAAGCCGCCCGCTACCCCAATTGGGCAGTGGTGATTCGCAAGGTGGGACGAGGGATACCTCCAGTAATTTCTCCGCGCCATTGGACGTGGACGAAAGCGTGGCAATCGAAAGCAAGATCACGGGAGCCCACGCTGCGATTCGAAGAATGCGCCCACCACCAAAGATGGATCCACCAGACTTTTTTCTTGTCGGGAGGGCAGAGCTCGTACTTTGGCGCATACTTTCGGCCTTCTCAAGCTCCCTTGATTCATCGGATCGGGATTTCTCCAACTTCATTCGGAGGTCCGTGATCTCAACTTCAAACACTTTAGCTTTCATCGACAGCGCCTGTGCTTCTTGAAGCTCTTTCGTTAGGTTTGTAATTTGAGATGTCAAAATCTCTTCTCGCTCGGCTCCAGCGTCGTGTCTATCCGTAGAACTGCTTTCAACTCCCTTTTCGGGACTTGACTTCGATTCTTTTAGTGTTGATAATTGCTGCTGTAAATCGAGCACCTGCGCATCGGCTTCCTTGGAACTCGAAGTAAGCTCATCTATCGACGCTCGAAGCTTCTGCTCTTTTGCTTGAAAGGATGCCAGCAAAGCCTCGAGTTCTTGGGCTCGTTCATCTCTGTTGCTTTGACCAATGGGTGCATTCTCGGCCTCAACTCGGCTTGCCAATTGAAGCTCTAAAGTTTTCACCATTTCGTCAGCTGTGGCCTTGGCCGCCGTAAGTTCTTTGATCTTGTCCTCAAGTTCCACCATTTTCAAAACTTTCTCAACTAAGGTATCTTCACTAGCTATCGCTTGGGCTTCTGCTCGGGCTAACTTCGTGAGCGACTCGTTTGATCTGTTCTCAGCTGAAGCAGCCTCTTCAAGCGCACTATCAAGCGTCATTTGGAGGGTCTCCATCCGAGCCAAGGTTGAATCGAGCTCGTTTTCCAGATGCTGCACCTGAGCTGCTTTGTGCTCTTCTCTTGATGAAACGGCTGCCAATTTCTCTTCAATTTGTGCCCGGCTTTCGTTGGCAGACTCAACCTCTTTGAGTGCCGAGTCTAAAGCTACTTCTAAACTCTCCATGCGAGCAAAGCACTCGTCAATGTTCGCCTGTAGATTAAGGCTGCGCTCTTTTTCTGACTCTGCTCTCGCTGTTGCTGCCAATGAATTTGATTCTGCATCCGCGCGGCCGCGATTCGCGGAAATCACTTCTTGTTCAGCTGCTTCCATCTTTATCACTGCCTCAGCTGCAATCTCTCGAACTGCATCAAGCTCCTGTTGTAAGATCTGATATTGTGCAGGTGATTCATTGCTTACGTCCGTTTCTTGTGTAGCCGAAACTTTCGTAGGTGCCCATGTCTCTTCTTTTTGACCGCTTTCTACCCTAGCTCTTTTGTTACCCGAGCGTGTAGGTGGCCTCACCAAACTGTCTGCCTCAGCTTCTCCAAATTCGCGTGTCTGAGATAGCTTCGGTCGAGGAGGACTCAAATCATTCTTACTTCCGCCATCGCGAAGTGATGCCAGCTTTAGTTCCAAATTTAAAGTTGCGGCCTCTAGTCGTGCCAAAGCTGAAGTTCTTGGCTCCGTTTCTCCTCCACGCAACATTGCAACCACCCCCGAGTGAAAATCTTTTCGTATCGGTGGTAATAGACAAACTCTTGATCGAGCTGTTGCTTGAATCAAAATTTGACCCAGCGCAATGGCCCACCTTGCCCATCTCGCACTCATGGCTACGTTGTCTGAGTGGTGCTGCGTTACTTCCTCCTTCTTCTTCGTGCCTCCAGCCTTCCAGTTGGCAACGAGAAAAGCAAGCTAACCGACAACGTGAATGACATCAATCCTTACAGGGAGAGGATTTTAGCTGTAGCATCGACCCATCGACACGCAGCAACAACACCACACAGCTAGCTCTCCACTCTCCACTCTCCACCTTCACCTTCACACCTTCACCTTCACAACTTCACAGCCAAGCTTCCGAGGGGCAATGCTCGTCTCACTTCTCCCACGCGCTCGATGGGTAGGTTCCCGAGGCTTACGGGTAGCCGAGTCTAGAATGTTTGTAGCATCTAGAAGAATGCTTACAATCGAGCATGGTGCAGGGGAGTCAGCTGCTGCACCATCGGAAGCAGAAGCTGCAGAAATTTGGGAGAAAGCACACGCTGACGCTGTCGCTGAAGATGAAGACACGTAAGTACTTCCAAGCAACAATTCGGGACAGTGCTAGAACCACGCAGCCTTACCTCGCCTTCTTCATCTATAAAGTACAACACGCTTGGGGAACAGTAGTAGGCATTCTATCTCACATTTCACTCGTGTACACACTCCACCCTCTGCCGCATGCATACAACCTTCTGCCACCTTCTAGGTACATCGATCCAGCCACGGGCTATCGCGTTTTCACGAAGCTGTTCCACCGCCGGCGTGGCCGATGCTGCGGCAATATTTGCCGCCACTGCCCCTTCGGTCATTTCAACGTGCCACCTCAGCGTCGAGCCTCCATGAATCCTGCCGGCGCCATCGATTCGCCTACCGTGCTTCGTGGGCGTTTCGCCCCACGTTTGACTCCCTTGAGAAAACGGCGCTCGAATATCCACGATATGGTAGTTTCTTCAAGAGAGACGGAGGCGCCTGCTAGCGCAAATGCAGTCGCCGAGCCCAATGCTACTACCACAACGCCCGCGGATGCGCTGCTGTGGTCTGGCAGTGTTGGCAGTTACCTCGCGCTGCAAGCCGCTTTGGACGCACAGAAGACACGCGGCGAAAGACAAGTTAGTGATAATGATGATATCTCAAGCTCACAGCCAGCTCCCATTGTGCTGCTCACGACCTTCGACCCATCTACGGGTCTTTTGGTGCCCTCGCGCAATGATGGCAGCAGTGGCAACAGCTTCGATGCTTTCACAGGCCCGGACGAGCCAAACTCATTGCGGGCAGTCATGAACCAAGCACAAGCTCTCGGTAGTTTTAATCTCTTAGTTGCACCCGTTCCAGCTTCGCGGCCGACTGCAGAGATTTGTGCGCCTCCTAACGAAGGAGTAGACACCACGGCATGGGCTGACGGTGTTGCATATGCGTTAGCCCACTTACGCACCTCACATGGCGTCGCAGTGCAGCAGCTTTACGTAGGCGACTGCTGCAGCGATGAATGCACTATTGGATCCAGTGACGCAGTAAGTATGCGCAACGAAGTGCTATATGAAGCCATGGCCAAAGTTGGGCTCGGATCAGTTGAGTTCAAAACGCCCCTCAGAGAGATGCCGCCTGCAGGGTTGCGCCACGCCCTAGAGAAATTGTGTGTGTCGGAGCAAGAAATCACGGCAGGTTCACCTACGGTGATCCACAACGCAGCTGCGAAGGGTGGTAGTCTACGCGCGGAGCAGCAGAAACGACGTCGGACTTCTGCGGTGGAGCTGCCGCCTTTGCCGCGGCCTCGCGAAGTTCTTGCCCTCGGGCCGAAACCGCACCGAGCGGCTGCTTGCATTCAGGATGAGACATTTGTTGGTTATCATACAATGACCCATGTGGTTTTCTGAGGGACTTTAACTCTGTGCGCATAAATAACTCCTAGGAACTTGTGTATTTATTTGCGTCCACGGAACACTAAGTGCTGAAATACCAAACATGATACTGCGCACCTGTAGTCCATATCCCACACACCCGATTGGATAGCCAACTCAAAAAATTCAAAAAAAAGTGAACTATTCGCTGCCCACAGCAAGTATTGGTAGGTAATAATAAAACCAATTTCCAGATAGAGCTGCATGTGCTTGATGTATTTCAGAATGATAGATCGAATTGATTAATTATGCTGCTTTCTTATACTTGTGTCTTGCGTCTGTTTTTTTCTCTCTTCGAGGTAAAAAATTCATAAATACCAAAGAGCATTGACAATTGAGAATTCCCTTTGCGACTTTTAGCGACTTCGCAAACTTCATTATCCGACACTTCAATACGGGCACCCACATCACTGGTTCGTGTTTTTAACAACAGAAGATTCATTTCGTAAACAGATGGAAAGTGCCTGGTCCAGCCGGACTTTCGTTCGAGCGCGCATACGCATCCGTATCAATTCATATAAAAACTCATTATAAAGTATGTCATTCAATGTCTCATATGAGCCTGTATGGGTTCAAGCTATTGAGCACTGGAAATTTGTAGTTCTAATCAAATGGAGGCAATCGTATTGCTCAAATAATTACTGCAAATTCAAATTTTCTTGAATTTAATAATCGTTTGCTCTGTCTGCTGCTTCTTGATAAGGTGATCATTTTCTCGATTCCACAAAAGCACCGAAGCATGCAGCAACTGAACTATACCAATTCTTTGATGAGCTCTTTTACAAGGCAATAGTGCTTGAATGAGTAGGTGATGTCGCATCCTGGCAGATTAATCGTTTCCCCTTCGTATGATAATGATGTACTTGCAGCAGGTATGATATGAATGAACTATCCCTTGAATACATTTGCTACCTTGTCGAACATTCGGTTCAGTCGGTGCATACTTACTATATAGATTTGGCTCTTTTAAATGCGTGCAGTGCTTGGTTTTATAATGATTACTCAAAATTATTATGTGGCCATTGGGCTCTTAATTGTATAGACAAATGAAATTTTAGGAGGAGTGCAATGCTTATTGATCAAATTGTGAGCGAAGTATGCTTCTGGAATGTTGTTTATTTATCTATCAAATCTGCTTTTTTGTGAATCTGAGGCTCTAAGTCTGGCCAGTATTCTCTTCGCCACGTTTTGGCACCCACTTCATTCTTTGCTAGATATTGCTCGGCGAAGTGAAATCCACCAAAGGATTCTTTAGCTTCGACATTTTTTCCTTTACAGGAGCTACCCCATTCTTCGAGATTACTTCTCCAGTTTTGGAGTCCAAAAGTATAAAGCATGGAGTATCAATCACTTTGAATTGGCGAGCAAGTTTCCTCTGAATACCATGTTCTCTTAAAGGTATTGCAAACCATGGCATCTCCGCAAAACAGTCTTGAAACGCCGCCTCGTCACTTTCCATGCTCACGAACACAACTTCCATTGTACGACGCACTGATTCATCTCCATTCTTGTATGCTGTCTTTAACTTTTGAGTGAATGCTCTACTTGGCTTGTTCCACGCCGCAAAATAGAGGCCGATGATGTCTGCAAAGTCGACCGCAGCCATTGTGCAAACTCGTTTTTGATGCTCTGTTTGAAGCAACGTGGGCCCAATGAGATCTTCAAACAGAGAATTCCCTGGCGCATGCGACATTGCTAGATTTGGTGATAATGGGTCCTTGTCGCGTTAAAATTTGCTACGTTTTTGTCAGTTCGCTACATGTGATGTATATCAAGCATGTCTTACCAAGAAGTATAGATACAAATGAAATGTCAGTCTGCTGTACCATCACAAAATGGCACTAAAAGGTTTGATAAAATAATTCGAACATAGATCAGAACGATGCAGACAAGACAATTTTAGTAAACTTTTAATAAGTAAATATAAGGCATCATTTGGTAATAGGGTATTGCTCTTTATGTCACACGGCCAGATGAAAGCATTCATTTTGGAGATAGCTTCTTTAATTTAAAAAGGGCTTTTAGTCTGAAATGGTCGGGGAAGATAAATTGCCTAATTCACGGCTTATTATTTACACTTCGTTGTTAGCTTGGGGTTAGCGGTCTCCCTCCATGAGTCTATTCAAAGATTATAACTCAACAAGGGCTCAGGTGCAGTCTGAAGGCATAAAAGGGGCCCAGCTACCCCCGAGTGCCTGTTGCCTTCTGAAATGATCAGTTCGATTATATC
>Ga0307930_1003750_pt1 | contig 10951 bp, 15 predicted proteins | sample OrgLakmetageno46_FD_203161 | JGI IMG/M metagenome (GOLD analysis project Ga0307930, IMG submission 203161) | Saline water microbial communities from Organic Lake, Antarctica - #46 | ecosystem: Environmental > Aquatic > Non-marine Saline and Alkaline > Saline | place: Antarctica: Organic Lake... | reverse complement strand
AAGATGTCATATTATATAATATCTTAGAATTAATTCTACGAATCTTTTTATATTAAATTTTAAATGTATAATATACTATATGCTAACACCACAACAATTAGAATTAGTTTCAGATGAATATTATGTGAATGGCTTTGTTTATGGACGGAATCGCCTGTATGACCATTTAAAAGCATCAAATCCTGGTGTATTTACAAGTAGAGATGATATAGGTGAATGGTTAAAACATCAAGAAGTTAATCATTTTTTTCAATATCAGCAGAAGCCTAAAGTGGTTTCTAGTATGATACCTAGAAGACCATTTCATAGTTTGAGTTTAGACTTGATAGATAAAAGTAATAAACCAAGCTAATCTAAAGGCTTAAGCTATCGTTATATTTTAGTTATTATTGATAATTTTAATCGTTATCTCTTCTGTTATCCATTAGTAAGTAAATCACCTTCAACAACATCTAAGTATAGCTTTAGAAAAGTTCTTTGATGATCTTGAAAGGAATTTCCCAAACCATGAAAAACCTATACGATATATTCATATGGACAACGGAACAGAATTTTTTACAGATTTCAAAGCAATATTAAATGACAAAAATATAGGAATATCAAAAACCATTCCATATATGCCACAATCCAACTCAATTTTAGAGAGAGCAAATGGAGTAATTAAAAGAATCATCAATAAATTAATATATAATCATATGAATGAAGATTACTCTAAATGGTCTCAATTTATTGATGAAGCAGTTAATATATACAATAATACAAAAATGTTTCTACAGGAAAAATACCTAATAATGCAGTATTGTTTCAACAGAAGGAAGATATAGATGATGTAAAGGATAGTATTAAAGGTAAAGCAATATAACCAGCACCTTATCAGAACAGTTATAAAACATATCAAAGAGTTAGATTAAGAATACCCAAAAGTAAATTAGATAAATTTGATAGAGATAACTGGTCAAATCAAGAATTTATTATAACTTGTGTAATATTTCCAACTAAATAAGAAATGGAAGGAGAAGCAGCAAAATCTGTGCATTATAGAATTCAACCCATAGATGATAATGGTAATCTTATAGGAAAAGAACAAGTACATAATTATGTAAGAGAATCATTACTAGCTATACCACCATTATTAGGTTATCAAAGTATGATTCCTAACTTACCTGGTTATGTTATAAATGATGTTGATTAAAATCTGCGCCTCGAATTCGTCAAATGTTCTTAATATAATTACAAATTCAATTAATACCTATATTAGGAAAACTAAATTAAATAATTCAGATTATAACATTATAGCTAATATGCCATATAAGGACCAAATAGAAATATTTAAAACTCGTAGTTTAAATAAGTATAAATTATTGAATCCACAAAGATACCCAAAAAGTAAAATGGCAGATTTCCAAAGAGAATATAATACAAGAATGAAAGAAAAGAATATGAATGAATTAAAGAAATTACAAGCATCAGAAAATAGGATGGAATTACGTTCAGCAAAAAAGATCGTCCATGATAATAAATAATAATCTAAGTATTTGTATATATGCCCATATCACACAGATGATATTCTTGATTCTATCACACTTGATAATATTGATGATAGCCTTTATTTTTACTCTCATATTTTAGAGAAGATTGTTGAAAAGAAAAAGAAGTTTCAACATAATGAAGATATACTGATGAACCATTTAAAGAAGCTAGATATTAAAGCAGAAATTAAAAATTAAAAAGGTCAATGGATAGTGATAGTGATACTAGTGAAAGTGATAGTGATTAATTTATCCTATCCTAATAGATAACCAAAAATACATGTTTGTTTTAAGCTTTCCAGATAAACATTACCAGAACCGACACGACATCTTAAACAATCACCAACATATAAATATACTATTGAAGTCAATTCAAATTTAGTGTAACTACTAACACCTGTTCCTATACGCCTTGACCTATTTACTATTTCTCCGTCATTTTTCCATAAATCAACCAAAAAAGCCTCATTTAGATATGTGAAAAATCCAAAATTAATAAAATACACACCAGCAACAGTAGGCATAAAAACACCATTGGTATTACTGTAACAACCACCAATATTTATGTTAACTTGGTCATATATCAAATAACTAACTGTTCCAAATCTTTGTGATGTTGTTCTTGATGCACTGAAAAATATTTGATTTGGCTTTTTTAAAATTCCATTAATATTAACATCTGTTGCTGTCATCTCACCTTTAATATCTACATTTGAAATGATATCAGTTGTATTATAAGTATCATATATGATAGGTTCAAACTGAAGAGCAGTTGATGTTATTTGTGATATAGATTCAGCAGATGTAAAACCTAATGTATAAGTGGATATAGAAGGAAAATCAAATCTATATGCTTTACTTTCATTAAATATAACGTCAGTTTTTTGTTACTATATTTTTTGTTAAACCAGGGTCTGTTCTTGAATCATAAAACTCTATAGCTATGCCAATAACTCTTTTACGAAACGTATTATCATTCATATTATATAATACAGCTGATTGAACATCATTAACTGCTGTTAATGGGATGCTTCTAATTACTAAAGCTATTGAAGGGTCTATAGTTTCTTCTATGGATTGAGCACCTATAACGGCTTCAATCTCATCATTAAAAACGTTACCAGCTACAAACGTATTATGATGCCCATTCTCAATACCTCTGTTACCATTCCATAACGTAAAATATGCATATGTAGTAGTATTGTTAAAAGGTCCATTCCTTACTAGGATGTTTTGATTATTTACCCATACTTGCAGCTCTCTCAAACTAATAACATATTTTTGAGAGAAAACGCTATGCCCTGTAGGTCGTCTTATTACTATTGTGTCAAATTGTAAAGTGTCTGGAACTATGCTATCAGTTTTTAACATATCCGCCATATTAAAAACACCACCACAATTTAAAGTATTTGATGTTAAATCATTACAAGTTATATTATTACAACTAATATCTGTTGAACTTGTTATTATATTTAATCCTATATTGGTTTCTAATTCTCCTATTTTTCCTTCAACACTTACTCAATTTTGAATAGGACCATAATATAAATTATCTGTAGCTATAAGCGTGGTTGCTCTTATTGTTGCCCCTAAATTTGCTGTTATACTACCACATGTGATAGTATCAACTAATATATCTGTATCTTTATCTAAAGTAGCTTGTTTTCCATCTAAAGTTGTTGTCAATCCAGAAACATCAGATATTGATATAAAGTTATTATCTGTTATTTTAGTTTGTTTATTGATTAGATCTGATGTAATAGAACTAATGCTATCACCAACATTTACGACACCTAATGTATCATCTTCAACAGTTAATATAGAAGCCCGTAACTCTCCAGTCTGTGTAGGATTTACTAAAGTTTTTGTGCCTAATGGTGTGACATACATTGAATCAATAATAAAACTATCATTTTTAGTTATTAAATTTTGTTTACCTTCTAATGTTGTTTGTAAATTTATAACATCATTTATATTTATATCTGTAGGTTGAGTATTTTCTAAAGCTGCTGTTAATCTAGACACATCAGAAATAGATAAATATGAATTGTCTGTTATTTTCGTTTGCTTTCCATCTAATGTTGTTTGTAAATTTAAAACATCATTTATATTTATATCTGAAGGTTGAACATTTTCTAAAGCAGATGACAAACCAGACACATCAGAAATAGACAAATATGAATTATCTGTTATTTTCGTTTGCTTTCCGTTTAATCTTGTTTCTAAATCAGATACTTTTAATGTCATTGTTACATATTGTGCTTTTAATTTGCTTATTTGAATTGTATCTGTTACCTGTATTTTATTTTGCTTACTATTTCCTAAACCTTCTATATCACTATTTATTGTTTCTATATTACCATTAATAAATCCCCCAATATGATACTTCATAGTAGTAACATCTACTCAATTTCTACGTGTAATGGCCACATATGATGGCATGCGCGACGTCCATTTCAACGAACCACCTCCACGGAAAAACCAAAAACCATTTCGTTGATCGTGGCGCGGCGCACCCGCGCCGCTGCAGTTTCCAGTGGAAATATTTCCAGATCCGTGAAAGCCTCTAATAGCTAAGTATTAGTAGCCGGATGGATGCCAGGTGCTACTAGTAGCCAAAAGTAGCTCAGGACAGATCCCTTTCGCGGGTATACTTCTGAATTCTCAAGTGGCACCCTTGCAGCCGCTACCTTGAATTACTCTAGTAGAGCAGCTCTTTGTTGTCATTTGTCGTAAAGTGAAGGATACCACTACGCCAGTTGCTCACGAGCTTCATGAATGTCTAGTTGCGCTATTCCTACTGGCTAAACCGTTAACACACAAATCGATAGCCACCGCAATGTTAGTTAGGGGTCCCCAAAGGCTTCTTTTTTCCCGCGCTGCTGGCCAAATCCAGCGGCAGAGGTGCTTTTCTACGGCACCTTCAGCTGAACGCTCTAGCAGTGATTCAGTGAGAAGCAATAAATTGGCTAGCCTGATTGACGGTCGCGCGATTGCGAGAGCTGTGTTGGATGACGTGAAGGTCCTCGTGAGAAAAAGTGCTGCCGAGTACGGCCGGGCGCCAAGGCTCGGTGTTATCCTCGTCGGCGACCGTCCTGACTCGGCCAAGTAAGACGAGTTTTTATTCGAGATTTGAAGTATCCCTGGCGAAACCCTTTGGCAAATTTCCTAACGAATGAGCTTGCACCAAGTGCACGTGCTTGAAAAGTGCAACGTTTGAGCTCATATTATGTGCACGTAGGTTTGCATTTGATTAATTGTCGTTTGGTTTCTTCCAATATCTGCATAGGTACGTGTCCTTAAAGGAGAAAGCAGCGCGTAAGTGTGGCATTTTGACAGACCAAGTGCGACTTCCTGCTAGCGCCTCAGAATCGGAGGTGTTTTATTCTAGAACAAATCATCCAGAAATCGATCTTATTGCTTTTTATAGTCGTGTGCCACAAAGTTGCTGCGTTTGCTACGTACTGATGTTATCTGACATTATTGGTTCATGTGGTGGCTGTGGATGCTCTCTCTTTGTGCGGCCGTGCTCTGATGTTGATGGGTTTCTCAAGGTGGTGGCAGCCGTGTCGGCCATCGACAAAAACCCCGACGTGGATGGTGTTTTGGTGCAACTGCCTTTGCCAAGCCACATGTGCACGGCGACCGTGCTGCGGTATGAGCGCGAAAATCAAATGAAATCAATCCATGCCCAGCTTTCGTTATGCTTGTCTCGAAGTTTGTTCGATTACGCTATACCTTCGCATTTTAATTGAAAAATACAACGATGCATCCTTTCCGACCTTTCTCGTCTGTTGCTTTGGTTCGTTTTTCTTTCCGCATGCTTCTTGTACCTACAAATTCCTAACCAGCGCGGTGTCAGCCCTAAAGGACGTGGATGGATTCCACCCAACAAATTTGGGCGCTCTCACCAAACTCGGCGAAGATTACCGCAAGAGTTTTCGAACGCCGTCGCCACCTACACCGCCACAGCAGCGGACTACCACCTCGTCTCTATCCAAAGAGTCCCCGCCGACGTCATCGTTAGCCGCGCGTGTTGACGGCGAATACCCCCCTATTTGCCTCAATTCCCTCGGCATTAACGCACCGTGCACTGCTCTCGGGTAACGGAATCGCAGATGTGTGCCAACAACAACTTTCTCGCAGCCACGAATGAATACGCTCACCATGTAATGTTTTGTTGCTCCGTGCCATTTTTCCGCTTAACTTCGCTCTGCGGCGTTGTCGCTAGCTTGCTCACGTTGCCGAACACTGATATAGTATATATATTAATACAGATGCATCGAGCTGTTGGATCGTTTGGGGGTCAGTTTACGGGGCAAGCATGTGGTCGTGGTGGGGCGCTCGAATGTAGTGGGCTTGCCGCTGTCCTTGCTGGCGTTGCACCGGGACGCCACAGTGACCGTTTGCCACGTCCATACGCCGCAGGTTTGAGAATAGGGTGACCAGTGGAGCAGGAGCTTGGAAGGGCTCATACTTTTTGCCAAAAAAGTTTCTCCCGCCCCAATTTCGACTTGAGGCCTGCGTTGCAATCTCGGAATAACAAATCAAATAATGTGATCTATGGACTACTGTCTGTTCTGTTTGTCAGTGGTACCTTCCATTCTCATCCTGCACCTTCCGTTTTGTGCTTCTACAGGACAGTCGCCTGGACGACCCTCTGTGGGATAACAGTTACACTAGCTCTAGTTCTAGCAAGAGCGTTCCAGCGAGAGATTCGCAACCAGAATCATCATCGTCGTCGTCGTCTTTGCCGCCGCCGCCTCTGCCGTCACCCACAATCGCGCAAGACGACAGCGCGGAATCGTTGCGGCTCGAAAACGCCTGCGCGTTGGCCGACGTGCTGATCGTGGCCGCGGGGAGCCCGGGCTTGGTGCAGGGGCACTGGGTGAAGCCTGGGGCAGTGGTGGTCGACGTGGGCTTTAACGTGCTTTCTGCGGAGGAGGCACGCACGCGCGGGCTCTTGTCGCCACCTCAGGGAGACAACGCCTATCGCGGCAACCATAGGAGCAGCAATGATACTGGTAGCAACACAGATAGCAGCACAGATAGCATCATCGGCAGCAACAGCAGCCGCGGGAGTAGTCCGACTAGCAACACGAGCGGGGACTTCGTCTGCGGCGACGTACGTTTCGGGGCCGCGAGACGAAGGGCTGCGGCCATAACCCCTGTCCCGGGGGGAGTGGGCCCCATGACCGTAGCCATGCTCATGCGCAACACCGTGCAAACCTTCCTGCGCCGGCAACGAGAGCAAACGCCATGGAAAGGGCTCTGAGAGCCCCTTATTACCCCCACTCCTTAAATCCACTTAGTTCGTAAAATTAAGGGGAACCGGGGAGATGAGAGTTATGCGCTGCTCACTTTGCTTCAAAATTTTGATTTCGAATAGAGAATATGAATATGATGAAAGCAAAAAAAAAATATAGAATTTAAGATTGGGCTCGCTATATTCGAACGAGCGGGGAATGAGCACGCTATTTGAATCAATGGGAATCTTCCTTTTGGTGGCGCCTCAGGAAAATTTCTCGAACTAATCTTATATGGGGATCCTAATTAATCAATAAATGGTGGAGAAGAGGCCATTCAGCAGGACGCCAGGAACAACGAATCCGAACTGGAAACAGGGCGCAAGGAGTAAGCACGAGGCAGCTCTAAATTGATTCTAAACCACCGCTGGGGTGGACAGAAATGCTAGCGATGTCAAGCTGAAACGGGCCGTCTTTTTCATCGGCGAGCAACACCCCTATGGACTGCAGCGTGGTTTCGCCGTCTAATTTTCGTTGCCTCTCGCGCAGGCGCCCTCGCCCTGTAAGCCTCAGTGCCTGCAACGGCAACACTTGCGTGTGCCAAGTGCCGGGCACCGGCGATTGCAGCGTGCCCTGATACAAGTCCTCAAGGTTGAACCCATCGACCTAGCGTCAGTTTAAGAGAATAAGAAATGAAGACAAATTTAGAAAATGCATACTGCGCAGAGGGCACGTCTTGTTGTGAGAATGTCGCACTATGCTCTCCTTAAAGCCTAGAGCAGGCATATTAAAAAAAGAGGCCATACCCGCAAATTCATGACGTAAGCTCGATTGTCATTCGAGCGCATTCGCACTCGAAGGTGGTCTAGATCCCCCAATGCGTAGCCTGGGTTAAACGGAGGGCTCTGAAGAGCGGCAAAGCCTGACCTCACGCGCTTTCCTTCCGCGCGAACTTCTTTCGAAAGCACTCCTGAAAAACGTGCAAAGGTTTCGTGGCCGTTTTCGTCGCGCATCTGCTCGAAAGACCCTGTCGAGAAGCCCGCTAGAGAGGACGAGTCAGTGACGACCTTCCAGCTAGCTAGGGGCGTGGCGGCAGCATCGAAGGCTGCGAGAACGATGGGCTGCGCAGGGCGAAGGAGCTCGTCCGGGGACATGGGAACGAGGCCTCGCCCAAGCTTTCGAATCGACTCGAAAAAGCTCATTTGTTATGTATCTATTGGGCCTAGATGTAGAGGAACTGCCTCGAAAGTAATCGATTTAGTTTCCCAAGTTGTAGGAGTATCTGAGTAGAGATAAAATGTCGAAGTAGTGCTAGAAGTGGAAGTTTTTTCTGGTGCTAAGGTTTCTACTTCTCCGAAATCAAACTAGTGTAATGAGCTATCTAGACAAGGTAATGGCCTCAGGTGGCTGGCTGCAATAGAGCTGACACCTGCTGGTAGAGCCAGGCAAATGAGCTAAAATGAGCTCATATAAATGAGGGGAAAGAAGAGTTTCCGACTATTTCCGACACACATTTTCAACTCTCTCCTCAAGAGGGGGGAATTCTGTGAGCCGGGGAAGATTTTGGGCACCGGTTGGTCGGTCATCCACCGTCCGTCATCATCAATCATCAGATCATCAGCCATCTTCCGGTCTCACTTCCTGAAAGCGTGGGGAGTGGGGAGCATTTGCTTGCAATGTCAGACGCGCCCATGGATGGGGCAGCGGCCATCGAAGCTGCGATGGCGCGCGCCTTGGGTCCTATCGAGGTCCGGCTAGACCAAGTTCAACAGCAACAACGCGCCCTGAGCGAGTCGCTCTTTGCGCTCAGTAACGGGAGCCGAGGTGCAGCCAAGAAGAAAGGCGCGGCAGCCGACGGAGCGAAGGCAGGACTTTCCAGTGTACCCGACCCCCTCACAACGGGAGACCTGATCTACCTAGAAGTAAGCATTTCGTTGGAGTGCACCTTGAGCGAGTTGTTTTGCCATGCTATGCTACAGTCGTCTCCTATGCCGGCGCACGCAGTCTACTCTTGGAAACTGAACTAACACGGTTACATTCATCAGAGATAGAGCCCCGCATTACTTTGATACCCACGAACCCTAGAATCGGAGTACCAGCATTTATTTTGTTACTGAAAAGAGAGCGTCTAGGAAAAGACAAAAACATAGATTCAATTACTCATTTCAACCCTTCGTCTTTGGTGTTCATCGCAGTGCGGAGACGGAGAAACGCCGGGCATTTTAAGCGGGGACATGGCATTGGCTCGCCTCGGAGTGCAAGTACAAGGCAGCCGTGAAGCACTTAACTTCGACGATTACATCTTCCGGTATGCCTTCCTAGTGCATTTGAATGACATCTTCCCGTTTCTCAGTCTCTCGTGCGTTTCTCACCACACTCTAATATATACTTCAGGGTGTGCCCAGCGCTGCTGTACCGCCACCACGACGAATTTGACGCGACTCGCCTGAAAGTGGCCCCAAAGCCTTCAACCAGCAGCAGCAACAGCAACCTCGACGCGACAGCCAACAGTGCCAGCAGTGCTGCTCCTCCTGCAGCTGCAACTTCTCCGAGTTCTCGCTCTCGGGCTGGTTCCGTGAGCAAAAGCAATCGTTCGAGCCGGGCATCGTCGAGCACTGGCAGTGGCGGAGACGAGCCATCTCGGTTGGGCCCTACGAAAAGCAATTCCATGGGAGAAGGCAGCCGGGACCTCGACCCGTACACTTTCCTGTTGCCGCGCGTGCAGCAGGAAGCCGCGGCGAACGAGCGCTGGATGGAACAGGTACGGAGAAGCTTTTATGTAGCTTTGATGCAATTGTATACGACCACGATGGCACCGGTTTTTCCGCAACTTTCTTTCGATGGCGTGAGAGGAAAATGGCCAGACTTTGTGATGCCTCATTGGTAATTCTTGCTTGACAAGATTCATTGAGCAAGGACCGTACTTTTTCAGTACTCGATTTTTTTCTTTGCTTTTTTTTTGTGCCGCTGTGCCTCTCACTCATCCTCCTTTTCTTGCTTTTTTTTTTAATTTTGTTGAAAAATATGAAGGTCATATCGGGCGAGCATGCAGAACCTCTGTCCTATGGGAGTTTGTGCCAGTTGCAGCACGTGAAAAGCGGTCTCTTTCTGAGCGTGCGCGAGGGGGCCGCCCCCTGTGACCCGGACTGCCGCGCCGTGGCTCTGGAAGAAGGCAGCTCCTCGGCCATTTTTCGCTTGAAACCGCGCTACAAGTCTTTGCTCGACGGAAGCGCAGTGTACTTCAAGCATTCGCTGAGCTTCGAGTCGATCAAGCAGCGCGGCATTTACTTGCATGTGTCCGGCGGCGACAACGGCGTCTATGACGACGCGCCCTCGGCCACGGACCCGGCTTTACCCAAACCCCTGCGGTCAGGCGTTACTTTTGAAGCCAACGCGTCGAGCGTAGAGTCAAGCTTCGTGGTCCACAAAGTAGGCTACTACGAGCCGGGGGACGCCCAGAAGTACTTGACTACTGGGTCTCCTTTCCGCTTGTACCACGCCCAGTCGGAAGCCTTTGTGCACGCAAGCTGTGACCCGGAGAAAGAGCAGCGCGGAGGGATGCGAGAAGGCAACTTGCCCCTGCACATACCGTACCTCAAGGTTGGATTTCTCTTGTTTGGCATCTCAGGTGGCGCTGATGTGTTTATATTTTCGTCGCCAAAGCGCCTCTTCTTCTTATGATTATTATTCGAGAAGCGTACATTCGTTGTTATCCAACCTCGCATGATCACATTTCATGGAGTTTAATGCACACCTTTTTCCGCGTTTTGCCTTTTCCCTTCACCTTGCTCTCCTTCTTTCCAGGTGATTCGGGACACCGGCAGCGAGCCCGACCCGATGAATCCCGCCAACCACAGCGCGAAAGGCCTGTGGTGCTTCGAACCTCTGCAGCGCACTAGGGTGACTACCCTGGGGTGGTCCGCCCCCTGCCGCGTGCGCCACCTGCCGAGTGGCAAGTATCTGGCGGTGGACACCGCTTCCCCCCTTCAGGTGGGGGCCGACAGCGGGGACGCCTGGTACGGGACGCAACTCGTGGACGATGCTCTGACTCCCGAAACTGAGCCCTACAGCGACCTGGCTACCCTGGTGGCGCCGGCCCGAATGGTGTTCCACGTGTCTAGCGCGGAAAAAGTGACCACCGACAAGCTTCCTCGGTCTGACTCCTCCGTGCGTCTC
>Ga0307930_1003749_pt1 | contig 10952 bp, 16 predicted proteins | sample OrgLakmetageno46_FD_203161 | JGI IMG/M metagenome (GOLD analysis project Ga0307930, IMG submission 203161) | Saline water microbial communities from Organic Lake, Antarctica - #46 | ecosystem: Environmental > Aquatic > Non-marine Saline and Alkaline > Saline | place: Antarctica: Organic Lake... | reverse complement strand
TTGCCGCGTGCCCGATGCAGACAAACGCACCAGGCATTTGCAGATTGATCGTATCCTCAAGGCCCGACGCCTGAACGAGAGCTTTGCACGGGATCAGGAATTTGACCTCCATGCACATGCCGCGCGCGCATTTGGGTCGTTTGATTCAGAAACCGAATTTGGCACCGTGATCTGGCGCTTTAACAAACGTGCGGCACCCGTCGCCCGGGACTATCTGTTTCATCCCAATCAGATAATGCGGGATGACCAGGATGGCGGTCTGATCGTCAGCTTTGAGGCGGGCGGCTGGTTGGAGATGGCCTGGCATCTTTACAAATGGGGCGACACAGTTGAAGTCGTCGCTCCGGATGAATTGCGCGAGCTGGTTGCTGAACATAGGCGCACAGATTTCCCCTCATTTCCATAAAAACACCGTCTCGTCCGAGTGGAACGCGCTCCCATGCCGTTCCGCACCCAGCCCATCCCGGGCACGCCGCTGAACGCTGAACCAAAGCAGCCATTCATGGAGCAGCGCTGAAGTGTCCATTCTGTGGGGGTGGAATTACCCCGGAAAATTCCGGAATCTGCCTTCAAAACCGAACGGCTGGCGCACACAAAACCAAAAATACCCAATAAAATATGGGGTGGAATTTGTCTGCGCGCCCAATTCCACCTTCCGCCTCGTTTCCACCCCTCGGCCTCTGCTGTGATCTCCCCAGCCCGACTGTCTCGGGCGCGAACAGAGGAGATCACCCATGTCAGAGACGATGACACTTGAACCGACCGCCGAGCCTTTGAGCCTGCTCTCAGACTGGATCAGCCGCGAGCATCTGGCCGAAGACCTTATGCTGAGGCCCGACACGCTGTCGCGCTGGGAGGCGAGGCGCGAGGGACCGCCCTGCATGCGCATTGGGCGCAAGGTCTTCTATCGCCGCAGCAGTGTCGAGCAGTGGCTGCTGAACCGTGAGCAAAGCCGCGCGCCCCGTCAACGGAGGGCTCGGCGATGAGCATCCCCCTGCCCTTCCGCAAGCACAACCGTCGCGACCAGGCCCGCCAGGACTGGATCGATGAGCGCCGCCGTGAGGCCCGCATGGTCGTAGCCGATGTTGTCCATCATTCCGATCACCTGCTGCGCATGGCCTGCAAGGTTCTGGTCCAGCATGGCGAGACGCCAGAGGAATGCGAGGATGCGCGCATCTTACTGGTCATCATAGACGCTAAATCACCCGGACGGGGCGATCGCAGGTCGCGCGACGGGGAGGACCGGCGATGAAGCGGCGCGGGACACCAGAGGCCGATCTGCAACGCGCTGTTGTGATTGCTCTTCGCTTTGCCCTCCCAAAGGGGGCAATCATTCATCACTGCGTCAACGAGATAACCGAGGCGGGTCCCCGTGGGGCGAAGCGCCAGGCAATTCTTGTCGGCATGGGTGTGCATGCAGGTTTTGCGGACCTGATCGTGCTTTGCGAGGGCCGCGTACTGTTCCTGGAGCTGAAATCCCTCGAGGGGCGGCTGAGCCCCACGCAGGAGGCGTTTCGTGATGCCATGCTGGCGCAGGGCTTTGGCTGGGCATTGGTGCGCAGTCTCGACGATGCGCTGGGCGCACTGGCCAATCACGGGTTCACCACCCGCGTGATCCGTCACGACACGTCGCAGCACGCTGACGCCACCTTGGTGCGGAGGGCCCGGCCATGAGCCATGACGCCACCAACTGGGCCATTCAGCAGCGCGGGCTTAAGCCCACCACCAAGATTGTGCTCTGGCATCTGTGTGATCGGTTCAATCCAGATTACGGCTGCTTCCCCTCACAGGCCCGCCTTGCGCATGATTGCGAGATCGGGCGCGCCACCCTGAACCGCCATCTCGATGATCTGGAAACCCGCAGTCTCATCCGGCGGATCCGGAATGTCGATATGCGCACAGGCCAGCAGCGGCCAACCCGGTACATACTCGGCTTCGAGCCAGGCTTCACACCACCAAGATCCGGCGGAGCGGACCTGCAAGATGAAGGCGGTGACGTACCGTTTGACCCTGATATCCCGTGTCCTGATTTGGGACACGGATCAGAGGTCGTAAAAGGGCGTCATGACAATGGGTTGGTGCAAGAAACATCGCACACACCGTGTCTCGATTTGGAACCCGGGCCCGTGTCTCATTCTGACGCAATCCCGTGTCTCAAAAACGGCGTTTCCCGTGTCTCAAATTGGGACACTAACCTTGTAAGAGAACCACTAAGTAAATCAGTAAAGGAGGAGGAGGACGCAGCTGCGCGCGAGACCGATTTTGATAATTTTTTCAATCAGCTTCTTTCAGCGCTGGGCATCGATCCCGCAGGCGTTGTTCCCGGCTGGTGGCAGGGTTGGCCAGCACGCCAGCACGTCCAGCGCTGGCGTGACGATCTCGGGCTTTCCGAAGATCAGATCCTCGCAGTGGCACAGGAGACCCGCAGCAATCATCCCGCCCCTCCCGATGGCCCCAAGGCGCTTGATCGCGCCATGCAGCGCGCGTCCTACCGCTGCAGCCAAGCAGGCGGAGCTGGTCTTGCTGGCACCATGGGCGTGGAAGCCGTAACGGGCGCTGCCGTCAGAGAACCAACCAGCGGTCGCCGCAAGACGCGGGCTATAGGCCCCCCGCCCACCACCGATGAGCTTGCGGCTTTCTACGCCGCTCGGGTCAACGAGGATCGGCACTTGCCGCCCAGCATGATCAGCAACGCCATGTGCCAGGCCATGCTGGCACGCGGGCTGGTGACCACCGAGCGGCTGCGCGCCCGAGGTGTGCTATGAGCCGGTATGATCGCAAGCTGCAGGGGCAAATCAGCCGCCGCCAGTTACCCAGCACAGGACAGCACCCGCTGCAGGGCCGCGCCAAACGCGAGATGAACGTACAGCAGGCCCTGGAATGGGCTTTCGGTAAAGAACGTGCACAGCTCGAACTGCCGGAGCGCCCAGACCCCGAACGTGGGCAAGGCCAGGGCTTTGGCCTCGAATATGTCCTGATGCAGCGCGCAGCGCTGGGCTGTCAGATCGATGGTGGGCGGTACAAGCGCGGCAGCTATACCCATGAGGACGCCGAGGTGATCGCCGCCACCGTCGCAGGCCTGCCCGACAGCCTTGGCGGCATCCGCATGGCAATCAGCGTGGCCGAGTTGGCCCGCGCCGGAATAACGCCCGACTGGATGCCCGGCGCAGTGCCACGCTGCGTGCCGGTGGATATGAAACGCAACCGGCATGGCGATCACGCCGTTAGCGTTGTGGTCGGCACCGAAAGGGTAATGGTCAGTAATAAATGGCGGACAATCGACGTGCGGGCCTGTCCGGTCACCTGGCGGCCGCATCCAGAACAGATCGCCTCCGCTCGGCGCGGCTATGAGGATTGGTGGCAGGCGCTGGATTGGGTACGCGATGGGCTGGTGGCGGGCGGTATGCTGCGGGAGGTAAAGGTGACGGCGGCGATGCCGAAGGTTAGGCAGTGGAAAACTGCATGACACACAGGCAATGGGCTGGTCGCAGCCTGTTGTGGTTACCGTATCGCGAGTGCAGCATGTTGCTGAAGCATTCATTCAATCACACTCATAGTGCTTATCTGCATGCGTTGCGGTGTGCCGCAACACATGCTATATAATAACGATTATATAGGATGGAGATCAACATGCAAACGCTCAAAGTCACCACAGTTGGGGCTTCTTCGGGGGTGATCCTCACCAAAGAAGTCATGGCGCACCTGAAGATCAAGAAAGGAGATCTGCTCTATCTCACCGAGGCAGCAGGCGGCGGCTATCGCCTGACCCCATACAACCCGGAATTCGCACGGCAAATGTCACTTGCCGAGGACATCATGCATGACGATCGTGAAGTTCTGCGTGCGTTGGCGAAGTGAGCGATTCATCCGGCACACCAGCTCGGAAGGACTGGCGTTGGCTCGACCCGACAGTCGTCAACGCCGTCCATGACCGGCAACTTGCTGAACATGGCGGTTCGGCAGGTGTGCGAGATCCTGGCGGTATCGAAAGTGCGCTCTCCCGACCAGTCAATCTCGCAAACTATGGAGCGCCCGATTCTGCTGATCTGGCCGCGGCCTATGCCTATGGCCTTGCAAAGAACCATGGCTTTGTGGATGGCAACAAGCGAACTGCCTGGATCGCGGCGCGTCTGTTTTTAGCCGAGAACGGCTGCCGTATGAGCTTCGACCCAATTGATGCTATTCGCGTCATGGAAGGCGTCGCCGGGGGGGCAGTGACACAAACCGAACTGGCAGGTTGGTTTCGTGATCGGCTTGAATGAAGGTCATTGAACCGAAGAGTAAAACAAGATCAATGTGGAGAAAATTTGATGGAACTGTACGCCATTCGAACGGATTCAGACTTGGACATGGCACTCGCGGAAATCGAGCAGTATTTCGATGCTCCACCTGAGCAGGGGACGGCGAAAGCAGACCGTTTTGATATCCTGACCGATCTGATTAACGCCTATGAAAGCCGAGAATATCCGATTGAAGAGCTGACCTGATCAAGACGCAAAAGGTGTTCATCGACATCAAGAAGAAACAGCAAACCGATTTGGCAGTGGCAGAGCGATTGCTGAGGCGTGAGAAAGGCCCCGCAGTTCAGCGGCACTTTCAGGATGAAGGAGCCGTCCCAACGCTTCTGGGGCCGACCGGATCTCCAGAATGAAGTCGGTCAGAGATACTGGGACCGACTCTTCAATCCCGCAGGGCTTGATGCGTGCCGGTGTTTCGAGGGTCATTCTGCCGATCCCCCTGTGCACAATGATATCGTGTTTATTGGTGTTTAACCGACTGTTTCGCAAGCTCCTGCCGATCTTTCGTGCCGATCATCTAAGCCGATCACTTGGCTTGCAGAAACTTGGTTAACCAACGCGCTGCCCCCCTGGCATGGTTCCTCCTCGGCCCTATCCGTATACGGGGGGGCGCAGCGCGCCATTTGGCTAGCGCGTGGCTTTTTCACCGGGGAAGCCACTTTGGCCAGTTTAGCCAGAATTATCATACAGGATCAGGGACTTAAGCGATCACCTATCTGGCTAAAGTGGATTCTTTTTGGAATCCACTTTAGCCAGTTTAGCCAGTTTGAGGAATCCACCTTGGCCAAAAGCCACAATAGAAGCCAGCCAAGATACATGTGACTCCGATTCACATTTTGTGTTGACATTTCTAGCCCCCTTGACCTACCTATACATCATTGAAAAATTGCGCCCGGAGGATAACCCTCGCGGGCGTTTTTGTTTTCCTCCACATCGCGGATGCCAATTCTGTCGCTGCCACTTTTGGCCGCGCGCTTTGCTTGTCCGCCCTGTCCCAAATGAGCACATCCCCTATGGACCTCGTCTTCGCACCGCGCCATATTGAGACGTGGCCGATTGACCGGCTGCGGCCCTATGCCCGCAATGCCAAAATCCACGGCACCGATCAGGTTGCCAAGATCGCGGCCAGCATGGCCAAGTTCGGCTGGACCGTTCCTTGCATGGTGGCTGACGATGGTGAGCTGATTGCAGGCCATGGGCGCGTGTTGGCCGCCATCATGCTTGGGCTGAAGGATGTGCCGGTGATCCGGCTCAGCCACCTCGACGAGGATGATCGCCGGGCTTACCGGATCGCCGACAATAAATTGACCGAGCTGAGCGAATGGGATGATCCAATACTGCGCGACGAGATCGCGCTGCTTCTGGCCGTGGATTATGACCTCGGGCTTCTGGGGATCGTTGATGAGGATCTGGAAGCCCTGCTGCGCGATCCGGATCAGGTGGAAGGCGGTGCGGTCGAGGGTGAGGATGATATCCCCGAACCGCCGGTCACGCCGGTGTCGGTCGCGGGCGACCTCTGGCAGCTGGGATCACATCGGCTGATCTGTGGTGACAGCACGGCCGCCGATGTGGTCGGGCGGCTCTTGGGCAATGTGAAACCGCAGCTGATGGTGACGGACCCACCTTACGGCGTGGAATACGATCCCAGCTGGCGCAACCAGGCGGGCGCTGCCAAAACCAAACGCACCGGTAAAGTGCTGAATGATGATCGGGCCGATTGGCGCGAGGCTTGGGCGCTGTTCCCGGGCGATGTCGCCTACGTTTGGCACGGCGCGCTGCATGCGGCAGAGGTGGCCGAGAGCCTCATGGCGGCTGGCTTCAACGTACGGTCGCAGATTATTTGGGCCAAGGACCGGCTGGTGCTCAGCCGGGGCGACTATCATTGGCAGCATGAGCCCTGCTGGTATGCCGTCAAGAAGACCGGCAAGGGGCATTGGGCGGGCGATCGCAAGCAGACCACGCTGTGGCACATTTCAGGCAAAGACCAAGACGCCGCCACAGTGCACGGCACCCAGAAGCCGGTTGAGTGCATGCGCCGCCCAATCCTGAACAACTCAAGCCCCGGTCAGGCCGTGTACGAGCCCTTCATGGGATCCGGCACCACGCTGATCGCGGCGGAAACCACGGGCCGGGTCTGCTACGGGATTGAATTGAACCCGGCATATGTCGATGTAGCCATCGAGCGCTGGCAGGCCTTTACCGGCAAAGAAGCTGTTTTGGCTGAAAGTGGAGAGACCTTCGGGACACTCAAATCGCAACGGCTGACCGCGTGATGCAGTCTCGCCGCCTATCACTAATTGAGGCTTTCACCAATGTGGTGGTGGGCTATGCCCTGGCGCTCGCGACGCAGATCATCGTGTTCCCATGGTTCGGCTTGCACACGAGCCTTGGTGACAATCTGGCGCTGGGCGCAGTTTTTATGGGGATATCCCTGCTGCGCAGCTATGCGCTGCGCAGGTTGTTCGCGCGTTTGAGGTAATGGCCGAGGTCAGGCCACATCAAGTTTATACACGGTGCCCCGCTGATCAACCTTTTCGGAGATGATCGGCAGTCCAAGCTTCTTCTTCAACCCGCCCGAGATCATGCCTCTGGCAGAATGTGCAGCCCAGCCGGTCACCTCAACGATTTCGCTGATCGAGACGCCTTCGGACCGCTGAATGAGCGCGATGATCTTCGCCTGCTTGGTGCCAGCGCGGATAGCGATCGGCTTGGGCGTGACAGGATCAGTCAACGCTTCGGCTTCATCCTTCGGCGCAGAGGCCAGGTCCAGTCTGGACATGCGCAGATTGTTCATGGTGGTCGCCACCACCGGCTCTATCCCGATCGCGGCAAGGCCAGCTTCTGTCGCAACCAGCGTGGTGCCGTGGCCATCGCCTGTTTCGCGCCAAAGCGGCTCGCCGCGCCGAAGGTTGGCCTCGACCTCTTCGAGCCAGCCGCGTGTGATCATCGCGGTCACCGCCTTTTGTGCGGCCGCCCCATGCAACCCCTTGGGCAGCGGCATGGCCAGATTGTCAGGACGCGTTGCGGCGCGGCTGAGGATGATGGTCTGGGTGTCGGTGAGTTTGGGCATCTGGGCCTTTTGTCGTCATGGGCATGTCGGGGTCGGGTTCTGGGTCAGTCGCTTTCGGCCATGGCTGAGGCGATGGCGAAATGCTGCACCCAACCCGTCAAGTAGGGCAGCCCTGCGGGGATCCCGTCGCAGCGCTCGATCTTGCGGCTGATACGCCAGTCCTGCCAGCGGCGGATCGCGGATGCGATCGCAGTCTCGGTATCGATGTTGCAGCCAGTCATGTTGCCGACCACATCGTCGGCGAAGTGGCGACCCATGCGGCTGTCGAGGAAATCACGGATGCCGATCATCTCGTCCTCGCTGTCGACGCCAATGGCATCAGCGATCAGGCGCAAGGCGAGCGTCCAGACCTCCGCGCTGCGGCGGTCGCGATGCGGGCAAACAGTCAGGGCCCGGAAGAACCCGTAATCCTCGTTGCGGCTGGGTAGAATGGGGTGCGTGGTCATAGTGGTGGCTCCGTGGTCTTCGGACAGGCAGTTCAGGGAGGGATTGGTCATTGGGCTGCGCCTTCGGGGGCGTGGGCTTCAGGGTTGAGTTCAATCCATCCCCCGTCCCGCCAGACGTAGAGGTGGCAGAGCTGACAGGTCGGGCGCTGCAGGATCACTGGGTCGCGGGGCGGATCAAAGCAGTCCAGCGCGTCCGCGCGCACTTGACGGATTTCCTTCGCCGCGAGGATGTCCTCGGGCGCCCAGCGGGCCAGCGCTGGGAGCATATGGGCAGGGTAGCCGTCAAAGTGACAATAAATGTGGGCCCATTCTCCGGGTCCGATCTCGATGGCGATCTGCGCGCGCGTGCTCATGACTGTCTCCTTGTTGCGGTGTTTGCGCGGGCTCAAATGAACCCGTGCTGTTTTAGGACGGAGACAACATCGGCCAGCTCGATCGTCAGGCAGTCGATCCCGATCCGGCCCGCCATCTCGAAGACCTCAGCGTTCAGGCTGATGTCGTTGAAATGGCCCTGCAGCGCGGGCACGGTCATGGCCTGAGTGAATCGGCTGCGGTCGATGAAAATGCGTGTCGTGTCAGAAGTGGTGGCGATGGCCATGTGCGTGTCCTTTCAGGAGTGGGGTGTGGGCGTGTGGGGATTCAAGCGGCGCGGCGTCCAGCCTCAAAAGCCTCCTCGAGCGCCGCGCGGATGGACCAGACGGCGACATCATGGAAGTCGAGGCGGTCGCGGTTGCGGGTTTCCAGCGTCTCGACGGTGTGGAAATGCTTCGCTGCGATCTCCAGCAGCAGGGCTTCGCTGGGGGCTTTGGCGAGGGTGGTGGTCTTCGTGGTCATGGCGTTGTCTCCGGGGCTGAGTTGCATCTTTTCCTGCACCCAGAGTCACTCTATGTGGGAGTGTAATCAACTGAATAAGATCATTATTCTCATTTAGTTCCAATATGTTAAGGATATTCACAGCGCCATGGAAGGTATGTCTGAACGCGCCTATGCCGACCATTCCAGGCTCTCACGCGGGGCCGTGCAAAAGGCACGCAAGACCAGGCGGCTCGTCCTGTTTCAGGACGGTTCGATCAATGCTGCTGCCTCGGATGCACGGCGCGGGTCCATGACAGACCCCGATCAGCAGATGCGGTCACGAGGCGGGATTGCCAGTGGCAGCGATAGCGCAGCAATCGGCAGCAGCGGGGTTTCCGGCCCGGGCGACAGCACGTCCTATCTAAAAGCGCGCACGGCCCTAACGGTCTACCAAGCGCAGGAACGCCAGCTATCGCTGCAAAAGAAAAAGGGGACGCTGGTCGATCGCGCCCGGGCCGAGGCGCTGGTGTTTCGTCTGGCCCGCCAAGAACGCGATGTCTGGGTCACCTGGCCCACCCGCGTGGCAGCCCTCATGGCCGCACAAATATCCGCAGAGATGGAGAAAGCATCGGGAGCCCCCGTGACGATCAAAACTGCGATCCTGCAAAGGGTGCTGGAAACCCATGTCCGAGAGCAGCTCACCGCCCTCGCAGACCTCAGGGTCTCGCTTGCATGAGGGTGATCATGATCACAGCCTGAACGACGGCGACCTGACCGAGGGGCTCGACCTCGGCTTTGACGGCGCCGAGGATATCCTGCGCATATGGCGTCAGGGGATGCGGCCCGATCCGGATCTGACAGTCTCGGAATGGGCCGATGCGCATCGCAAGCTGTCGTCCCGCGCCAGCGCGGAACCCGGGCAATATCGCACCGCGCGCACGCCCTATCTGCGCGAGATCATGGATGCGCTGTCACCGCGCCACCCGGCGCAGCGGATCAGCTTCATGAAAGCCGCTCAGGTTGGGGCCACAGAAGCAGGTAATAACTGGATTGGCTTTGTTATTCACCACGCGCCAGGCCCGATGCTGGCGGTGCTGCCCACGCTGGAGATGGCAAAACGTACCTCGCGGGGTCGGATTGATCCGCTGATCGAGGACAGCCCGGCGCTGCGGGAAAAGGTGAGCCCGGCCCGCTCGCGGGACGCGGGCAATTCGATGCTATCGAAGGAATTCCCCGGCGGCATTCTGGTGTTGACCGGGGCGAACTCGGCCACTGGCCTGCGCTCAATGCCCGCGCGTTATGTTTTTTTGGATGAGGTTGACGCCTATCCAGCATCCGCAGACGAGGAAGGTGACCCGGTCACACTGGCCGAGGCCCGAACCACAACCTTTGCCCATCGCCGCAAGGTGTTCATGGTCTCGACCCCGACCATCCGGGGGCTCAGCCGGATTGAGCGTGAGTTTGAGGCATCGGACCAGCGGCGCTACTTCGTGCCCTGTCCCCATTGCAGCCATATGCAATGGCTGCAGTTCGAGCGGCTGCGCTGGGACAAGGCGCAGCCAGAAACTGCCATGTATCATTGCGCAGGCTGCGAGAAGCCTATCGCCGAGCATCACAAGACCGAACTGCTCGCACGCGGTGAGTGGCGCGCCACGGCGGTTTCCGCCAACCCGAACGCGATCGGCTTTCACCTCTCGGCGCTTTATTCGCCGATTGGCTGGAAAAGCTGGGAACAGATCGCCCGCGACTGGCTCGCGGCCCAAGGCTCGGACGAGATGCTGCGCGCGGCGCGCAACACGCTGCTGGGCGAAACATGGGTCGAAAGTGGCGACGCGCCGGAATGGCAGCGCCTTGCTGATCGCCGTGAGACGTTCGTGGCCCAAATCCCTGCACGGGGACTGTTTCTGACCGCTGGAGCAGACGTGCAGAAGGATCGCATCGAGGTCGATGTTTGGGCCTGGGGCCGTGGTTTGGAAAGCTGGCTTGTCGATCACATCGTGATCTCTGGCGGGCCAGATGATCCTGCCTGCTGGGACCAGCTGACGGCCCTCCTTGGCCAGACATGGGTGCATGAACACGGCGCTGTCATGCCCCTGGCGAAGCTGGCCATCGACACAGGGTATGAGACGGCTGCCGTCTACGCATGGTCTCGCATCCAAGGCATCGCACAGGTGGCCCCCGTCAAAGGCATGGAAGGCTTCAACCGTACAACGCCAGTCTCTGGGCCAACCTTTGTTGATGCGACCGTGAACGGACGAAAGCTCAAACGTGGTGCGCGGCTTTGGACAGTGGCCACGGCGACCTTCAAGGCGGAGACCTATCGCTATCTGCGGCTGGAACGGC
>Ga0307930_1003747_pt1 | contig 10956 bp, 12 predicted proteins | sample OrgLakmetageno46_FD_203161 | JGI IMG/M metagenome (GOLD analysis project Ga0307930, IMG submission 203161) | Saline water microbial communities from Organic Lake, Antarctica - #46 | ecosystem: Environmental > Aquatic > Non-marine Saline and Alkaline > Saline | place: Antarctica: Organic Lake... | reverse complement strand
GGCCCATGTGCACACAGCAGGCGAATGGTATTGAACTGCGGTCATTTGGATCAAACGGCGCACTCCCCCCCCCCCGCGTCTTCAGTCGCTTCCCAGACCTTCACTGAATCACCTTGAGGCGGCCCTTAGGGCGGCGGCGCTTCTTGGGGAGGCCATTCTCGTCGTAATAGAGCTGCGTGGACTGCACTTCTTCAATGATCGAGCGCAGGCCCCACACCAGCACGTCGGCGCGCACCTCGCCCGGGTCTTTCTTAAACTCGCCCCGGATGCGGTTTCGGACTGCTTCTTCGTTGCCCGTTGGAGGCAGCGCGTCGGAGACCTCGCAATCGAGCGAGCCCGCCCCGCCTTCCCACTCGAAGTGCACCGAGAAACACATCCCGCTCGGGATTTTCGCAAACTCGCTTTTCTTGAAGTGTTCGGTCTGTTTGCCCATGGTGATGAACTTGAGCTCGTACAGGGTGCAGCCGCTCGCGACTTGGTTGCGGTCCACGGTGGGGTCGGACCGCGCTTCTTCTTCCCAAAAGAAGTGAGTTTCGGTAATGTAGAGCCGCGTTAGGTACGAACTGCCCTTCAGCGTGGGGGACCCATGCACGCGCACCGTAACTCCACGGACCAGCCGCCTCTTCAGGACTTGCAACTTCACGATGCTGGATCCTTTCCAGGTTTCGCAGTACTCTTCGTACATGAGGCGGTTTTGCTCTTCTTGGTTCTCCGAGGTGTCGCCGTGCATGCCCCCCTTGCGCCATTCCGTCTCTTCGCGAGGCAAGGGGTCTCCCTGGATGTTGGTGGCGATTTCAATCAAGCTGAAGCATTCCGTTAAGTTGATTGGGCGCCGCCACCGCAGGGTGAGAGGCCACCGGGTGGCGCTGATGCGCTCCATCGTTTGCGCGAAAGTCAAAGACGACACGGGGTAATTGTTCACCGAAACCAGCGTCGAATGGTGGAACACCCCGTCTTTGGCCTGGCTTTTCACGCGCGCGTCGAAGCCTTCGGGAATGTTCCCCACGTAAGCCATCTCACTGGCCGAGTGCTTCCGAAGCCGCACTGACTTCATGAACTGCAAGCCGCGGTCTTCGTTCAGGACAATCTCGTATTCTTCCGCAGAGCCCACCAAAATCACCGGGGTGTGCTCTTCCACCACCAGCGGTTGACCTTCCGCCGCTTCTTCGATCTTGCCCGAAGACCGCGCAAAAATCGCCTGTTCCGCTTTCAGGCGGCCCAAGGACTTGTCCATCGAGCTCAAGCCCTTCTTGCGCTTCCAGACAGCCGCGGCAAAACGCGCGTGCTTGTTCAGGCGCTTCTCGTTGTCCTTGCGCAAGTACTGCTTCACCTGCGCACTCCCGTCGGCAATCACCGTTTTCACCAAGTGCTGGCACAGGGTGGAGCGGCAGCCTTTCGCGGTCATGGTGAAGTTCTTCAGAAAGGCCTTGTCGAGCGCCACCGACGCCACCGCCTGCCGGGCCCAGCACTGCAACTGAATCGTGCCTTGCAGCCGGGACTTCTCCACTTCACTGTAAATTTCGCGGCCTTTCCGGGTGATGGCGGGCCCCCCACCGTGCACACGCACCCAGTACACCCACACGTTGTAATTGACCACCCGGTAGTCGGTCACCAGGTTCAAATGGGTGTTGGGCACCTGGCGCCAGGTCCCTGCCCCATTGTCCGCAGCTTTGCGGCCCGCTTGCGCCCGCCTACCGGCTTCCCGGCTCTTGAACAGCTTGATCAAGTCTTCGTAGTTCAACAAACCGTCTTTGTCCACGTGTTCGCTCAAGCTCAGGGCGTCAAACTCCGAAGCGCTCAGGGGCTCCCCTAGGTGGCACAATTCGTGTTTCACTTCCGCGAACGACACGATCCCGCTGCCCTCCTTGTCGAAGAGCTTGAAGCAAGTTTGCACTTCGTCCCAATCCTGCCCCACGCCGCCCTTCAGCTGACCCATCATACCCTCAAATTCCTCGAAGGACACCGTGCCGTTGCCGTCCCCATCGACCTATATCGTTATAGTAAAATTAGGGTGTTTGTGCATGGGGTTAGGATGAAGATAGATATTTTCTAATGTCGCTGCTTTGAGGAGAACAACAAAAAAAAAAGGCCAACAAAAGATGTTGAAGACACCGAACCTGGTTCACCAAATCAGTGAGCTCTGCTTGGGTCAAGGACCTTCCGAGAGCGCGCAACACATTCCCTAGCGCGTGCACAGATATGGTGCCGTCGCGATCTTCGTCCATCAATTTGAAGGCTTCGCGCCATTCTCGCGTTTGGGCGAGCTGTTGTTCAGCAAATCATAGTGAGCAGAGTAAGAAGTATAATTGTCTAATGTACACAATGGGGTATAGACTGTCATATCAGCAAGAAACCAAGCTTTAAAAAAAATATGGTCCACAGAGAACACAATGTGAAATGAGCATTTTGGTTTTGCTCAAGCTACACACTTCAGCACTATCATTTGTGGGGCACCTTTTGGTCGAAGTCCATGTCCGCGTGCGGCGTCGCCCTCTTAATAGGGGGCGCTCCTGGCCGGCCCGCGGCGCGCTCCCAGTGCAAGAGGACGTCATTGGTGATGGGCCCAGGGGGCAAATAGCGCCGCGCGCCTCGCCCGCTCACGAAGCGTCGCCACTTGACGAGCCACTTCTCGTCCACCACCTGCCAAAAGCTGCCCTTCAGGACGTTGTCGCCGAGCAGCTTGGTAACCCGCATCTCTTCTTCAATGTGCACCTGTAACGATGATGCGGGAAAGGTGGCACAAAAACAAGTTACACTTTCATGTTACACGATGCCAAGGCTGAGCTCAAATTAGGAGTCTTCTCTTCGACATTCGGTGTCATGTCAGCGCAGAGGCCACAAAAAATCGCCGGGGTTTTGTCTGAAAGCAAGAAACCAATGAGTACCCTTACCCGATGCACATCGACTAAGCAAAAGTCCATGAGGCGGGGCGAAAACACCCCCCTTGCGGCCAAAGAATGGTGGAAACGGGTAGTGTATTCCGCGAGCGCCATTCCCAGAGCCTTCGGGTCCATTACGCGACTCGGCAACGAGAACTGGGGAAAACCCGGCAAGAGCAGAATCTCAACCGCGAGGGCATCGTTCAAGTCCTGAAACTCTTGATAGGTTTTGTGAATGGTGTGCTGCCGCATGCAGTACATGATCTGCGCAGAGACGAGCATGACAAAAAAAATAGAAAAAATAGACAACCGGGAGTCAGTAATCTGGCTGAATGACGTCGAAAAACGGGGCTGCTGCTTCTCTTTCTATTTCCTTCCTTCGGGTCATACAGCACCCCCCTCTTTCTCTCCTGCCCTCCTCCTTCTTTGTCCTATCTTACCTTCAATTCGAAGCGGAAATCGGGCAAGATTAAGCTCGGACGATCCACCGAGGAGAACGTTTTGGCCAGCTCTTTTGGCAGTGCGTCTAATCGCCACGGCTTCACGTCTTTTTCACCGTCGATCATCGAGGCCCTGTACGTATATACATGCAGAGGTGCGCACGACAAACAAGATGAGTAAAGCGAAGAGTGGTACTTGCATCAAAATGCGTGCATGTGTCTCTCAGATGTTTCATGCGCCGCCATACCAAACAGGAATACTTAAACAAGTAGGAACGAGAAAGAGCACTAACGAAAGCACTTTTTCAGACACTCACGCTTTGGCTCGCTCTTCTTCGTCGGTAAACGGCGTGTCTTTCTTGTACGCAAAGCGCGTAAACGATTCGCAAGTCGCGTGGAAGAACTTGGCCGCTCGAACTTCGCAGTGTACGGGAGGAATGCCGGGCAGGCGAATCAGAGAGTCCCTGGGGTCGACGTGACCTGTGAAGGGAAGGAGTAGGAACAGGAATGGAAGTAAGGAGGAGTTGGTGGTAAAAAAGAGGAGTTTAAAAGCGTAACGTCAGTGTCTAGAAAGTCAGGCATACATATTGCAGGAGTTAATGGGCAACACACTTCAAAGGTAAAGGACGTATTTATTAGTTCAACGAAGTGTTAATAAGATAAGAAGAAGAAATAAGCAAGAAGGCGAATGATTTTTAGAAGAAGACAGGTAGTCCGCCACTCACCAGCAGGCCGCGACACCGTGAGGACGTCCTCTGGTTTCGAGAAGAGCACCGGCGTTCCGGATTGGTGCATGTTGAGCAAGTGTTGAGGCCCTTTCGGGGTTAAGACGCCCGAAGCAAGCAGGTAGCCTGCGGCCGCCATATCACAAGTCGACAAACGAAAAGAGAGTCAGAGCGGACAGAGTGCAAACAGTCGTGTCAAAAGCATTGTCTACTTTCTTAATATCGTTTATGATGATGGCAGCGTGAACGCAAGGAACGAGGAGAGGAGGAGACGAGGAGTGAAACACGATCGCACATCAAAACTAGCTCCCACTGCTCCTTCCATAATGTTTGTTTCCAATATCCCTCTTCTTTGTCCTGTTCATGTGCACTGTTCTAGAGGCACACACGGACCGGTGAGGATTTCGTTCCAGCTGTTTTCCCATTCGTCACGCACGATAAACATCGTGTTGCAGTCTACGGCAGCCTTGCGAAAACGATCCCGCAAGTCCCATGGCTTCTGGCCCGCGTCTGCAAAGCCCAGCATGCCCTCGGGCTCAATGAAAGCATCTTCCAAGTCCACAGCTTGTAGCACCTAAAAAGGCAGATTTAAGCGGTGTAAGAGTTGAATCCAGGCAAGTTGCATAAATCAATGAGGACGTCGAGAGCTTGCGCAGGATTAGCAATGGCGTCAAGCTCAAAGATTTCATCGAGCTAAAAGTTTAAGATGTACTATGAAAGCAATCAAAACGCTGCATAAAAATGCATCTCTTCCATGCTCCTCTGCAGTAAACAGCACGGCTTCATGAAAACAGGTGTTTTGTCTATCCCCAGAGGAATGCCTTCAAGCGCCCTTAGTCCCTCGCCGCACCGTAGTGTCTTCGTCTTTAGTGACGAAGGCGTCCGCCATGTCTTCGAAAAACTCGGCCAGCATGGTGGGCGACCAGTCCCTCGAAGGGTGCGCCCGAGCAAGCCCACAACGTGATGGAGACGGGAGGGAGGAAGTGAGGAACGAATCACAGCGCTCGACCAATCAACAGCTAAAACTTTTACTAATATAGTGTAGATAAATAACTTAAAAAATGCCACGAGCTCACGAGGTCGGAGCACGAGGCTACGAGCTACGAGGCTACTGTATATTTTTGAACTTCGTGCTGTTTCGTGCGCTCTAGCAATGTTTAGTTCGTAACTAGAGTTGGTTCTAGTAGCAGACATACTGTACAATGCTAACGAATTGCAATCGGGTTTGGTGGAGCGGAATTTTGCTAGGGCATGGCACTTGTGCAATGGTCATGAGCACGAGAGGCTTTCGATTATCCGCAGTTCCCGCATCGAAGGAGTCTATGGGGCAAAGCTTTCGAACTGAAGTGAATGTTCCACCCCACTCTGGACCGTTGCTAGAACACAGCGACAGCATTTTACTCGTTGGCTCGTGCTTCTCAGAGCACATTGGCACTCGGCTTGACCGTGCTCGCTTAAATGTGGTGGTGAGTGGTCATCACACACAGGTCTATAATTTTTAAAAATGATATGTGTTTATCGGATAACTTGCTGGTGGCGGATAGACTGCAGCTGAAGAGCGCCAAATCATGACCTTTCTGTGGTGCTTGTTTGCCTTTCAGACCAACCCTTTCGGAGTGGCTTTTCATCCGCTGCCACTTGCTCGTTCGTTGCACCGATTAGCCAGTGAAACGCCGTACACTGCCGCGGATCTCAACTTCGCCCCAACACCAGCTAGTGCTAAAGCCTCAACAAAAGAGGAGGAGCGCAATGTCAACTCTTCAAACGTCAGCAGAAAAGGGTTGTATTATAGCTTGGACCACCACTCCAAGTACTCACACCATGAGGTTGCGCAATGCCTAGAGCTCATCAACGCTGACCTGGCTTTGGGTGCTCGCCAGCTGCGGCAGGCCAAGTTCCTGTTCCTCACGCTGGGTACAAGCTGGGGCTACTCGGTTCTTGACGACAGTACTTTAGAACGTGCTGTTGCTATTGAAGGAGGTGAAATAATGACGGAGGCGAAACTAGACGAGGCAGCGCTGCTGGCGGGCCAACGGATGACAGGTGACGTCGTAGCAAACTGCCATCGCTTGCCGGGGAAGACGTTCAGAAAGCACATGTGCTCTCCAAGCGACGCGGCCGCTGCGCTCCGAGGCGCCATCGAGGCTTGCAGGCGCGTGAACCCGAAACTGCAAGTAGTGCTCACGGTATCCCCCGTGCGGCACTGGCGCGACGGAGCGGTCGAGAACAGCCGCTCCAAAGCCTCTTTGCATCTCGCCATCGACGACCTAGTGCAAAATCAACTCATACATGATGATGCCACTAAAGGAGCTTTAAGGGTTGCTAGCAGTGAGAAGCAGTCGTTGCCTGAGGATCCTTTCATTTCTTATTTCCCGAGCTACGAGTTGGTGCTCGACGACCTGAGAGACTACCGTTTCTTCAACGAAGACATGCTCCACCCGTCGGAGGTAACATCAAAGAGTTTGACTGAGCATATTTCATGTGTGATGTGGTGAATGTTTTTCTCTCGTTCTCTCTCTCTCTCTCTGTTTTTTTTTAACGAATGATTTTCCATCTTTTGTTTGACCCAATCGAAAAGGTCGCCATCTGCTACGTGTGGAGCAAGCTCGCCAACTCGTTCTTTTCGCCGGAAGCTATGGCCGCCTCCGAGCAATTCGAATCCTTAGACAGAGCAGCGGCGCATCGACCCACTAGAGGCTCTAGTCAAGACGCCAACCACCGGTGAAATTTCAACAGTTTTTCGCTTCATGTATTACATCAGATTAAACTTTGCGTACACAACCTCTTACTTTGCTCAGAAATAAACGACCAGCGCAAGGCAATATTTTTTTTTGCGAAAAGCACTTCTCATCAGGACGGAGCCTTTGCAAAGTATTTCATTTTCACTCTCGTACGCTCAATCATCTATCTTATTATTATGAAATTCGTGACAGGTTTGCCACTGCGCAGCTAAAGAAAGTGGAGAGCTTGAAGGAGCAGTACCCTCACGTCGACTTGAGCGACATTGATGCCCATTTCAGGACACTTTTGCACTGAAGGCTAAAAGATTGGACTTACGATCAACCGAAAGTAAAAATAGCAGCACAAATTTTGCTCAGCCGCCCTTAGTCCTGTCTGACTCTTTCTGGAGGACACACTTATACTAAGTAGGTCTAAATTAAGTCTTAAAAAATCCGTGCTTCTTGTTAATGAATAAGGGATGTGGTCTTCGGCTATTGGCAAACTTTGTCTGCTATTGGAATTTATATGTTACTAGTAATTAAAAACTTCCAGGACTTTCGAATTCGTTTTCTTAAATACAAGAAGGCTTCAGAAAGCAAGAACGGGAACGGCACTTAGCGCTCATCACTCGCAGCAGCCCAGAGACTGAGGCCAGATATTTTAAGCGGTTAAAGGGGGTTTCCGTTTAATCTGCGTTTCAGCTGTTCATTAGATCATCTCTGATCTATACTAGGGGCAGTTCGCAATTCGGGTTCGGCACTTGGAATTGGACTGGAAGTGGCTAATCGGAATTGGAGTAGCAGAAATGTAAAATTGTTTAAGCAATTGAAATCGGGGGATAGAAATGGACATATGGGGCGCCATTTGTTATTACTAGTGATTGTCTTTCTATCTACTTTGCCATTCAAAATGTGTACGTGTGTATATGACACTTCATTCAGCATTCAGCATTTCACATCGGCGGCGGCGGCTCTCCGTCACCCTCGTCGTCTTCATCGTCATCTTCATCGTCCTCGTCATCATCGCCATCTAATCCATTGCTGAACGCATGCGTAGGTGCTTTACTACTTGCCACCGGTGGCGGCTTCGGAGGGGCTAAAATAGTGGTGCTCACTGCGTTCATCTGAGCGGTTGCCAGCGGCTCTTGCCTCACTCCTCCGTGCCGTGCCCCAACTAGGCCCTGAATTTTCACTGCGCCACCGGTAGGCACTACTCCAGAAGAAGACGGTAGACCTTTTGCCTTCCTCGCGTCGGCTTGGAGTTGGTAAGCGAGATGCCGGCTGTCTCGGCTCGCCTGTTTCGCTTCCAGCGCTTGCACTTTCGCTTCGGCTTCGCGTTTCTTCTGGGCCGCGCTGACCCGTAAACCCAGGGCGTTCTCGTCGGGGTTTACTTTGGGCATGGTGAGCACCAAATGGCCCGTGGTTTTACTGCGCTGCGCTGAAGAATTGGACGAGTCGACTTCAGCTGGTAAGGTTAACCGCAAAATCTGTGGTGTAGACATATGCACACGCCCAGCAGGATATGAAAGGAGGAACCGAAGGGATGTTAAATAGGGCGGCAGAGGCGAAAAGCGGAGAGAAGAAGAAATGTTTGCAGAGACACGTCTGGTCTTATGAGTGGTCTCATTCTTGGTCGCCTTGTATAAGCCGCTAAAACATGGCTGTGTTTACATGGAAGGCTTTTTGATGTCGAACCTTGCTTTTGATCACAACGCTCACGTAATTCGGATGCACATCGACGTCAATGAGGCTCGAGTCCAAATGTTTTGGCACTCCAATGTCCAGCACCACGTTACCCCTCTTGTTGGACTCGTCGAATGAAAATTCCCATTTTCCCTCGTTGCACTGCCGGATTTTCCCTTCTAATTCCAGCTTGTATATCGTGAGCATTGAAAGGAAAGTAGAACGAGAGCGTGTGCGATTAGATGAGATCACGAGAGAGAAACTTCAAGGAAACAATGAGTGGCGTTTGCAATAGATAAGGAAATAGAATGAAAAATTGAGTTAGGACTGGCACCAAGTTTCATTCTGCATCACCCAATGGATCTAATACGGTTTCTCAGTCAGCACCGACCCATGCTCTCCCATCATCCATTCACCACAAATCCTCCATCAACTTATCGCGTTCCTACACACACACACACCACAACAAGTACCTTTCGCGTGCGCTCAATCGCCTCCTTTTGCTCCGCTGTGTAGTCGCGCTTCTTCGGCATGCGCTCCTGCTCCCGGGCTTCTTTTTCGGCTTTTTCTTCTGCGATTTCCCGGTACATTTCCACACGATTTTCCGGCGTATGTGCGCAGGTTTCGTCTTCTTCCTCGGGGTCCTTTGCTGCTGCGTCGTCGTCGTCGCTGCTGTCGTCGTCTTCGACGATCACTTCGCCCGCCGCGAGCGCCGCCTCTTTCTTGGCCGCTTTCTCAGCCGCAGCTGCTTCCTTGTCGGCTTTTATCTTGGCCGCGGCTTCGGCTTTTTCGGCCCGACGGGCGGCTTTGGCGGCGGTGGCTTCGGCAGTGGCGACTGCGTCCACCTCTTTGCGCGCTCGGCACGCCGTGGCTTTCACGCGCAGCTCGGCTTCCAGACGAGGAAAGTGCTGCGCAGCCACGATGCGCATCGACTGCGGTTTTGTTCGTGTGGGCGTGAATCCACAACAATTGTACATAAAACAGCAGGAGAAGGGCAGAAACAATGAGTTTATACCATTAGAAAGAAAAGGTGAAATCATAAAGCAGCACCAACAACATTGCGTCGCATGCTCAACAACAAAAGCAAAGCAAAATTACATCAAGGAGGGGACCACACAAAGTAAGTCGCAAGGAAGAGCCAAGACGAGCTAGGAACAGGACTAAGGTTGAACAAAATATGAAGAGTAAATGATATATATAAGGCCTAATACGCTGACTTCCTAGCTCTTCTTTTGGTGCACTTCTATGATTACCTTGGTGATGTCCTTTCCATCTAGGCATTTGAGTTGTGGTAAGCGGTGAATCACGTAATGCTCAAAACCTTCCTCCCAGTCCATCTGTGACACGGTTGCAAAGATGACAAAAGATCGAAGCAAAGACAAGGCACACGTAGCCATTGTGATTGAAGAAGGCCTCAGTACAAGTACATGAGCAACCTTTCTTGCGTATTAGACAAAAGCACCGGGATGGTGTTATGGCAACTCTGCGAGCAAAGCTGTTGCCTCATCATCCTAGGCAACAAAAACAACGATTACAGCGATTTCCGTCACTCCCCTCTGCTCACGCCCACTCCGAAACAAGGGCATACCTGGCACGGATTTCCCATCATGAAGAGGTCGCCGAGGTGCCGGCATTTTTGCATGTTGGTGACGCTCTGCTCGAGCGCATCGAAATCGACGAAGTTAACCGTCATGTCAAGCTTGTTCAAAAACTCGCACCGGTCCAAACCTAGGAATTCAATTCCAGAGCAGGAGGTCACATTTGAGCAAATCTAGGTTAGTCATCGATCGAGTGGTTGTATCTATTCGTCAAGCCGCCAAGTCAAAACTTTTCTAGCTAGGCCTGAAAAAAAAAACTTCTTAATGCTAGCGAAGACGCTAGTAGCTTAGCACGATTACCTTGAATCATATCGATGTTATTCAGGGCAAGATTGAGGTACTCCAGCTCCTTCAAATGATGTAAGTTCTCCATGCGAGGAATGATGTTGTTTTGAAGCATGAGAATCTTCAGCTTGTGGCAGCTCGTGCCTAGAACGTCGGAAATGCCTTCGAGCTCCTCCTGTGAAGCAAACGTCATTACCGTGAGATATCTCGCATAAAACATGATGCAGAATCCTAGGTGAAATCACGCACCTGGTGAAGAGCAATTTCTTCGAGAGTCGCGATGATACTTTCATTATGCTCGGCGCGTTTGCGGATGAGTTCACGCGTTATATGCGGCATTGTGCCTTCGTGCCTTCCTTTGCTTTTTTGTGTTTTTGTTGTTTACCTGACTTACCGACTCTCTAACATAGTATATACAAAAATAAAAATTAAGACGACGACGCAACGAAATTACCTACAGTACTGACCAGCGCCCGGAATTCGTTAGTGGAGTTCGCCGAACGTTAACGAACACGGCGATTTTAACGAACTTTTTGTTCGTTTAGGCCGGGTTCGTTAGTTTTTCAAAAGCCGAACTCCTTGTTCGTTTGAGTTCGTTAATTTTGACGAAAGCGAACTTCTGTTCG
>Ga0307930_1003745_pt1 | contig 10959 bp, 10 predicted proteins | sample OrgLakmetageno46_FD_203161 | JGI IMG/M metagenome (GOLD analysis project Ga0307930, IMG submission 203161) | Saline water microbial communities from Organic Lake, Antarctica - #46 | ecosystem: Environmental > Aquatic > Non-marine Saline and Alkaline > Saline | place: Antarctica: Organic Lake... | reverse complement strand
CTCACTTCCTAGTACTCTTTTTTTTTTTTTCACTTAAAATTAGCTCCTGACAACAAAGACTCAAGCGTAAGTTGTTCTTCATTAATTCTTCGCACGGCGTATTTTACACCTTAGATTTGCAATGTACAGCATTTCGCTCTTTGCCGCCTTCATATTTTCTCGTTGCGGTCTTTGATTTGTTGATTATTTTGCTATGTCATTTTAGGAGCATGGGCCCTAGTGGTGGGCCATTCATCGCTGTTGTTGTTGGCCCTGCTGCTACCGGAAGCTGCAATTTTTGCCTTCTGCGCAGCCCACTTGACCAAGAGAGCGAAGCAGCCTTTGCTAGCCAGCATTATCACAAAGCCGTGCAGCATGGTTGGCCTTCTCGATGCAACTGGAAGTCTATACTGGAAGGTACAATACTGTTTGCTTTTCTTCGTTCCTTCTTTTTTAAGTATGCGACTTTCCATTACCTTTATTCATGTCTAACATTGCTTCTTCTCACAATTCATTGGTTTTGGTTCCTGCTCACTTGTCACAGGTGAATCAGATCTCAGCCTACTTGGAAGTCAGCGCGCTTTTCGCCCTATCAATTAGCCTCGTTATACCTTCAATGCGCAACTTCCTGATGCTCATTGTTTATGGCCAGTCTGTACATGTAGGTCGTCATTTTTTGTGAAGGAGGGTTTGGTGGAAATGACATTGTGTTCCTCAGTCAGTGTTTACAGATATTACTACTGTAGATTATGATATATTATATTTTGCCCAAATGCTGTACAGGCTATACTCCACTTTAAAAAAATAAAATAAGTGAGCTTGACTTGTATTCTTCTTCCATAGATGCGACTAATGCTGGAGAAAGCCTAAGGGCAAACGAGAGGCATTTATCACATGGCCTTTGCTGCTCTTGACCGCCGGATTACGTCGGTGCTCTCGAAAGGGCCCTCTATTTTTAATAACGGCTATGCTAAGCTTAAAGGGTTATCTGCGAGGTACACGGCGCTGCCAGAGCCAAATACAGGCAGGAAACTGCAATACACGTGTACTGTCAGTTGATCCACAATCCCGAAAACAGAGCTCATTGTTGTGTCCGTATTCAGCGAAAAGCTCAATGTATATGGTGCGTCTTGAAGGCTGGAGGCTGGCTACTTCGCCAGTGCTTCCTATCCGTATTAAACATCGATTAAAAACTATTAAATCACTCAGTCCACCGTTAGTTAATACTGATACTACTCTAGCACTTGTTATATAAATTATCAACCATATGCAGGTAAATGCATAATAGGTGCCTACAGCCCGCAGAAACGTGGGGTGACCAAATGAATGCTGCTGTTTACTATCAAAATACGTCACGTGCCTTGTGGACCTCTATCATTATACAAATAATTTGGGGCTTGGGGCAAGGCGTTGGGCAAAGTGAGAGAACGCACTAAAAAGTCAGGGTATTTCTAAGGAGTTCGATTAGTGGATCGCTATCGCTAGGGACAGGGACAGGCCGAAGTGGAGACAGCTGACTCACTCCATTCCCAAACCTTCTGATACCTGATAGTTGAAGGACACCTCCAGAGTAGGTGATTGCAATTGCTTTATGCCTTTATGCAAAAAGACATTCAACCCAGTCAGACTGGTTCTGTGGGTTTCTCTTTTCTGTTGCTGTATCCTACATGTGCTAGTGATATACGCTAGTCTAGTCTAGTTAATACTCCCCAAAAATACAAAGAAACATCACTGTGGCAAATAGCAACAGAAAAATGTAACCTTCAGAACAAGTCTGACTGGGCTGAGTGTCCTTTTGCGTAATGCAATTGGAATCATTTACTCTCGAGGTGTCCTTCAGCCATCAGGCATCAGGAGGTTTGGGAATGGAGTGAGTCAGCTGTCTCCACTTCGACCTGTCCTTGGCAATGGCGATCCACTCTTCTAAATCCTTCGAAATGCCCTTACTTTTGAGCGCGTTCACCAACGTCCTGCCCCAAGTCATCTGTGGGAAATATACGCCTTAGGGGCTTTCCTTCATATTTGATGGGCAATAAGCATTATTAACTAAACTAGACCAGATAATTTTTTATTGAATTATTTCGATTCAATTATGAATCTGGAACCTTTCTATCGGCATCATCATTGAAACAAGAAGTCAACGCAAAAGACCAAGTGGGGGGGGGTGGTGGCACTAGCACTAGCACGCATGACGTAGGACACTTATTCTGTTATTCATCAGAAAAGCTATTGCCAGTGAGGAGTCCTCTACGGAGGTTATACTCAGCCAGCATTCGGAGTCACTGATTGCGATTGATGGAATTGCCGTGGTTTTGTTCGCGATAGGCATATGGAGTGTGGGAGTTATGTGCTGTGGGTGTGAATGGATATGAGTTCCATCTGTTCCCCTGAATTGCTTACAAAAACAATGTCCTTGGAATTAAATGCCAGGGAGCCCCGTCCAAATGCGAAGTTGCTCCCAGCCGATGAACTGCACCGTTCCATAAGGGCCAAAACGAGCCCATTGTGCCGCAAACCCACGAAAGTAACCAAAAGGCCCGTAGGTTCGCCCAATGTGTAAAAGCACCGAGGGCAAACTCTTAAATTTACCAGGATTGGCCATGATGTGCGTGTGCGCTGCGTGTTATTTCAAAAGAATGAGAAAGTTGAATGTAAAGGCAGGTATAAATTCAGTTATGAAATAACTCTGGAATAAGCTGTTGGAGAATAAGAATTTGAAAGTATAAATTGTATAAATTACAGGGTTGAGATGGGTGTAAAGTATTTACCGTTGGTGATTGGTGAAGTTGTGATCGTTATCGCCAAGCCAGCAGCCACCGATGTGACGAACACGAGAGCGGGGCCATCTTGCCAACTGTGAGCAATGCCGCCGGGTACTAACAACTGCCACGCTGCAGGCTGTTGCTGAGGATTTGGCTTTGAAGGGGTTCGCTTCAATGCGTCCTTGACCTAAAGTGAGGCAGAAGTGGATATGGGCAACAGGAAAGAATAAAACACCTCGTGTACACCGATGAATCTTATATATAATTTATGTAGCTGTAACATACATTGAGAAAGGAATTAGCTTGAAACCTCTTGATTTCGAAGCATGCATGAGAAAATTCTAAAACAATATTCAAGTATTTCAAGAAAAACACATGCGTACACACCTCGTTGTAAGTCACCATTTTAGTTGCTCCCAGCACTACAGCTCGTGCAACTGTCGCAGAAAGGCCCTACAGTAGCAGCAGTACGAAAATTATTTTTGGGTGGCAATGGTGTAGAAAATAGAAATAAAAAGAAATGATCAATATTTATACACTAATGTTCAAAAATCACAACTCAATGGAGAGCATAGAAGAAAAAAGTAAAATAAAGCTCTTTACTCTTACTTCATAGAATGGCATGATCGGCCCGCCCGGCTGAGCGGCGATAGTGCGCACGTAATGCATTAAGGACGGCACTGGAATGGTCATGTCCGATTGCGCCCGCACCTGTTGTATTATTGATATCATATTCGTACTACGAGATCACATATGCAAGTAAGACCAGCAACCCACGTATATAAATACACAGAATGCATGATATCCACACATATAGCACTTGAAAGAATTATGAGGTGAATTCGTTCTACTTAGTAGTATTTCAAGGAGGCTTTTTAGAATATCAAAAGCTGTGCTTTACTTTGACGAGATCGGTAGGTGATGCCATAGCGGATGCGACGCCACCTGCGGCCATACCAGCTGCAGCACGTTTCACAACTCGTACCTGTAATTTTCAACGACAAATGAAGGTAGAGAAAGAAGATGGAGGAAACGAAGCAATTACAAACCAAAGGCGGCAACTGCTCGATTTTGCAGCCTCGTACGTGTTTCGTTTATAGAGTTCCATGGATGAATAGCACAGTCTAATTTTACAAAAATAAAGTGTGACATGCCACGGGTATATCTAAGGCAACAATTGGCGTGGTAAATTTTGACGACATTGTGAAATTGAGAAACGAACCGTGCTCGCCCACTCTTCTCCAAACGGCGCCGCGTTGGCCTGTGTCGGAGAAAATAATCGACAACGGATAGAGGTCATCCCCAATAGTTCAAACTTGGGTGTGATTGTTCTTTTGGCAAATTAATGTGGTTACAACTTTCTTTTAGCTTATCTTGCTGCTACTGTAAGTAGAAAGAGAGTGCAGGTATTCTTATTCGCAGAACAAACAATACCGCGGGCGTATCATGTAAGCTGTCCCGTAAAGGTTCGTAGAGGCCAAACCGAAGAGTACTGAAATGCCGTTCGCACGCCGTTGAGTAAAACAGTTCAATGAAGACGCACGGTCGGGTCATACATGAAGTCAATAGAACTACGTCAGATTACGCTTCATTCAAAGGGCATGAGAGCACAAATGTCAATAGCGGTTGAGGTGGTGCACCTGTACGATAATTCGCGGAGCATCGAAGCTTCAATCCCGCGGTAAAGTCCACGAATCCCCTCGGTCACGAATATCTAAGCCGGAGAGCGAGCAAAGGAGCAATGAAAATTGATTTACTTTTGAATCACACGTCTGTAGAAATGCTGGGAAGGAATGGAGCACTTTCGAAAGTATCCTGACGCCCCCAAAGCGCTTGCTAGTTTGAATCTACCCGCGTACCTGCCGGAGCATGCCGCCAAAGGTAGTGGCCTGCCCTTCTACTGCTCCTCGAGCTAGGAGTTGTTGCCGCACCATGGCTGTTTCACACGGCTGAACGAATGTCTGGGCTATTGCGCAAGATACTCCAGCTAGCACCATGTTCAACATCGTTTGTGAATTAGTCAGAGGCTGACGAGGCGGATGCGTCGCATGGTTCTCGCTTTTATTGATGGCGTAAGGTCCAGCTGCTGTCAAGCGGCGTCCAATTGTGTGAGTGGGCTGCTCGTTCATCGAGGTATTAGGCGCCGGCATCGTCGGATCGTCGGTGTAGTAATGAGTACACGCAAAACGAAGTTTGCGCATCGCGTTCGTGAGCCGAAAAAAAACTTCAAAATTTATGCCGAGTACCATATCCGATTGGTGCAGACAATCGTCATGACATCATGATGCAACCAAATTTTTCTTCCAGCGACAACTTCCTAAAAACCCGAGCGGCTCTTCACTCTTCACTCGAGAAAACAAACAAAATCATACCACATCTTGTGATAGGAGCCTCTCATTTATCAGGTAGCAATGGTGTCGGTTTTGACTTAGACGGTGCAAACCACATTGTGGACTTCAAGACGCGACAAGGCCTTTCACACTACGATAACACCTCTACTATTCCCGGGGCAACTCTGGAAAAAAGGCAAACAGCTGTCAACAAAGAGTACCATGATCGTACAAGGAAGCTTGACTCGGAGCTGCATGGCTCGCAGCAAGATCAGAGAGGCCCAATAGAGAGCGAACTCAATGAGTACGGCCACAGGGGTCGTGTTCTTGCCCCAGTCATTGGCCAATACGGGGGTGCTTCCTCTGATCTCAGCCTCATTTTGGTTCTTGTCGGCTTGTCGCTCGGAAAATGGCTCGCAAACACACGGCTTTTTACAACATTGGCTTTTCAGAAGCCAAAGCCTTGTTCAGACAGAAGCTTGCACGCAAATGGGGTCACGCAATTGCTCGGGGATGGGCGACTCTTCTTCTGGATCGCCTGAGGGACTTCGTTGTAGTCCCCTCCTCTGCGGGCGGAAACTCTTCTTTTGAGCGGCACTCTCAGAGCATGGAGGGGCGTGCCACTTTGGGCCGCTACCATCACTTCCATGGCCACTCGGGCATGTGCGCCTTATTAGCTTCATAGATTTAGTTTGCCCTGCTTTGCTTTTCTTCTCTAACTGTCAGTCTTCGAATTCCGGCCCTTCGGGGCCTGTATTGCACTATTATAGATATATAAAAAAAAAGAGGGAAAAACTTGGAAAAACCACACTCATGATGGGGAGGTACTGCTTCTAGGGGGCTGTAAAGTGAAATCTGACTCAAAAAAGTTTAGTTCGTTTTTTTGTGCGGTTTCCAGTTTGAAGTTAAGTTTGCATTTCGCAGTGTAGATCTATCTAGGTCCGGCAGGTGAGGTGCCAGGAGTAGGTACTGCAGTACAAACAAAGATGTAGCTGAATGTTCTAGGTCCGTTCCGTGAACTGCTTTTCCTGCGTGCTACGGCAGCCTTATGAAACTACCATTCAGACAAATCGGCAATTCCCGCTCGGTCGCTGGATCTCCCACCATCCCCATCCCCGTTCCCGTTCCCGTTCCCGATCCCCACATCCCCCATTGACGCAAGGTGCAAAGAGCTAGAATGGGTTTCGTACTGTGGTGTATGATGTGTATGGTAATCATAACTGGCGCTACAACCGACCCGGGCAAATCACCACAGGTATATGTATGGGCCATAGGCACCAAAGGCCACGGCCACGGGCTTAATACCAGATCTAAGCTCCAACTCTATGCTCTGAGCTCTCCACTCAATAGCCCTACACCTACACATTAATTACAGAGCTGCGTTGGGCGGACTGCCAGTGATCGCTGCTATTGACCACTGCCACTACGTTTGAATTTTTATCACTTCCTATATTTATAGTGAGCTGCTCTATTCTCTATTGAATTTCCAAAAGGATTATCAGGGGGGCTTTTGATTCTAGATAATTCGATGAGTAGGGGCCTTGCGTACCTCTGTTGAGAGAAATTAACGAAAACGAACTCACTAAAATTTCTTTTTGGACTTTCAAATGCCAGGAAGGCCCGTCCACTTGCGCAGTTGTTCCCAGCACACGAACTGCACCGTTGCGTACGGGCCAAAACGCGCCCACTGCGCTGCAAACCCACGAAAGTATCCGAAAGGGCCGTAAGTGCGCCCCACGTGGAAGAGGGCGGAGGGCAAGCTTGAAAATTTGCCAGGGTTGGCCATGATGTGGGTGCGAGCTGCAGAGGAAGAAATTTGAAAACAAGGAAGGAAAGAATGAAGACGAGAGAAACAAACAGAGGTGAACTATATGAGAAAAGAAGTGACGAACAATGGTGTTAAGGAAGACTAAATGATTGCGAATTATTTGGTAAGCGCTTTGAATACAGCTCAACGCAGAAAGTAGTGGGGAAATTTTATCACCGTTGGTGATGGGTGAGGTTGTGATTGTAATCGCCAAGCCAGCAGCCACCGACGTGACAAACACGAGAGCGGGCCCATCCTGCCAACTGTGAGCAATGCCGCCAGGTACTAACAACTGCCACGCGGCGGGCTGTTGCTGGGGATTTGGCTTTGAAGGACTCCTCTGTAACGCGTCTTTCACCTGAAGTAAATGCCATGACAATGCTTGGGAGGAACGAGCACACGAAGAAGTAGAAGGTGAAGCAAGAGAAGAAGCAGAACGTTCGAATGTACACTTATGCATCCATTATCGTTTCGATATTATTTTTTTCCACTTAATGCTGAACTCACTCTCAAAATTGCAGCACGGAGAGAAATATGTTACAAAAAATAAGTCTGCGAGTCAGCCCCTCCCCGCATACAAAACTTATACCTCATTGTAGGTCACCATTTTAGTCGCTCCTAGCACCACAGCCCTAGCAATCGTGGCAGACACGCCCTAGTAAAGGGGTGATAAGACATAGAAAGAGCACGGTGAGAATTTTTTTTAAAAACAAAGTCGAATGGCATGGGTGTAAGAAATAAAGAAATCGAACCTCAAGGAAGCCATTCGCACAGTTTGTTCACAGAATTAGTTTGCGTCATCACGATACAAGACTTCGCTGTATTGATAAGCACATGCGCACATGCGCTTCAACGCATACATGTGCTTATGGTGATTTTTTAGCTTTCTATCCAACTCTTACTTCGTAGAACGGCATGATCGGCCCGCCCGGCTGAGCGGCGATATTGCGCACGTAATGCATTAGGGGTGGCACTGGAATCGTCATGTCCGATTGCGCCCGGACCTGTGGTTTTAATGATATCATATTAGTGCATTATACGAACGTGCACATACAGGTCTGTGTGAGTAGGTCTAACATCCTGCATACGCTCGCACATCTACTAGTAGTGCACATAGCACCAAGCTATTGGACGACGATAGATGAAAAGAAGAAAATTGCAAGACGAGCATCGACGAAGTTGAAACTCAAGGCATGCTAACAAGGGGTTCCATCATTCACCACTAATACTAACTTTTATGAGGTCCGTCGGTGACGCCAGTGCGGAGGCCATGCCACCGGCGGCCATTCCCGCTCCTGCCCGTTTCACCACTCGCACCTGTAAAATTCCAACAGCAAAAACATGAACAAAGAAAGTGTCGGGAGAACACGCACACATAAGGATAGAGAGTGCCTGCCTGTAGCAGCCGTTTCACAGTCTTTAGCTGCAAAATACCACATGTACATGTTCGTGAAGTAAAAATATGGGTGCTTGAAGATTATGCGTCAAACAAACGAATAGCCTGATGCATTGGTCTCACACGGATTCTAAAAGGTAAAATAGAGGACTAAAACTAACTAATGGTAGTGATGCCTACCGTGTTGGCCCAATCGTCTCCAAGAAGCGCAGCGTTAGCCTAATGTGGTGTTAACAAATTAAAAAATAAAAACAGGAGCAGCGGCGGTGGAAAATGAGTATTCGCTGAGCCGCCATTGCGTAAACATTGTAAGACTTCTTGAAGAGAATGATGAGTGCAAACATATGCAACTTCATCTCGGCAATGATTTACCGCGGGCGTATCATGTAAGCTGTCTCGTAAAGGTTCGTAGAGGCCAAATCGAAGGGTGCTGAAACAGGTTATGAGCAAAAGGAGGAGGACATCGTGAATGCAACGCAGAGCACACACACTGAAACCACTGGCTAGGACGATTATCTCGGACGGGTAAGCTCGGTGAAGATTGAATGAAAGCTGCGGAGGAAAACACAAAAGCAAGTAAAGTTGCACCTGTATGACATTTCGCGGAGCATCGAAGCTTCAATCCCGCGGTAAAGTCCGCGGAGGCCCTCGGTCGCAAAGATCTGCGATTGTGTACATAGGAGATGAATATGGGTTGATGTCTGGGATGAATAGAGTTGTTCATGTTATGAATGGTAGTTCCTCACGCCTAGTTATCGTAACGCCGTCGGGATAACTTGATGCATTCAAACACAGAGCTTCGAATCGCTAGTTTGAAATTGCTCGTGTACCTGCCGAAGCATGCCTGCAAAGGTAGTGGCCTGTCCCTCTGCAGCTGCTCGGCTTAAGAGCTGCTGTCGAACCATGGCCGTTTCACACGGCTGCACGCACGTTTGCGCGGACGCACAAGACACGGCAGCGAGCGCCAGATTCATCACCTTTTGAGAAGTAGTCATAGGCTGACCGGGGCTAGGTCTCGATGGTTGCTGAACTTCGATTTTACTCGCGGCTAGCAGACCATTATCGACCGCCGGAGTCGCCGACACATTGGTCGAAGGCATAGCCATGGTCTACTTCTATACGCGAGGCGAGACTAATCACTTGGGGTTTGAGCGTTCGTGTTTGACGTTTTAGTGATGTGATGACAAAAGAGGAACAGCGACACAGCGACAACTTTTTATGCAGCAGCGCAGCTCGGAGTCGTCAGCAGCTCTCATCATCAGCAGAGCAGTGGTGCAGCAGTGCAGCCAGCGAGGGATATCATTGGTGCAGCGGGCGGAACGGGATTGGAAATTATACGGTAATAATTACGGGGAAATGGTCCCCGAACCCCGAACAACTTCCCTCCTTTCGAAAGTCACCGAATCAAATCGTTCTTCTCGTCGTTGCTTCAGTGAGTGAGTGCTCGCGTTCACCTGAAGATGGAGGCGAGAATAGAAGTAGTCTAAAGTGCAGCAAACATCCATTGTGAAATGCTCTTGTAAAAAGTATAATACATCATTGGTTCGCACTGTATTCGGTTATTCCTATTGAGCACGCTGTACTTATAGCGATGGCGTAAAGTCATAGTAAGGCTAGAACAAGGAAAAACGGGAGTACACGCGCAATGTTGCCAGCCTATTCCGCTTCGGCACGCGCGATTAAAATACCAGCGAGGTTCAGAGAAGACGAAGTGTTGTTGTATTCAGAAGATTATTCAAAACACCAGCACTGGCTTCCATCAGGTGTGTATACTGTATTGTCTGTGTCTGTTGCCTCGTGTCGACCTACTCGTAAAATTAACTAGAGGATAGGATACCGAAGAATGTGGCTTTTTTACTTCTTAGGTTTCTTGACTCGGCGAAACTCAATAATTCTTGACTTGCTCTGAATTTTATCTTGAATACAATTATCCGCTAACGATATTCAGATGGTAGTAGGGGCAGGGAGTTGTATGATAATGAGCTTGATGACGACAGCACGAACCGCACTGCGGTAGCCCCCCCGCTCGTGCGAGGACCAACTCCGTTAGACCAACAAATCGCTCTGCACCAGCGCAACACGGTCATTTCGGGCAAAACGCCGCAACAACTGCAGATTGAAGCTTTCTACAGCGCGCCACCGCTCTTGCAAGTGGAAGCAGTTGCGGCTGGCACGACAGCTGCGGCGACAGCTGCGGCGGTGGGCGCAGGAGCAGCAGCAGGAGCAGCAGCAGGAGGAACAAGCGCGGGCCTCAGTGCCTACCACACGGCACCACGTCCTAGAGTGGGGGCCGAACAAGTCAATCAGTACTACGAGCAGCGGCAAGCACAGCAACGAGCTTACCAACTGGACTTACAGAAACAGCGCAAACGAAACCAGGAGCGGTTTCGGCTGCAGCAGCTCCAACTACAACAGCAGCAACTACAACAACGACAGTTCCAGCAGCAACTATTGTTTCACCCTTATGGAGGCACATTCGAAGCGATTCCAGAAGAAGAATCAACGGCGACAATGGCTGACAGTGACTTGTTCCTCAATGATAATCCGACCACAGGCCGAGGCAACGGGCAATCGTTCGAAGACGCCATGAGGATAGTGGCGCCAGATTTGGCGCACCATAGCGATAGCTCTCCTGCTTTTTCGTCGTCTTACCTGTCGTCGTCGTCGTCATCAGCGGCAGCAGCA
>Ga0307930_1003744_pt1 | contig 10960 bp, 11 predicted proteins | sample OrgLakmetageno46_FD_203161 | JGI IMG/M metagenome (GOLD analysis project Ga0307930, IMG submission 203161) | Saline water microbial communities from Organic Lake, Antarctica - #46 | ecosystem: Environmental > Aquatic > Non-marine Saline and Alkaline > Saline | place: Antarctica: Organic Lake... | reverse complement strand
AACCCTAATGTTTCGTTTCTCGAAACCAGAAACGCCCAGGGCGGCACTTCTTGTGTTTCTTAGAAACGAAACACGCGCAAAATCCGGGTTTGTTTCATATGTTTCCATTTCCATGTGTTTCGACTTCTACCAACAGCTAGCCAACAAACAGCACCAGAGCCTAGCTAGCTAGCTAGTAGAGCCCAGAGCTCTACCTACAGCCTACAACCAAGGGGATTGCTACAACTCCTTGACTTCTGTAACTTCTGTTGGAGTGCGCTCCTACTTAGCTTCTGGCTAGCTTGGCGCGATGTCTTCTTCTCTATCTTGTTACAATTGCTAAAACTCGTGAAACGCGCTGTTTCGCCTTATTACTCGGTGTAATCTTGTAAGACTATGTTTCACGCAAACGAATGTTGTGGCAGCCCAAGGTTACTAGGCCGAGCATGCGCAGGAGCAAAGACACCTCAACTGTCCGTGTCACCGATCTCTAGGCGTTCCCTTAGCGCAAGAAAGTCTTCTATGGAGGCCCGCCAATTTTCTGCAGCTATTGATATATCCCAGGGAAACAATTTGATTTCAGGGCAATTGCAACAACGTTCGCCTGAAGTTGAGCTATCTATTTCTGGAGCTAAACAACCGGCCATGGAGCGACGCCGTATGGGAGATGCACCACGCCCTTTCGAACCAGCATCGACGACTGAGACTGTCAATAACGACAACGACTTTAACCAAATGATCACTTCAGTCGATGCCCCAGTGAGTACCGTAGTGCGAACTAGTCTGCCCCCCATCGCAAACTCAGTAGATCAGACCCCGACCGCGAGAGTGCAAGCTAGCGGATCAGGTGCGTCGCAAGACGGGCGGTCGCGAAGAGGGTTGCGGGCGGCGCAATCCCTTGATGCAGGAATATCAAGCCTTAGGAGTGGGGCGAAGCGCGGGCGGCAGGTGACTCGAGTAGCGAGAGTAGCTGGTGGGCGACCTAACGCAGTTGAAACGTCTCTCGTTCGGAAGGTAATCTCTGTCCTATGAGTATAGAGAGTTGAAGCTAAGGCCATTGTGATTCAGTGTTGCCAAAAGAACTATAGGATACCTTCTCCGTTCAACTTTATTCTCTTTCAGGCTCGTATTCTCGACGTGGACCATGAGGCCATGCGGCAGTTGTGCATGGAGCGTTCAGCCAACGCGATGCGCGCTGCTGCTGACAAGGCCAAGGAATCGCTAGCAGCGGAAGCCGCCAAACGCAACCAAGCCTCAGCAAAGCGCCGGGAAGCTGAAGAGGCGAAAGCCCAGAAGCGCGCTGAAGTGTACGCGACCAACCGTATATTAGCCGAGCTGTGGCGACGGCGGCTGAAGCAGGCCAAAGCTGACTTGAAAGCGCGACGGGCAAGCCAATCGCATGCTTCTTCCGCCGAAGGGGAGGAAGAGGTCCCTACAGGGACTCCAGCTTTATGACAGGAAACTTGAATTATTTTTCATACGGGTGGTTTTCAGACTTGTCTGCTCTGGTGGTGCGTTGCGAGTCAGAAGTTAAGGATGTGGCTTTGAGGAGCGCAACTCGTGAGCAGGGTTGCGATTCCCGTTTCTGCGGGGTTCCTGCGCGAGGGCTAATAATTTTCCGCGGGAATCCTAACATAGCCCGTCTGTCTGCCGCGAGTAAGCAGCCCTATCCTCCTATCCTAACGCCTATCAAGCACCTTCTCTACCCTCTCTTTGACACTAGGTAGTCACCAGGTAGTTTGAGCTCCCCGTTCTGTTCTTTGCCTCACTCTAGACTCCTGGTGTGGCTTCTTGATATTATCGAGCACTTCGGAAAATAGTAACTGCAAGGCGATTGCTCTTACATTTACTGATCTACACTTAAATTTTTGTTCTTGTTCTTGGCTGTCTCAACAGCACAGACCCAGAATTTCAAACCCTAAACCTTCTTGGTAAGTCGCTTGGGTGCTTGGGTTTGGGATTTGGATAAAATGAGACCGTCGCCATCCGACGAGGCTTCGTAACCTAGTCTAGCTATTGAACTTTTAATATCAAGCGACCATGGGCAAAGGTTCTGGTAAAGGTCGATCAGATGCTGATCTCGAAAATGGGCCAAGTTCATCGGACAGTGTGCAGAACTCCAGGAAGCAAGCTGCCGCCGAAGAGGACGAAAGGTAGAATGCATTTAAGCAGAGCACGCTCTTAAGCATCCTATCGTACATGTTTGACCCGATATTATGTTCGAAAGTTTTGACTTGATAATGTTTCGAGTGGGGCTCATATGGTGCTATGGAATTTGCAATCAGGTTCTGGAACGTCATCCTGGGGTTGCTGCTCTTCTTGGTGTGCCTCATGCTCTACAATGAACTCGTGCGGCACTACACTCACCGTCAACAGGTGACATACTCGCACGATCATGTTTACCATCCCTTGCTTCAAGAACTGCACTGTTCTTTTGACCAAAGCAATGTTTATGTTTGGTTTTGTGGCGTGATTCTTGTAGGTGTTCTGGGACGACCATTACTTGGCAGCTGTCCGAGGAGACTCCGAGGACTGGAAGTTTGGGTGGCGCCTCGAGGACTTGGAGCAGCGAATCATGAGCCAACGGGACTCTCTGGTAAATTTCCTAGGGTTCTGCATTCTTGTACCTATACCCGTGCACTTCGTTTCTTGCATGGTTTGTAGCTGCACATGCAAAGGGGTCCTCTTCTTCATGTCGGCCTTTCTGCATGTGTGCCCAATATGACTAGCCTCTAGCGATCCCCTCGTATTCAGGCTCAAGTGAGCCATTGCGAAATATAACAACACAGGTGGTCGAGCAGCGCGTGCTCGATTTGGAAAAAGGAGGCTTGCTGACCCAACTGAGCCACACCTGGCACCACCAGCGGGACCCTTCTCCGTCCTCGATTCTCGCCACTAGCGTAGAGACGGACCCGAGCAAGCGGCGGCTCGCAGCTGACCTCTTTGAAGTGGTCGAGAATAGCACTGCCTACCACACTGTGACGTGCTTAGCGCGCCCCGAGGACTCGATGCTTCGAGTGGGGCCCGACGACTTCCGCGACGTTGAGTCGGACCGTTGCCACGTGTTCAGCGCCAAGACTTCGTCGTCGTCGTCGTCGCTGCCTGGGGCCACGTCACCGCATGCGCTCTGGGAACTGGTCGACCTTGGCAACGGTGCCGTCGGGTTAAGAGCCCTCTCCAACGGCAAATTCCTCAAAGTAGTGCCGCCACGCGCTGACGATTGGAACGCACCCTGGAAGGTGGAAGTGGTGAGCAATCTCCCAGGCCTCGCCGAGAGGTTTCAGCTCAGTGGGAGTGCTGCGGTGACTACCGAGGGAGACACGGTGCCGAGCAGCAGCAGCGGCGGTAGCACTGCTGGCATGTCTACCGTGAAGCTTTACTCGGAGTTGATGCACGGTTACTTGCAGTGCAGTGGCACCGGCATGGCAGAGGAGCTCAAGGGTTTTCCTGGAGAGACGCTCTACGAGGAAAGCGACGTGTACCACTTCGCCCTCAGCAAGGCATCCCCCCAGGAAGTGGCGACTTCACGCACCTTGCGAGCAGCGAGCCGCCACGTGGAGGCCACGCAACAGGGCCAAATCGCCACTTACCTGGCGCGCAAAAAGATGGCGGGGTCTCTTCCTAGGCCCGGGAGCATGGGCGGCAGTGAGGGCAAGCAGCCAGGGTTCAAGGTGGCGCTCTGCGTGCCCATGACCTCTCGCGGCACCGACATGGCCTCGGTAGACCAGAGCCCCTTGTGGTTCAACCTCTTCGCCAGCTTCATGGAGTCCGTCGATTGGGCCACCAACCCCCATTCCTTCACCTTTTACGTGGGGCTCGACCGCGGCGACCCTCTCTACGACACGGGCGATGCCTGGCCTTCGATGCGGGAAGCGTTCGAGAAAAACACGAGGCGGGCGCTGGCGTGGCTGAGCGAGAGCGACACTGCAGGCAACGCCACGCAGGCCTCGGTGCAAGCGCAGCAGGTGCTGGACCGCATGTTGCACCTCAAGTTGATGGACTTTGGGGACACCGCCGGAGCCCCATCTCAAGTGGTGGTGGGTCTGGCGCAGCAGGCATACGCTGACGGTTGCGACTATTTCTTTCAAGTGAACGACGACACGGTAATTGTCAGCAAAGGCTGGGCTGATTCTTTCATCAACGAGCTGGCCTCCAACCCCATTCACCCTAACCTGGGCATCACCGGGCCAGTGGACACCAACAACCCGCGCATTTTGACCCATGCTTTTGCCCACCGCACCCACGTGGAGCTGTTTGGGTTCTTCTTCCCCAAGGCCTTCAAAAACTGGTGGAGCGACGACTGGATCAGCACTGTATACGGGTCACTGCACACGTTCCGGATGGCGGAGGTGCTGATCACCCATAACGTGCAGTCCCAAAAGACGGGCAGCTTTCAGCGCTACGAGGTGAATAACGCAGACCAGCTGCAACTAGACGTTGAGCTCGCGAGAGGTTTCGTGACGATCAACAAATGGCTCATTTCTAAGGGGCTGCCGCGGCTTCCGCTGCCGAATGTTTGTGGATATTCCCCTCTCATGGGTAAGCTCTATGGGCCTCTCATGGAAAAGGGCTTGCAGTTTTCGAGCTAAGGAGGCCAAGATGGGCTTTTGAATTGACGTTTCTCGGTTGTCTAGTCTAGTCTAGTTAATACTCTCCCAAAAACAAAGAAAGACAAGTACACAACAGTCACAGAGGCACATACACATAAAGAATGCACTTGAGCTGCAAATGCGCTATCGGTTGCTCTACGTTTATTGGTAATCAATCATGGAAGTAAGAACACCTAGAGCGCAAGCGCCTGGGCGTTTAGAGTTGGATGCATGAACGATGTTATGGACGGAAACTTGAGGTTTAGCAAGTTTGCCCCACTCAACGCTCGAACACAAACACAAAATCGAGCATGGGCAGGGCTTCTTGCTTTTTCCCCTGTAAATGATTATGAGGGCAGGATAGGAGGGCCGGCGTCATTTCGAAATCCTAGCTAGTCCTACCCTACGCTGGCTTCTTGTCTGTAGCGCACAGCTAAAGGGAACGCTAGGGTTGCTAACGGCCTTTGCGTCAAAACACTTTGTTGTTTCAAAGACAGGATAGTGTGCTCATGACTCGGTTCATTGGATCGCCCTACTTCACGGATGCGTTGTCGGAGCGCCGCTACTTTCGTGCATGTGTGGTGGAAGGTCTTCGATTGAATCTTGGAGACGTCGTCGCTGTTGAGGTGAAGAATTCAGTGCTTATGTATAGCCAAGCGTCGTGGCATTACCCGTTCCTCTCACCAATGAGCAATTTCTCTGTTCGCTAACTAGGTTGTAACTCTAGCCAGGCTTCGTCCTCTATCGCACATATGATACAACTTTGTTTTGTCATTCGGCATATCCTTGTTGTCAGGTGGCATCAAATGACGAGGAAGGCGTGGAAATAAGTCACGGAGAGGTGAATGTTTAATGAAGGAGAAACTACTGTCTTGGAACGTTTAATCAGTCCTGGTATCAACCAGTGTAACGCTCACACTCTTTCGCTGTTAGGTGGTGCATCTTTTTGAGGAAGGAAATGCAGAAGGTGAGTACGCTGAGGGAGGTGGAGCAGAGGTGCGTTGGGTGCAAAGCCGCAGTGAAGTAAAGCAAGAGTCGCTCAAAGGGTGCCCGCCACCGCTTCCGATGTCGTTACCTCGCAATCAACTGAAACGGCTTGGCATGAGCTCCTCTCTCGCAGTGGCAGAAGCTTGCGAGCGGTTCTTATCCGACCAAGTCGACGACATTCCCCTGCAAGCTGTAAGATTCTCTTCGTGCCATTCCTCCGTTTTCATGAGCACCACCTACTGTGTGCGTTTACTGTGGCAAATCCTCTCACATGCATGAACGCTCTGTATACCCAGGTTGCCTTCGTGGTAGTCCTCACGTCTCCGAAAGCATTTCCCAGTGCCATCGCCCGCCAACCCAATGGAATAGCCCCCGCGATCACTGCCCGAAGCATCCTTCGAGAACAAAAGGCTGGCAAAGAGGTTGGTGGGAAAACAAGCCTAGGAGCGCGGCGACAGCGGCCAGCCAAGTCCGAGGAAGATGAGGTCGAGAAGTCAGGTTCAAGCGAGGATGGTTGGTCGAGCGATGAAGATGATGGTGCCGAGAAAAGAGGCACACGAGACGGTGACGAGGAGGCAGAAGAAGTTGCAGCGGTGAACCGTGTGTTTTTCTGCGCTCGGCAATTTCTAAAGGCCAGCCGCCGTTTCCTCGATGTAGTCATCGACGACTCTGTGAAAGGTTCGGGTGAGCGGCGGTTATATGCGTTGCCTCAGAGCGCGCACGAGGCTGCAGCGGCCTACGATGAAGAAACCAATGAAGGGCAAGAGCATGAGGGCGGTGACGACAATGAGGGTGAAGATGAAGAAGTCATCAGCGATGCTGAAGATAGTTCAGGTCCAGGGGTCGCAACAGCATCGGGGCATGCGAAGAAGAAGCGGCGGTTGAGTGCGCCTTTAGGAGCCAAAGAATCGAGGGCCCTGATGGTGGAGCCGCTCACGGATTGGGTGAATGCTTCGCTCTCAGAGCAGCGCAAGACTTTAGGGGTCTTTAACCTCGCCCTCGATCGCCTCACTCTATCGGCCGTGCCCAAATCTCTGCCGTGTCGCGAGAACGAGCGGTCAAAGATTGACAGCCTGCTCCGACGGGCGGTGTGTGGGTCGGGCGGCGCTCCTGTGGTGTACATCAGCGGCATGCCAGGCACGGGGAAGACTGCCACCGTGAGGGAAGTGGCGACCGCACTCAAGGCGGAGGCGCGGCTTGGGAAAATCCCCCATTTTACCTTTGTAGAGCTCAATGGAATGCGACTGCCACAGCCCCAGGTGTGTGTTCAAGAGATTGGTTTGAGGTGCTACTGTAGCTTTTTGTGTGTATGGGAAAGAGCAGGAAGCATAACGGACCTGTAGTGCTAGTACTAGCAAAGCGATTTCAAGTCAATCTTTCGCACTGGCCCTGTGTTGTGGGGTGCACATTTTGTCGTTTGCGTAAAACCATTTCTTACTTGAGCAATGGAGGTGAGCTTGCGTATGTGCAAACACCTATTCGCAACCACATTAACAACTGCATGACATGTGTGCACAGGAAGCGTACACCGATCTGTGGGCATCTCTGACGGCCAGTCGCACGAACGCAGGCGCAGGCGAGCGCTTAACGCACAAGAAAGCCTTGAAGAAGCTGGAGCAGCGCTTCTCGTCGCCGTCTGCTCCCTCTTCGTCAACCTCGAGTAAAGCAGCTGCTGCTTCATCGTCGTCCGAGCAATCACCCATGGTGGTGCTCCTTGTCGATGAACTCGACTATCTCGTCACAGGCAATCAAATGGTAAGCGTGCCTTCTCAGGAGGAAAGTGTTCTTCATTTAACACCCGTGCTATCAAGCGCATGAGACTTCGAGCATCTCTCATTTTGGTGCCCATCTCTCATTCTGGTGCGTGTGCGTGCAGGTGCTGTACAACTTGTTCGATTGGCCGTCCCGCCCCGGTGCTCGCTTGGTGGTCGTGGGGGTTGCCAACACCATGGATTTGCCGGAGAGGCTAGGAGGCAAGATGCAGTCTCGGCTAGGCTGCGAGCGCATTGTGTTTCAAAGCTACACCCGGCAACAGGTCTAGACTACCTAGAGGTTGCTCCCAATTCTCTCGTGGTTGAAATAATCCTCTTTCCTATATGATACATGATTACACTGCCTCGCTATCATACGCTCACATCTGTTCTGAATTGATCACTTAGGTGGAAATTATCGTGAAGTCCCGTCTGGGCGAATTAGCCGGAGTCTTTCATCCTGACGCGATCTCTCTGTCGGCACGGCAAGTCGCGGCCTACAGTGGCGACGTCAGGCAGGCTTTGCTCATCTGCAGCCGCGCTGCCGAGCGCAGAAGAACCCTCCTCGTAGCCGATTTAGATGCACGCGTCAGGGCTGCAGCTTTGAAAACCGGTGCTGCAGTGAGCAGGAGCGGCATCAATAGCAGTAGCGGCGGTGGTAAAGCTCCTGGTGCATTATCGCCGCGGGTGGCGATTGAAGATGTTGTAGGGGCGCGAGCGGAATTGAACGACAGCGCACACATGCGAGCCCTCCGAAGTTGCACTTTTGGGGAGGCATTGTTGCTGGTGGCGCTCGGAGCTGAATTGAGAGCGTCCGGTCGAGAAGAAGTCAAATTCCAAGCCATAGTGGACAAGGTATGAGAACACAGCTACCATAATTGGAGGAGCATTTTGCAAGCACTATGGACTTCGGTCGTGACTTCCTGGCGCTTACCCCCGCCTTCAATTTGCTCTCACTTGGCCTCCAACTTGTACTTTTGTCGTTGCTAAAAGTTCAGATTGTATTATTTTTATTTACCATGCGCTTCGATTGTGCAGGTGCGCAAATTTTGCGTGCTGGAGTTGAAGCTGGTGAAAAAGTCACTAGGCGGGCCTCCCTCTCTCGCGGAGTTGCTCGAGATCGCCGAGCGACTGCACGAAGCTCGCATCGTTCGCGTCGCTTATCCGGGCCGCAGCGGAGCCAGCACCCTCGCGAACGAAGGCCACCTCCCCTCGCAGGCGTTTTACGTGGCCGCAGCCCAGCGCTTGCCTCAGATCGAGCTCGCAGTGGGAGACACGGTGCTCGCTCGCGCCCTGGCGGAGAGCCACAAGCAGTTATCAGATCGATTCTTTCCCGTCGACGAAGACGGTGTGCGATTCGGCTGATTGCCTTAATGTCCCTGTGATTGGGAACGCATTTGCCAAATACCCGCAAGGCAGCTGCATACGATGCTGATAGCTGATAGCCGATGTCGCCTTTGTCGCGAACTAGGACCACGAGAGCCATGCGCGTTTCAAAATTATCAATAACTAATCGAGTATATATATCGCCCCCCTTTCGTTTTTCGTTGCCTCTTTAATTATGTGGCCTTTTTGTTGCTTGTGAATATAACTCTCTGGGCGCTTATATATTTCTGAACTGATTTTGAATTAGAATTAAAGCAACTCAGCAAAAATTAGGGACTTACAAGTAACTTACAATAAGGTACTGCCTCATTGGCTCCTAGCTCCTAGAGATGACTATTAGCTACGACCTACTGCTACTTGACCGCCCCAACTTATGGAAGAGAGCCACCCGTGACCCGTGTGGCGTGTGGTATGCGCGTAGTGCATTATCGATATCGATATCGAGGCAGCTATAGCTATATGGAGGTAGGAGTAGGACACGAGTGAAAATAGTCGTGGAAACACGGCGGAAAGCCAAAGAGCTTTTTACAATGCGGCTTTCTTCAAATACATGCCACCCAAGAACGTGAGCCAACACCTCTTTAACACGCGTGCTCTCATCGGCAGTCCCATAAGCGAACCTCCATGTCTCTTCCAGATGACACAAGGCGGCCGATGCCAGGTGCTAGGTCAAGTGACGTCACGAAATGGCCGTGCGAATCATCCAGGGACCGCAAGCAGCGGCGCTTTCGAATGTCCCAGACTTTAACGGCACGGTCATCGGCACAAGTAAACAAGTGCCTAAAGAAGGAAACACAAAGAATGGAGAGGAAGTATAAGATGTATAGCCCGTGTGGAACACAGAATCGTATAAAGAAAAGATCTAGCTCCATTTGTTTACAGTAAAACCGTGGCTAACCTTCCATCCGGATGCCATATTAGATCGTTGATCCAGTTGGTGTGCCCCTCGAGCGTGAATAGCAAGCACCCTCGAGTCACATGCCAGACGCAAACAGTGTTGTCCCGCCCTGCGCTCGCCAACAGAAGCGCTTTGGTGTCGCTTCCTCCAGCCTCGGCACTCGTTACGTCAGTTGTCTCCACCGGCCCATGACTGAAAGCTAGAGCCTGCACGATGTGCTCGTGGTGCTCGAGCGAGGTGGGGCCATTCCAAGTCCCTGTGATAGTCCCTGTAGACCACACCTTCACGCAGGTGCTGTTGCCCCCGCACGCCAGCCAGGCCCCATCGGATGACGTCGCGACTGCTCGCACCCAGTCGTCTTGCCCTTGAGTCTTCACACAATAGCCCGACTGTGCATCCCACACCTGGATGAATAGAAAGGTAAGTGCGTTTATGAAGAGAAAGAGATGGTCGAGCGGCCAGATGTTCCCAGAGATTAAAGTAGGTACATTAGAAGAGCATGAGGAAGCCTTAGATAGGTATCTCTCTGCACAACCATGAGATTGTCACGAAGTCTTGTAACATACACCAAACAAATTATATGAATAGGGTTATCCTAGAACAATTTCCAAAGCCTGCCTTAAAGTTAGCCACATTAAGAGTTGCATTTTTCATGAATATACCTTGAGGCTCTGATCCCGGGAGCACGATATGACCTGATCCCCGCTCGCAGCCCAAGTTAGACCACTGATAGTGTGCTCGTGCCCGGACAGAGTTCTTGTGCAGACCCATTGGTCTTTGCAGGCCCACAGTTTAATGGCGAGATCCGCTCCGCCTGAAGCCAGCCATGCCCCAGTGGGGTCGAACGAGAGGCAATGCACCGCTTTGGTGTGACCCCTCAGAGATACCTCCAGTTTGCCACTCTCAGCGTCCCAAACTTTCACCTGTTGTTCATTAAATAAAAACCAAGTGTTGTCAATAAAGAGTACCTGGCAAAGGCCCCTTCTTAAATTTATTTTCAATTCATCTCTAACACTGGAGCATAAAACACATCATGCGCTTACCGACGAGTCGTCTCCAGCTGATGCCACAATGCCAAAAGTGGGGTGGGCTCGCACGCAATGTATGCTATCGCCGCGGTGGCCCTTTAATTGTATAGCGGAAGGAGCCACAGGAAGCATTCGCCCGCCAGCAGTGCGCGATGCGTTGCCCGTCGTTGGCTGCGATGCCTGAGCCTCAGCTGCAGCTCGTTCTGCAACCTCAAGACACTTTTCCAGCTCCTGCACTTGCTTGGAGAGCCGCAAGACTGACGTCCATTTCTTCGTCAGCAAGCCTTTCTCTGCGACCAGTTGAATGAAGAGAGGAGAGATAATGAAGGCTGTAGCAACTAC
>Ga0307930_1003741_pt1 | contig 10966 bp, 7 predicted proteins | sample OrgLakmetageno46_FD_203161 | JGI IMG/M metagenome (GOLD analysis project Ga0307930, IMG submission 203161) | Saline water microbial communities from Organic Lake, Antarctica - #46 | ecosystem: Environmental > Aquatic > Non-marine Saline and Alkaline > Saline | place: Antarctica: Organic Lake... | reverse complement strand
CTGTCACCAGATGTTTTCACGTCACTCAAACTGCTTTTGCGGTTGTCTGGCAGCTTGTTTGATGCAGGATTCGTAAACGAAGACTCGAAAAACAAATCATGCACAAGACGGAGCGTATAGAGAAGCTTAGGTGGCTGTGAAGGATCGAAAACCTTAGACCACGTGTCTCGAGTTCGACCTTCAGTCGAGGCACCTGCTAGGCCCTCCTCTTCCGTCTCCTTATTAGTTGCTAGATTAGATCGGCCGTGTTTTGTGCGTTTTGTAGGCGGTAGCGATGTCATAGGTTGCTTTCTTTCTGTATTATACGGTTTTGAAATGTCAAGAGCTTTAGAGAGCGCATCATTCGTAGGAAGACGCATGACAAGGCGCCAAGCCTTCTTTGCAACATGTAGCTGACTGTGGCTGGAACCGCCTCCCCCTGGCTGATTAAGAAGTGCGAGCAGAAGATCAAAGGTTGCTCCGCTGCTGAGAACCTTCAATGTAGCAGCTGCAGCAGCACCCCGAAATGCAACTTGCGTCCTTTCAGTTGATTCAGCATCATCCATCATATCCACGCCGTCGTTGTTACTACTGCAGTTCTTGTTCGACTCACGAGGGAAAGGAAGTGATGCATCGGAGCAGCCAGCTGGCATCGGCGGCGGTTGAGAAGAGAACATAGCTAATACTGCCTTGTTTTTCCCTAAGATGTCCGCAAAAGGCGTGCGCTCGTCTGCTACGTCGTTTCCAAGCAACATCAACTTGAAGCTACGGTAACCCACGCGCAGCGCTGCTGGCCACTTGTGGCCCTGCTCGTCGCCGTCGACACTTGAGGCAGAAGATGGAGGTGAAGCCAAAGAAGGTGACAATGAGCGACCAGAAGCACTGCCTCTACTCGCGACGTGTGCATTAGCTTCTGAATGAGCTCCAAAATTGAATGCTCCCCAAGTCCACCTCAACAAACCATCTTGGAGCATAGCTGACGCTGCAAGAGAGTGAGGATGCGGCAGTAAAGCTTCACGCTGCACTAATAGCTCTTGGCGAAGGCGCCAACTTGAGTCCCTAGATCGCACCTTTATCGACTTCAAATTTGAAGCACACATCGCGAATATACACACAATACAAAGTCGTAGTCACAAAAATACGACTCAGATCACATTGACAAAGAAACATGCCGCAATGTTTGGCTCCAAATGCAAAGTATATCAAAATTGTTGTGTTTCAAGTGCACAGGAAATGAAGGCAAACCCACCTTTAAGCCAGGGCAAGTGGAAAAGGCGCCGTTGATAGCAATCGTTGTGAGCTCGCCCCTCGCAGCAGTTAAGTCGTGAGGTGGAGGCAACGAAATGCCAGCAGCTTCCACACGGGGCTCTGCGGCATCCATTACCTATTCAATTCAACATAGATAATTGCAAGTGAGCTCCAAATGGCCATGAAGGAACAGCGCAGAAACATCAAAATTGTATGAATGAGATTAATGTATTCATCGCAAATTGAGGGATAAAACTTTAAAAAGGGAAAATCACGAAACTCACCAGGTTCAGCAGCTCAAGGCAGCGGCAAATGCCTCGTGCTTCAAACAAATTTGGTTGATTTTTGGTCAACAAATAGTCGAGGCAGCGCTCGACTAAGTGCGTGAGGGGAGCGGCTGTTTTTCCTTCAGTATTAGTGTTATTACGCGGTGGATTTGCATCGTAAAGGCACAGGGTAACGAGCGCACAGGAAGCTTCAGCGGCGACGTGTTCATTCACGCAGCCCAACACGATGTTCCACAAGAGATTAGCCCCTTCGAGGTCAAAAGCGCACGGGGCAGTAAATCCCAATGGTACTGGTTGAGGTGCCTGAGGAATAACCTGCTGTGGTTTCTCTCCTGCAGACGTGGTTTCACTCACGGTGGCGCCATCAGTGCCAGCAGCACCAGCAGTCACTGCAGTTGCAGTCATTGCACTGCCAGAAGAAGGTTCTGAGTTCGGCAAAGGCGTTCTATGCACAGGGCAGAGGCTACCATCAGCCACGTGAAGAAAGTGCAGGGCAGCGAGGAGAAGGCGCAAGCTCATTGGTGTAATCAGAGGTGACGTGTAAGTGTCCTCGCCGTTGTGGCACGGCACGAGAGAGCTTTGCCAAAGTCTCAGCACTAATCGCCAGCAACGCGTGAGTCTCTCCACTCCAGGCCGTGACTTTTCATTTTCTAAAAGCCCCTCAGCAAGTGTCGGCGGTGTCCTGTGCGATTGGTTCGTCTCAGGATTATCAATAATTTGCGCCACGAAACAATAGCCTTCATCCGCTTCCGCCGGAATCAGAGCTCCATCCACAAGCGCTGCCCATGCAAGCTCCACCATACCTTCTGCACCAGTACCAACTTGGCTGAAGCTCTTAACTCTAGCATCATCTGGCATGTTCGCTACAGGCATTGCGTGAACTGGATCTGCAGCACTTACGGCTGCTGACGCAGCAAGAGCAAGGCCTAAAATGTCACGGAAAGCGCGCACCGTAGCCAAATGACCGTAGTATTTCCCGCTCAATATTTCATTCCCATTTAACGTGTGAGAACTATGACTCTCATGAGTTTGATCATTGCCACCGTTGAATGTGGCAGCAGCTGCAACAGAAGCGCAAGTTTTGTAGGCCTTCAATGCAGGCTTAAGGTAAGGAGCAACCTGCTTGGCGACTAGATGTGCTCGCATGGCATCTGTAGTCATCGCTGCACCACTGCTGCTGACTGACTCAGCACCAGTTCCAGAATCATTGGTTGGAACTTCGTGTGGCTGGACCGTGGAGGATGTAAAAGAGTAGGTTAGAGCACCATATGCAGGCGCTAACAATGCGCTCAGTGAATTCAAACTGAGCACGAGGTCGGCATTACCACAACTGGTAGTTTCTGCATTCGTCTGCAAAGTGCACAGCGCTTTGGAAAGCACCCAACGGCCAGCCGGCAACATCAAGATATCAGGTAGTGCTAGTTTAGCTAGGAGAAGTTCGAGAGCCTTCGTATGCAAGGTAAGACTAGCCCCGCTGCCATCACGGCAGGCGCGCCATAGCAACGACACACCTAGTGCTGCGACACAAGCATCGTCGTCATCTTCAAAGTCCTCCAATTCTTGGATATCACCTGCGATTAAAGCATTCATGTCAAACAATGATTCAGAAGCCTTTGAAGGCGATGCCATCGTCAGAGCGTTCGAACCAATCAAGCGCTTCAGTCGCTGCTGTTGAAGGGCTGCATCAGCAAGTGACGAAGCAAGCTCTAGCATAGGATAATCAGAGGAAGGAACTGTGCTACTGCCACTGTCCCTCTTCAACCAATCGGCAGTACTGCCACTGTCAAAAGCTCGCTTCTGAAGGCTTCCCATGCCACGGTGTAATTCTTGCAACATGGGTAATCGAAGGGCTGGGGACGGAGTGCCCGAATTTGCTTCCTTAGCAATGACATTGGTACCATTGGTGGTGACCGTAGTAGTGGTCGTATCACTGCTGCTGCTCCAGCAGCCGCTGAAGTTCTCAGCGTGCGAAGAAGTTGTTTGAACCAGCTGAAGGAGCACCTTCATAATACTATGACGAACTGATTCATGAAGCCGTCCATAATCTCCCATGTTCCCACCATTGTCATTTACATGCCCAACACTCATGCGGCTACCACTACTGTTGCTGCTGCTGCTGCTGCTGTTGAGCCCGCTTGACAAGCGACCATTATTATTGCTACTATGACTCATGCCTCCTGGGTCTACAAGGCTCCAAAGGTTTTGCATGTGAACCTCATTGAGTTGATTGCACTGCACTAGAAAAGCCAGTATGTCCCCACATCGCTGCCACAGCTCCGCGTGCAAATAGGCCTGGTAGCAGTAGAATAATCGCATTCCATTCATAACAACATTGGTTTCATCAATTTTAAAAGTTTGAAATGGTGGTGGACAACGATAGAATGCACATGAAACAAATGCATGGTCCAACCATCTTACTTGAGAATACACAAAAAAAATCATACACTTTTGAGCTATGCAGAATAAGGAAGGTCCAGATAAGTAGTTCCCTATACATAATCTCACCGGTGTCAAGAGGCATTCTACTAGCCCAAACGACGATAGACGCGCTGCGACGAAACTTCGCTGCCATGGGAGTTCTACTACTCCTGTGGCTGGGCTCGAAATACTTCCATAATTCTTGTTCGAGGAGGCTTCAGTCTTTGGTGTTTCTTCTACGTCGTTGACTAATGACAATGCAATCGCAGCTTGGAGCTCCGCACTTGACGGTGACGGTGGAGCATTATCGCCATCTACTGAAAAGTGAACGGATGGGGCTGCAGCTTCTTCAACTACAGTGCTGTTTGGAGACCGCGGGGCTGAGAAGTATGATGAATTAGCAGCTCCCGCATCTATTGATACCATCGACGAGGAGGTGGAGGACGATGCAGATGTGGAGCTTGAAGAAGATTCTATTGGTTCGCCAGAAAGGCTTCGAGAACCTGCGAGTTGTGCATTATTTTTAGCTGCATCTTCTGCGCGTTGGTCTTCGTTGGCAGCATCGACAGTGCACTTCCTTAAATCCTGAAGGCCGGCAATGCGAAGAGCAAGGGTAGAGCTGGCCAATAGTAAAAGCGCACGCTCCAAAGGCAATGCCACAGTCAAGCGCAGCAATGCAGCACGCTGGTCTTCTAGGAAGCTAGGCGCCTTTTTGATCCCGTCTTCATTGTTTATGTTGCCGCTCTCGCCGTCTTGGCACTGCTGCTCAGACAGTGGCGCTAACAGTGCAGATGGTGCGACATTATTGTTACTGCTGTTACTACTATACGAGTTCGTTTGGATTGCAGTCGCAGCCCAAGCGGCTGTTTTCCATGCTTCAACAGCTCCGTCCAAGGCGGCTCGTTTCTTTGAATCTCGCAACCATGTTGACACTGAGTCGCTTCTGTTACTACCCTCACCAACTTCACCGCTGCTGTCGCTGCTGCTTCTCCTTGCCAGTGTAGATATATCTTGGTAAGTTAGTACGTCTGTTGCGTGCGTCGCGCTGTTCGCGGTGAAACGAGCCAAGAGAGCTTGACCGCACAAAGTAGCTGCCTGCACCGCGAAATTTGGTACCGTCGCACGGCACACCGTCTGAAGCAATTCCATTACTCGCCGCAACCGAAACGCATCTGCAATTGGATACGTAGCTTCTTGTTCGGATCGATCCCTACCGATTGTGGTCTCTTTCTCCTGCTTGTCTTTTTCATTCGTGTGCATCAACACCATACTTCTTGGTGAAGTTTCAAACGAAGAAATCATGGAGTTGTGGCCCGAAATGATGCTTGCTAGAGCTAGATGACCACCACTCCAACCAAATGCGTCCACGATTGCAGCATAAAGTAGTGGAGGGCCGGAGTATCCTCCTCGCGCCACTTTGCACGCGTCAATGTAGTTGCTCGATTGAAAGGTCGCTACTCTCGTTGCCACCGCAGTGCTACTGCTACCTCTCTTCGAGGTAATTCCACCACTCCGCGAAGCATTCGCAGGCGCATCTTCAGTGGTACCGCCCTCATCGCTTCCCCAATCTTCATCTTCCTCGTCCTCGCCGCTGTTGCTGTCAGTGGTCGTCGTATCATCACCCATGGATACTAAAAGGATAACGCGTAGGCGCAGCTCGTCTTCTAGTACCGCCTGTTGTGCACGGGCAACGTCAGATCCGTCATCGCCCTCAATCCAATAGCCGCTGGCTTCGTCAAGTGCGTCCTCAAGCTCCAATTCGCCGTTCTGCATCCGATCCCACAAGTGTTCGATGCATTGCAGCATTTCTTGCCAGCTATCAGCGCTGAGCTTTTCCTTTTTACGGCGCTTTTCACTGAGATGAGAATGAGTCGTACCTGCCAGGCAGCCAAGAGAACAATGAAGGTGGTGCGATAAAACACTACTACAGTTCTTTCCTGGAAAATACTATTTCGGAGGCTCCAAACCTGATTTATTGCCAAAGGAGCCTTGAGGATATGCATCGTGCTGAAATCTTCCCGCAGCTTTGGCGGCAGCAGCTTCCAGAGTCGCGTCCATACGTGCACCCGCAGTCTCGTATTCGGTGCCCACTGCCGACGCCGGCATAGGTAGCGCTAACATCGATTCACTTGTTGTAGCCGCTCTAGCAGCGCTATGCTTAAGCTCTGCCATAGCTTGAGCGGATTCGGCCACATCTGCCGCGTCGGCAGCTGCCAATGCAGCCAAAGCATCAGAATCCAACTCTCCTTGCGCATCGTCACTGCATCCTGGATCATTGCTGTGTTCGTAGTTTCCGCTTGAGTGAGCATCAAGCATAGAGGCCTTGAGCGCTGCTGCCAACTCTGGGTCATCGTGATCTTGATCAATTTCTCCTCCTTTCCTGCCTAAAGCACCCATGGCATTGTAGTTGTGGACATCAGGATCATCATCAAAAGCACCCGTGAGGTCCACTGTGGAATTGTTTTTGTCTGCCATATCATCCGTTAAATCGTCTACAGGCGAGCATCGGTGGGTGTTCTCGTCGACACTCATTGGAGAATTGCAGGAGCCGCCACCTCCGCCACCACCGCTGCCGTCGACGTTACCCTTTCTCCCGCAATGCTCGCCGCGGCGCGGTGGGGTTTGAGGAAAGGTGTTTCCAAAGGCGCTTTGACCCCATGGTGGGTTCACTCCACCACCACCATCGCCCGCAACCTGCCCAGATGGCGGATGGCTACTGCTCCGACTGTCAGGATACCATGCATAGCCGTTGGGGCCGTCGGTCCAGGAACCACCACTTGGAGCTGTGCTCTTTCCAGAGTTGTTACCATGCTGCAGGGCATTGCTCGAAGCACTCCAGCTAGAGCCCAGGCCTTTACCCTGCGATTCCATTCGATGCGCTGCTTCATAGAGGGGATGCCATGTGGAATTCGTCGAGCCGGGCTCCAGCAGGGTTGCCATTGCTTCGAGCAAATGGTCTGACGCTAAGTGCGGCCGCTTCGCGACCAACTCTACGCAGCGCGGCAACCACTGCAGCGCGAGCTGAAGAACTTCTTCCTCCACGCTCACTTCTTCATTGGAGTTGCCAGCCGCATACCTGTGACCATAAAACTTGCGCCGATGCAGCAATGACGTGATTGCCCTTGGCAGTGCGCTATTGAGGAACAGCGTCCGTGCCTCTACACTGCGAAATGGCGGGAGAGCTGCTTGATCAGTGCCCAAGGCAGCGAGGGTAACATCGGCGATGCCAGAATCTAGCGTTGGAACCACGGCGGCCTGTGTCCACAATAAAATACTATGCAGCGCGACTCGAGGATCGCCTTCATTCTGCAAATCAAGACAACAAAAATACGACCGTTTCGCCACGAGCAGAGAGTGTCAGGTTAGCTTCAAGGGTCGAGCTTAACTAAAAATCACATAGCTTGCGTACGCGAATTAATTCACGCGAGAGGAAGAATTTGCCTACCATTAAAACTTAACGTATATATCTTAGTTAGTAGTAACGACAAGAAGAGAATTGATTGTACAGTTTTGGTATTATTCGAGGCCGTATCCACATTTAAACCCTACTACATAGCCCTCCTCACTCCACACTATCGGGAGTACAAGACGATGCACCGCCGAGCGTTCACCTGTATAGCCTGAATGCATGAGTTAAATTCTTCATCACAAGGTTTTTCGTCCAGTTCAAGGACGCCTAGGGCGGTCTCAATTTGCCAATCGCCCATTCCTCCTCCAAAAGCGCGCAATGTCTACCTACGGCGATGTTCTCGCTTCTCGTTCTCCTGAAATTTCTTGCACAACTCACTTTGATTTTTGATGTAGTCGCTCTAGTATAGTACACAGGAAATTAAATAATTTTCATCGTGGTTTTACGTCTGAATCCGACTGTTTGTTTTTACGCAACCGACAAACAATGGAAGTTGCGTTCTCACACACAGAGCTCCCTCACGGCGAGATGCAGCAAGCGAGCAAAATTTCCCTTGAAACTATTTCGCAAGCTCGAGAAAAGGCAAGCTTCCACGAAGTCAGCCTGTGAAGGCCGTTGACTGCATCAAATCTTAGGTGTTCAATCTGAAGGAGGAAAACTGTTTGACGCTTTGTTCCTCCTTTTTTCGTTTTGGTTCAGCTCTCGTCGGCGCGCGACAAGTATGTCTGGCAATATATCCGAGAAGTTACACTGGTTAGTATTTAAGCACTTACTAAGCCCTTGTGCGCATGCGCTTTTTGGTATCTAATTCCTCATGCAATATTTCCATTTGTCATTACAGGAACAAATTGCCCAAGCGCCGCCTCTTGTTCCACCGCCAATGCCGCCTTCAATGGACGAAGAGGTGTCCAGATTTGATATGCTTTACCTATGCGATTAACTGGCTAAATCATCTTTTATCGGCTGGTACATTTTAGTCCTAATCTTTCTACATCACCTTCCATGCCTTTACTTTCTGCAGTCCAAGGAAGCAGCACAACTTATCGTCGACCATCGCAAGGCCCTCAACAGCGCCTTGAGAACTTTGGAGGCTAGCAAAGTTAACGTGGCTGCTGCCAAAGAAACTGTGGAGACCAAGGTATCGGCGTTGCGAAACTCGGACCAATCTTGGCGCGAAAATGTCGCACCAGATGCCACCGCAGCGTCCCTGCACGCTCAAGCAATCGAATTGGACGCCGCTACAGGTGCCAGCGAAGCCAAACGAGCAGAAGCTACGGCGCGGGCAGAAGCAGCCCGGCTTCGATTAGCCGCCCTTGCCGAGGAAAGGCAATCCCTGGCTGCTCAAGCTTCGGCACTGGAGGCGCGTGTCGGTGCCAACTCCGCCTCGGCTGACAGCCACGGCGCAGAGAACCCAGAAGCCACGCCAACGAACGTGAAAGAAGGCAAAAAACGGTCCTTGGCAGTGGCCAACCTCGTGGCTGGCAACCGCGAAGCTTCAGACGCTGCTGAGTTCTTTGCGGCCCTCACGTCGTGCCTCGAAGCGCTCAGTGGCGTGAAAGTGGAAGCATGCGAAGAGGACACAGCGAGCAGCAACAACCACAGCTACGCGAACGTGCTCGTGCGCCTCATGCTGTGGGGGCGCCACAAGCTGACGCTCACTCTGGGGCCGAGGCCAACCAACCCCAACAACAGCAGCGGCCACGGTGGGAGCAGTCCGGACGCGCTCATGGGCGCGGAGCTCGAGACGGACTTTGCGGTGGAGGAGCAGCGCCTCTCGCTCGGTGGAGTGCAGCCCTTAGCCACCCCTTGGCTGACCTGCGTGCCGCGCGGGAGCCGCGCCGCTGAGCGAGCTGTGGGCGTTTCGGACTTGCTCAAGGCCGCGCAGCAGCTCCACAGTGTGGCCAACCCTTACCGGAACAGCAGCAGCAGCAGCAGCAGCAGCACGGTGAAAGGCGGCGAAGACGTGCAGTTGGTGGTGCGAGAAGCCGCGGCGAGGCTGGCAGCGTGGCCCGAGCGGCTTCAGCACATTGCCGACGTCAAAGCGGTGTGCATATTGCTCGATATCTTAATATTTTGACTTTGTTTGTCTCTATATATAATACCTCCTTCTTATCTTCCTTTTTCTTGCCCCCCGTCTGTTGAGCAATCCTGTTTAGTGTTCTACTTTACCCATTTTGTTTCTCTTTGTTTCACCCCTTCGTACTTTTTCTGCTGCTTTCAACAGCAATGGCAGTGCCCTGTAAACCCATCCGCTCGTGGCGTGACGATCACTTTGCCCATTGGAGTAGTGGCCACTTTGCGACTTTCGCCAGACTACCCCCGCAGCAGCGGTGCCGTGGTGGTGGAAGCCCTTAACGGCATTGAAAACTGGCGCGACTCGGACTTGGCGCTGCTCTGCGATGACCTGAACAAAACGCAATGGCACACCCTGGCGCAACTCCTCGATGTTCTCAACGCGCGGCTTACCCACATGGCAAGCAAGTGAATCGGGAGGCTGGTCGAGTTCGAGATAAGTAGGTGGGACTGAATATTTGAATACCCCAGTTCCTGGCGAAGAAGGAATAAAGATGGAAAGCCTTGAAGCTAAGAAGTTCGAATATTAGTCCCTGCTCCAAATTCGAAAAACGCTATTCGCGCTTTTTGTGTTAGTCATCCTTTCCTGAAAAGATATGTGTTCAAATTTTTTGTAGCTATGGCACTGACACCAATTTCCAATTTGACACCAAATATCAAATATAGATAAAATATTAGCACGTCTGTACGTCTATCTTCCCAGAAGCAGGTAGATAAATTCTTAGCCTCGAAACAAGGGTGCGAATTACGCACACGCGGGATTTACACGCCTGGAGCTTATTATTAATTCATGCATGAACTACGCGTGATATACGTGTGCTATACTCTATACACGCGGTTGAAGTCGTTTGAAATACAGAGTTTTGGTGTTCTTTGGTGGTGCTGTGCCCTTCTTCCAAACCGACTCTCCTACTTCCGACTTGACTAACTCACTGCCTTTCTGCCTGTGCACCGGGTGTGGTCTCTGCCCTGAGGGAAGTGATGCGCCTTGTCGGCATGGGTGCCGTTCTAAAGAGCTCACAAACAATGGCTGTGCTGATCAGTTACACCCAGAAGATTCAGGGAGATAATATGTTGACGTCACCAAAGTATCGGCGGGTTTTTGTGACGAAATTAAGTTTGATTGGTGAAAATTACTTCCCCGCGTATTTTACGCGTGAATTTCGGTGTAAATCATATCCTAGCCTCGAAACTTGGCTGGGTTTGGCAGTTTTTGCGTAAACTCAAAAATTTAAAATTTGTATTCATTTACGATTTTTTACGTGGTATTCTCTGAATATACTATAGTTCTAAATGGACCTTTTTACGCGCTATTTACGACAGCAAAATCACATGAATTTATGAAAGTTTGTAAAATATCGAGTGGCGGAGCGGCGGTGGGGGGTTTTCACCCTCATCCAGAACCGAATTCCTCTCCTCCAAGTCCAACTCGGATACATGTGAGTCTGAGCCTGAACACAATCGAATCTTTGTTCGACCTCGCTAAGTACCGCTTCTGGAGCGGAGAAGCTATTACTGGTGTTCGTAGGCCTGTGTTCATTCGTGTTCGCAC
>Ga0307930_1003740_pt1 | contig 10968 bp, 12 predicted proteins | sample OrgLakmetageno46_FD_203161 | JGI IMG/M metagenome (GOLD analysis project Ga0307930, IMG submission 203161) | Saline water microbial communities from Organic Lake, Antarctica - #46 | ecosystem: Environmental > Aquatic > Non-marine Saline and Alkaline > Saline | place: Antarctica: Organic Lake... | reverse complement strand
TGCGGAATCCTCTTGGTTTGGTGGTTTTAGTTCGCGCTTAAAACATACCAGATCCAAGAGGTTTTTTATGCCCAATCAAAAATATTAACGGGAATTCAATGAATTATGAGTTTCTGGATGGGCACTAATTAACGGCCTTATAATGCAGAGTTTTGTGCCCTTTTAACAAGGCAATATCGTAGCCGTCCAGCAACCAGTTGATCTGCTCGCCGGTCAGTGACATCAGCTTATCCGAGGCCTTCGGCCATTTGAATTTCTCCTCCGCCAACGATTTGTGATAGAGCACAAAACCGTTGTCTCCCCACATCAGACATTTGATCTTGTTTCGATGTTTGTTGGTGAAGGCGTAGAGCGCTCCGGTAAACGGATTGTGGCCCAGTTCCTGTTCAACCAAGACTGCCAGGCCTTGGGCCTGCTTACGGAAATCAACGGGCGCCCGGTACAGATAAATCTCTGGCAACGACAAGGACGGGCGTAAATATCGGTGGCGCATCACAGCTGTCTCAGAACAGCACCGAGCAACTCGATGTTGCCGGCGTGCAAACCGGTGATCGAAACACCGCCAGGCAGCGATACGGTCAGGCCATCGGCTCCGCCGATGCCAGCGCCAGGAGCAGAAACGACCCGCGCGAACCCGGTGGCCGCTTGCTCTTGCTTCAGAGAGTCTTCAGTTGAGATCAGCTTCCGGCGCCAGTAAACGAATTGATGATAGATCAGTGACTGTTGTTTGCAGTAAGCGCTGCCGGACACGCCGGCGGCTTGCCAGTCAGTGATATGCTGCTGCCAGACGTGCGCTCGTTCGGTTGGGGTCGTGCTGATTCCTCATGGAATGGGTGAGGAGTCAGTGTGTGCAATCGGCGAACGGGAATGTAGGTGCTGATTTATTGGCGCTTACACACGTTGGACCATGTCGGATATTTTGCCGACTCGCTGCGGCACATAACAGAGATCTTGTCTATGCTGTTTCCGCGGTTGCCATCGGCGCCAGAGCCCGGGCGGTGTGCTTGAGGCCAAACTCTTCCATCTGTTCTGGCGTAGGCCCCAGAAATACAACACCTTGGGCCTCGCAGCGGCGGGCAAAATCGGCATTCTCGCTAAGAAAGCCATAACCCGGATGGATGGCGCCGGCGCCGCTTTTGCCAATCACGTCGAACAGTTTGTCCTGATTCAGGTAGGTGGCCGCGGCCGAGCCTTCGCCCAGTGAATAGGCTTCGTCCGCCTGGCGAACGTGCAGCGAATCGGCGTCTGTCTCGGCGTAGACCGCCACCGAAGTAATGCCCATGGCTCGAAGGGTACGGATGATTCGGCAGGCAATGGTGCCCCGGTTAGCGATCAGAACCTTGTCTAATGTCCCGTTCAGCTCCATACCAGCACCTCAATGGGTGTCGGGTTGTAGGCGTTACAGGGATTGTTCAGCTGAGGGCAGTTGGAAATCATCACCAGCACATCCATCTCGGCCTTTAGTTCAACGTACTTGCCGGCGTCGGAAATGCCGTCTTCAAAGGTCAGGCCGCCGTCAGCGGTAACGGGCACATTCATGAAGAAGTTAATGTTGTGGGTAATGTCCCTTTTGGTCATGCCCAGCTCTTCGCGCTCGGTGACCGCTACTAGCCAGCTGTCACGGCAGGCGTGCATGCATTTCTTTTCAAGGGCGTAACGGGTGGTGTTACTTTCCGCTGCGCAGGCACCACCCAGGGTGTCGTGGCGCCCGCAGGTATCAGCGGTAATTTCCAGCATTACGTTGTTTTCGGAGGACATCAGTTTGGAACCGGCGGTCAGATACACATTGCCCTGCTCGCGAATGGTGTCCACCGCGCTGTAGCGCTCGGTCGGGTTGTGGGCGTTGTAGAACAGTGTGTCCGCAGCCTGGTTACCTTCCAGATCCAGAATGCGAACGGTTTCGCCCGCCTTCACAACTTTCAGGAAATACTCGCCCGCAGGTACTGTCTCGCAAAAAATGGCATTCTCTGGATTCAGTGCGCTCTTTTTAATCATGGTCGGCCTCCTTGCGATCAGGACTGCATCATGTGATACAGGGCGGTATTGGCGAAGGCGCGGGTGGCCTCCGGCGACGAGATCTTGCAAGGGTCGGCATCGGCAACCGGCTCCGCTTTGAAGAACTGATACCGTAAGGGATTGCTCGGGTAGTCCAACGCGGTGTTAAGCGGGTGCGGGCAGGTGTGCAAAACCACAATGGTGTCCATCTCGAACCTCAGGTCCACGGTGGCACCGGCGTGAGAGTGGTCGCTGACGTACGTCATATTGCCGTCGTCATCGGTCTTCACTTTGCTGAACCAGTTTAGGTTGGCGGTCAGGTCTTTCTTGCCGAGTCCGTACTTGGCCAGTTCATTGAGGAAACTGGTGAAGCCGTTGCGATGGTAGTGATTATGGGCATCTTGGTAGGTTTTTTTGCCCCAGCGCTGCTCAACCAGATCTGCGTTGCAGGTACCGCTGACGGTATCGTGCCACCCCAGGTCATCATGAACGATAGAGGCAAAAACTCGCCCCATGTCAGAGAGCAGAACATGGCCTTTGGTCAGTAAAAATGTGTGTTGGTTTTTCAGTGTGTCCGGCATGTTGTACCGCTCGAGAGGGTTCTCGGGGTTGTACATCAACATGCCAACGTTGGCTTGGCCGGTTTCATCAATGAGGCGTAAAACATGACCTTTGCGCATGACAAAGGACCAATGAGCTCCGCCGGGAAGTAGGTCGTCGTATAGAGGGGCTGCTGTTTCGGGCATGGCCGTATTTTCCTGGCTTGGTGGTAAAAGTACGCGAGAGACGTCAGTCACTGAACGATTCTCCCGGGCTTTTGTCCCGCCGTGTAGCCTTGGAAAAGGCCGTCAACTCTCGGACCAGTCATCTGTGCTGCAAACAGCAGATCGGAACCCTAGTTGACCTCTTTGTCAGACATTTTGCGTTGATAATGGTGTTTGTAATCCGCCTCTCGCAGCGCTACCAATGAAAAGCAAATATTGGGCCACTAATAGCAAATTACTGAAATATATAGGTTTTTGAGTTTTTAATGAAAAAGTAAGAGTGGTGAATAAGACTGTCGAGTACCAACTTGGTGCATAGGGTCAGGATTGGTGCGTAAAACGCCCCGTAGATAGCGTTTCTGATCCGCACGTTATTAAGATCAAATCTACTAATTGGCTGTTACTGACGCTCCGTCGTTCGTGAAAGTAAATATGAATTCAAAACTATTTTTCGACCAACTTCGACACGCTAACCTTGTCGGGTAACTTCAATGCAGTTTCGTCACTCAAACAAAGGATGACCTGTGATCACTGACGTAGACAAGATCCACCCTGAACGTGCCATGGCGCTGGCAGAACAAGCACTGGGAAAAGGTAATAACCCTTAGGTCCGGCTCTGATATCGGAGAAGGGCGACGTTCTTTTCGAAGATCCTAACCATATTGGCACTGGCGATCATAATCTTCAGGCGCAAGCGGTGCTGAAAAAATCACCAAACCTCCCTTCGGCCCTGAGTACAACATTATTAAAGGTTGAGGATGACAGCTCGCGCGTGACTAGAGTTCCTTCATGCGTCAACATCCATGCGTTGTTCGAGGCACCTTCCGTCACCTTGCCCAATTCCACCATCCAGGCATCATCGGCACCGGCCGCCTTGGCTGCCATCTTTGCCATCGCAGGATAGAGCAGCTGTACAGTTTTGATATCACGCCGCTCCCAACGCCAATCGGGTTGCGTCGCAACACGAATTCCTTCGATACCGCTGCGACTTTCGACTAGCAACTTGGCTTGGGTGAACAGTACCAGTGTGGGGGGCGTAGTCGCTTTAGGATAGTCGAAATCACGGTCGCCAGCGTTACCCCGGGTCAGTTGCAGGTAGACTATGCCCTCCTCCAGCGTATTGCGCCGGATCAGTTCACGATGAATCGTCAATAGTGCCTCGTCATCCCACGGCAATGCCATATCGAGTTCACTGGCCGAATACTTCAGACGGCGCATATGACTGGGAAAATCTATCAGCTTGCCCTCCAGCACTGATGAAACCTCATAAACGCCATCGGCGAGTAAAAAGCCACGGTCGAAAACCGATATCTTGGCATCCTGTTCCGAGACGTAGTCGCCATTCACATATACAATGCGCTGTACCATGTTATATTTCCTCTTGTTTCGATTCTGATCGGAGGCTCGGAGGCATAGTGCCTCATCCCCATAGTGACGGTATGGCAGGGTGGATACCCTTGTGGTCGAAGCGCATCCCATGCTCGCGGTCCTGAGCTAACAGCAGCGGTCCGTCAAGATCGACCACCGCCACACCCTGTGCCACTAGCAACGCTGGTGCCATCGACAGCGACGAGCTCACCATGCAGCCGACCATGATATCGAATCCTTGCGCCAGCGCTTCGTGTTTGAGTGCCAGTGCTTCGGTCAAGCCTCCGGTTTTATCGAGCTTGATATTGATCATGTCGTAGCGTCCCACCAGCGTCGCCAACGAGCTACGATCATGACAGGCTTCGTCCGCGCACACTGGCAACGGGCGATGGATATCTGCTAGCGCTGAGTCGGCGTGGACCGGTAACGGTTGCTCGACCATAATAATATTAAGCTCGATCAATACCGGCGCCAGTCGTGCGTAGGTCTCATAATCCCAGCCTTCGTTGGCATCGACGATAATTCGCGCTTCGGGAGCTCCTTCACGGACTGCCTGAAGGCGCTCGATATCTCCCTCGCCGCCGAGTTTCAGCTTGAGCAACGGCCGAGCGGCGTGGCGTTTGGCCTTCTCGCGCATGGCGTCTGGCGTACCCAACGAGAGTGTAAAGGCGGAGATTTCGGGCTTGGGCGCCGCCATACCGGCCAGCTTCCATACCGGCTTGCCGGCCACCTTCGCTTCAAGGTCCCAGAACGCGCAATCGAGTGCGTTGCGCGCCGCTCCCGCAGGCAGTCGATACTGCAGAGCTTCCCGGTCAAATCCGCTGACCAGATCGCCAACCAGCGACTCGATCTGGGCGATCACACTGGCCACCGTCTCACCATAGTGCGCATAGGGCACACACTCGCCACGCCCGGTGTGTAATCCATCGCTCAGCGTTGCGACCACTACCCGCGCATCGGTGCGCGAGCCACGTGAGATGGTGAAAACTTCGGCCAATGGAAAAACCTGCTCCTCGACGGTTAGATTCAGCATGCCAACACCGCCTCCGCCAGACGCTCAGCTCCCTGCCGGTAAGGATCGACGCAAGGCAGTCCCAGCCGATTCTCGAGTGTTTTCAGGTAACGATCCGCTTCGTCAACCGCCATCCCCGAGGTATTGACCGAAACGCCGACGACCTGACAGGCTGGGTTCACAACCCATGCTAACAGCAGTGCGGTATCACGCAATTGTTCGAGCGTTGGCAACTGGAAGTGTGGCAGGCCGCGCATGTGCGTGCGGGTCGGTTCATGGCATAGAATCAGTGCATCCGGCTGACCACCGTGAATCAACGCCATGGTGACGCCCGAATAGGAGGGATGAAACAGGCTACCCTGTCCTTCTATGATATCCCAATGATCGTCATCGTTATCCGGCGTTAGCCACTCGATCGAGCCAGCCATGAAATCGGCAATGACGGCGTCCACCGGCACACCTTCACCTGTGATCAGAATTCCGGTCTGGCCGGTGGCGCGAAAGCTAGACTTTGCGCCAAGTTCGCGCAGGGCGATGTCCAGCGCCAAAGCCGTGTACATCTTGCCGATCGAACAGTCGGTGCCGACCGCAAGGCAACGCTTGCCGCGTCGCGGCTTGCCGTCACCGATCGGATACTGAACCTGCGGTACACGCACGTCGATTAGACGGCCGCCGTATTTCTCCGCCGCTTCGACCAGTTCCGGCACATCGCGCAGCAGATTGTGCAGGCCTGAGGCGATATCCATGCCGCTAGTCAGCGCCTCCTCAAGCACCGCAATCCAACTGCGAGAAATTACTCCGCCGCGGTTGGCCGCGCCAATCACCAGCGTCTGGGCACCCTGCGCCACGGCGGTTTCGATATCGAGATCTGGCAGTTTCATATCCGCCTGACAACCCGGCAGTCGGTATTGCCCCAGCACATATTCCGTGCGCCAGTCACGAATGCCCTGAGCCACCTTGGCGGATAGCGGGTCGGGCACATCGCCCAGGAACAACAGATAGGGAGTCTTAAGCATGATGTTTGTCTCCATTGAAAGTCAGATGGCAGCACCGCACTCGTCGCGACGCCGTTGCATCATGGTTTCTGGCAAAAACAGTAAAATGACAGAAAACTCTAACAGCAGTGCCAACACGATCAGCTCACACAGGACGAATGGCCAGACTTCGGCAGACACCTCGTTGATTTTGACACCTTATCCTTGGCAAGGCTGGGTTCGCGTCAGAGTTCAGAGCGTTTGTAAATCGACTCGTCCAACTCACTCTCACTCTTGCCCACCAGGATGGTAACCATAAGATCACCGCAAACGTTCACACTGGTCCGTGCCATATCGAGTATACGATCAATACCGGCGACGATGGCTAAGCCTTCGATTGGCAGACCCACGGTGGTGAGGACCAGAGATAGCATGATCAGACCGGCACCAGGAACACCAGCAGTTCCAACTGACGCTAGGGTAGAGGTCATCACGATTAGAACGTAATCGGAAAAGACCAGATCAATGCCGAATGCTTGGGCGATAAAAAGTGCACACACACCCTGATAAAGCGCTGTGCCGTCCATGTTAATAGTCGCGCCCAGAGGAAGAACAAAGCTGGAAACGCCCTCAGACACGCCCATCTCTTCACGCGCCGCTTTAATAGAGGCTGGCAAAGTACCAGAACTGCTGGCCGTAGTGAAAGCAACTACAGCCGGATTAACCAGTCCTTTCAAATAACGAACGGGGTTAAGGCGTCCCAAGATGCCCACCAAGCTAGTGTAAAACACGAGTACATGAATCAAGCAACCGATATAGACTACGGCGATCACTTTGATTAACGGCAATAAGATATCCAAACCGTATTTACCAGCGACCCAAGCCATTAAACCAAACACACCATAAGGGGCCAGCTTCATGACCAGCTCGGTCAGTTTGTACATACCCTCGGCCAGACTTTCGAACAGTTTTATCGCGGGCTGAGCTTTCTCGCCGCAAAGGGTCAAAGCAACACCCAAGCTCAGAGCAAAGACGATGATCTGCAAAATGTTACCCGACGCCAGCGCGGCCACTGGGTTCTTGGGGACCATGTTAAGCAAAGTCGTAACCAAGGTCGGCGCTTCTTCACCTACACTGGCAGTATCGCTTGCAACCATATTGAGCCCTTCGCCTGGTGTGAACAGGGTGGCTAGGCCGAGACCGATGCTGATCGCCACGGCTGTCGTTCCCAGGTAGAGAACGACGGCTTTTAGACCGATACGACCCATCTTGCGAGTGTCCTGCATTGAGGTCACACCAACCACCAGCGAGAAGAATACCAAAGGCACAATCAGCATTTTGATGGCGTTGATAAAGAGAGTGCCAATCGGTTTGAGCATTTCAGCATCAGGACCCAAGATCAAACCAGCGGCTACTCCCAGCACCAAGCCTATGAGAATTTTTTTCCAGAGTGCGAGCCCGCCCCAAAACCCAGTACGGCCTTGGTCTATCATTTTCTGTTGCATCATTTTTTCCTTTTTTGTGACCCATGGCCCTCAGTTTGGTTCAGATTGGATATTAGTCGAAGTTGGCACCGTACAAATTGTACTACCTCGACAGTAGTGCATGTTGACCAAATCAGCGCCTATACCAATACAGCCTAGCTCAGAACAGTTGCACATATAATGCGCATCGTTATGAAAATTAAGCATAAACAATCATTGTATGCAAAGCATGTATAGGATGTGAAAAAATGGCATTCGTGCGACAGTATCTCCAGGCTTAGGGTGGATCCAAATATTATGGAGACGCCTTAATGAGCGCAGTAATCGGTATACTCGGCGGCATGGGGCCTTTGGCTACCATTGGCTTTTTAAGTGCTTCTCATCACGAGCGCGTTGAAGGTGCGCAATTAGCGGCGCAACTGCTAGATCAAGAGGGTGGCGCTGATGCACTGATAACCGCATCTTATGTCTTGCTGGAGGCGGTCTTTGATGTGTTTTTTAAGCGAGGCGGCCTGTCGGATAATATTCGTTTGGCCACCTTTGGCGACCACTGGCTGCCGAATTTTTCCCCCCAGCCGGTGAACTCGGCGCTACAAGACTACGACTGAATTGCCAAGCTAACCCTGAACTGCGCCTTGTCAGCGATGAATGGAGATTGCGAGTGTGGGCAGCAGGTGGTAGCGCGCCATCTTCGTACCCGCCAGGCCCACCTGCGCAATGGGTAGACCCTGCGCACTTGGTGTACCACTTAGTGCCTAGACCGTTCTAGCTTGGGCCCAAGCGTTGGCATCTGGAATCAACATTTCATAGCTTTCGTTCAAATAAGGTGAAGAGAATAGAAAGTCGGCGGTGGCTGCGTTGCAGGCGACCGGTACATTCCAAAGCGCCGCTAAACGCAGCAGCGCCTTTACATCCGGATCGTGGGGCTGGGGCGAGAAGGGATCCCAAAAGAAGATCAATATATCAAGCCGCTGCTCAGCAATCCGGGCGCCAATCTGCTGGTCGCCACCCAGCGGTCCGCTCAACAACGCTTCAATGCCTAGCCCTAGTGCCATTTTCAACCGCTCAGCGGTAGTGCCGGTGCCAATCAACTCGTGCTGGCTGAGCGCGTTTTGCCAGCGGGTCGCCCACTCGAGCATTTCGCTTTTTTTGCCATCATGGGCAACCAGTGCAATACGTTTACGCGCTTGCAAAGTTCGGTTGGCTTGGCGGGGGGGTTGCGCATCACTCATGGCGTCACTTTCCTCATCGCTTATGACTCTGTTTGTTGAGATTGCCGTCTTTTAAACGGCGCTTATTCGCTATCTAGGGTGAGAATTTTCATGGTGTTAGTGCCACCATGAGCATTTATATGGTCTCCGCTAGTGAGAATGACATGCTCGCCTGGGTGTGCCAACCCGTGTCTGTGGAGCAGCTTGAGCGCTTCTTGATTAACCTTGGTGGGCTACATACCAGTAGTGTCGAAAGGAATGGAGACAACGCCACGATAAAGCGCCATGCGTCGTTGAGCGATAGGGCTATGCGCAAGCCAACAATTGGTAATGCTGAACGTATGCGCGACAACAGGATTAGAACCTGTGATCACTGCTTTCGGAGGGCGCCGTCACAACGCATTGATAAGTGAACTTAATCGACCAGAATCCGGAAGCTCAAACACTGACTTCGATAACTCCAAACATAAAAATGTCTATATATTGATATTTTGACTGATTAAAGCCGACTTTTGGTCCAAGGCCGATAGGAAGTGGTTTAAATCGAACGATCTCGATTAGCCAGGCGCCGACGAGTTTGATCCGAGTTGACGTAAACAGCTTCGGTAAACGCCGCACTGGCGTGACCCAGCTCTTCCGAAACATGGCGAATATCAATGCCGGCTTCGATGGCCATGCTGGCGCCGGTATGCCGTAAATAGTGAGTTTCAGACGCAATAGCTTTTAATTGCATCGACTCGCTCTCTAATCCTTCAGTGCTCATTCGCTCAGCGGCCAACATGAGAGCTTCCTCGCAGGTGCGCTCGACCTGTCGCGCACCCAAGCCACCACCCCGCATGGACGGAAGAATTGGGGTGGCATCGTAGGGTAGTGGTAAGGGAGTATCGCTGCCAAGGTGTTTTCTCCAGCGTTTCAGGTAGCTCATATAGGCATTCGGGCACGTAATTGTTCGGCCTTTTTCGCCTTTACCGAACACGTAAAACGTCCAGTATGCACCGCCTTTAAAAACTCGCTTCTGATAGTCCCCGAATGTGGGTAGTCGCGGTTCACCATCAATTGAGCGAACAGCCAGCTCACTGACCCTTAAAAACAAGGATTTCATGGTGATAATGACAAATAAGTGTCGCTCGTATCTGGGGTTCTGGTTTGCGGCAGCTTCAACTGTTTCCCGGATATACGCCCACTGCCAATCCGTGTACCGGCGGACGGACGCCTCGGGTTGCTCAAGCAGGGAGCCCGATTTAGCTTTTGTTTCGCGCTTGCGAACTTGTAAAAAAGGGTCTTCGAGTAGTACTCGGCGAGCCATTAGAAAACGAAAATAGGAGGACAATGCAACCCGAGACGATTTCAGGCTTGCCGGGCTGGCTGAATAAACAAGACCTCGAGAACGCTGCAGGGTAAAAGGTCGCCATTTAGGATTAATGACGCGTTCACCGCCTTGATCAGCAAAACCTGACGCAATGTTGGGGGCGACCCAGGCTCCAGGTGGTGTTTTCAGGAATTTGAAGTAAGAAGCTACAACTTCTGAATCAACTTGATCCAGAGTGCGCTTAGCGATCACCCAGAGATAGTTGAGAAATCTCTGAACCTCACCACGGAAGCGATTGTATGTGCCTGGGGTACCGGTGTAGTCCTGCAGGTATTGAAGGCTTAGAGTTAGGTCGCGTTCCAGTGAGTCTTGACCCATGGGCAGCTCTGCAAGCCGTGAGAGGATAGCCTTGTATCCATCAAGGTCAGCCTGTTCAGAAAGTCGGTCTGCGGTATCAAACACCGGGAAGCCGGGAAATTTTGCCATTAGTTACAGACTCTTTTTGCACAGACGATTGCTGACAGTATCTTTGAAATTACTTTTTGGTCTGGGTTGAAAGCGGAGTCATCTACATCGCTCGTGACAAGTCGTTCAACAGGTTGGTCGATTGTAGAAACCATACCGTTGGTCCCGATATAATGAGTTTAGACGCGACAATAAAGTGCCCACCACTCCATGTCAAATACTTAGCAGTATTTGACATGGAGTGAGTGTTTTTGCGCCGCCCTCTCTCTGGCCGACGGTCATACGCACCATGGCGCAGCCGGCAGAGACAGTTTTCAGAGGTTTCACGGGGGGCGTTGTCGTGCGTTCTCTTTGGTTTTGTTGTTAGTGCTTTTTTAGTACTCAGT
>Ga0307930_1003739_pt1 | contig 10969 bp, 10 predicted proteins | sample OrgLakmetageno46_FD_203161 | JGI IMG/M metagenome (GOLD analysis project Ga0307930, IMG submission 203161) | Saline water microbial communities from Organic Lake, Antarctica - #46 | ecosystem: Environmental > Aquatic > Non-marine Saline and Alkaline > Saline | place: Antarctica: Organic Lake... | reverse complement strand
ATCATTTTTCGAACTTTACAGCTCGGCGCACTAGGCCTAGTGTACCCCTTGAAGTGCGCAATATCGTCTGTGAAGTAAATCCACAGCCGGTGAGATCATCCCATTCAGGACGAACTCGCAAACACTTCCTTATCATCAACACAATTGTATGCTTAAATTCTGTTGTTAGCTATCGTTTTTTTATCTTATAGTTGCTTCATCTTGGTTTGTTCTTCGCAAGTTCTAATGTGCTTGCGCCTTATGATTCTACAGGTGGTCGTGGTTCCGAGCGATATTGAAACGCTTCCATCAGCTCCCTCCATCGTTGAAATCGGCATGGTAAGGCAGACATTGTGTGTATGATTGAAAGAGGGTGATACTCATTTTAGGTAGTATGGGCTAATCTCAAGTCAACGTGCATTATAATGGCGATACTTTTCCCATAGCATGATATATACCACTTTTATCTTGTGTTTTGATTTGCGTTACCCTCATAGTTCTCTATTTTCTCAATGGTATTCTGAAGGTGGTGTCATCGCCTATGCAGCTAGATGCCCAGGCCGCTCCATCTTCAGTACCTATCGAAGATGGAGTTGTGATGGGCATTGTGATTGACAATGATCTTAATGGTCGCCCTTGAATTTGTTTTTATGGCGGACTCCGAATTGTTACAAAGATAACTTCAAACCTAAAAAAAAACGTTTGGAGCACGTTGAAAGTCCGTAGTTGAGGTGCCAGGAGCGCAAGGATTGGATTGTCGTTGCAATGGACAGGCCGAGGTGCCAGGAGGTATCAGGCTCATCCCAATTCTAGATTTCCTCCTGATGCTTGGTGATTGAAAAGGGGTATGAGAGCAAATATTCTTTAATGGCTCTGTGCAAAAGAGCACTCAGCCCAGCTAGACTTGTTCTGAAGGTTACACTTACCTGGCTCTGTGTGCTACTAGGGCGTTTCTTTGTATTTGGGGTTCTTCCCTTGGCTACTCTAGAGAGCTGTGCGCGTGCCCAAAAAACAACTAAATCCGAATTAACCATTCGCACATCCCATGTAAATTTGATATTATTCCTTGGAGCCGCATTGGTATCAAATTAAATGCGCCTGGGCTGCAAACTTGCTTACAAATCCGCTTCAGAAGCCCAGTGAAGGTTGCTTCAATTGGAGTCTATGCTTCAATCGAGTCTCAAATCTGATATCTCGCTCGTATATCTAGGTCGGATTACTTTGCCCCAGCATATTCCCACTTCTGCCCGCAGCATTGGCTTCTGTGCCATTTGGGTTTGTATTAGTTCGAGTTCGAGTTCGCCCCAGCATATAGTAAACAATCATCCTTAGCGCATAGTGATTCCAAGTGCTGATTTGCAAGGTACAAGTCCACGTATCTCAGTCCTAAGTCTCGTAATCAGCAGCAGTTCGAGATAACAGTACACTACATACATGCCGACAAATGATGCCCCAAGAGTATATTCAAAAGAAGTAATGATAACAAATTTGTCGATAGATTTGCGCTCTGTTCATGACACCGGTAATTGATGCTGAAGCAGATAACCCGAAGAAATAGCTCATATCAATCGTAACCCTGCCACAGCACTTGCAGATTGTGCCGCCCAACTTTTTACCTCAGCAGTCTTCGTAGAACACGTCCTTCGTTAAACCCCTGCTTTCCTGCGACAAGTACGCACTCCTGTTAATGACTCCAAAGGCGCCGCAGTTTGAAGGTCGGTGATTTTTTCAAGTGAAGGAAACGGAAGCCAGTCTACTATCCAGTGCACTCTTCATTCCAAGTTCGCGACGGTCCGCTGCAGTATTGAAGCTTCATCTATTGTTTGTTGCAATCTGTTCATTGAAAGAAGCATTTTTCAGTAGTAAACTACGGGTGTTCAAGGTTTGGCATAACAAAAGACAAACTTGAGTATGTTTGCAAGAAGTGGCATCAAGGTTCTATGAAAAGTTTTTGCTGTCGCCTTTCATGGCAGACTGTTTGATCGCCTTTTTCGATACCTTGAACTTAGCGTAGAGCATCTTGCTGAAGATTCGACGGTTTGAAAAGGTTACGCTCAAGTCATGCATCTGGGCTTTCCGTTAAATTCGGGGTGGCCAAAGAATCAAATTTTGAGCTTGTCTCAAGCAGCGGTGACGGCGTACTGCTCCGAATGCGTGGAGAGTCGGTAGTGAAGTTGAGGAATTCCTCGACTACTGTGTCTAAGTCAACTGTTGGATCAACTTCAGCTTCGATAACATCATTTCTTGGTTGAGGAAAAACCAGTCGCGAATCCTTCCTGGACTCCTTTTCATTACTCCCTTTGATACAGCTACATAAGCAACCCATCCTGCAGGTCCTGTAGAGCTAACTTCGCCTAATTCTGTAAGGTTGCCGGACTATGCATTTCGGCTCTCGGCGTTATTCAATCTCATTTTCGGCTCGTCGGTCGCCGGATTAGATTTCTCGCACAAGAAATGACACCTGTTTGTCCGTTGAAAGGGCATTCTTTCTGTAAATTCGTTTTCTCCCTGGCCGAACAGTGCAGAGATTCACTCCCTATCATTCGTTCGTAAACCTACGTCTCAAGTAACGAATGATAGGGAGTGGCAGAGATGGAGAGAACGAGAGAACGTTTGTTGTTTGATAAACACGATTTTTACCGTGCTGTTCTGCCTCGCCCTGAACCCATCCTCCAGATTTATGCTTTGAGAGCTCCAAGCGAAGCAAACTGCCAACTGCAAAAGAAACGAAGCGGGCCTCCTGGACAGTAAAAGAAGAGCGGAAATACACCTACTTCTATCTTTTATACTTTTTTTACTTCTCCTTATGGAGTTTACTTGGATGCTTATATGAAACCATGAATTCAGTTTCTATTCCTGTGTGGCGAGTGAAGCCTAGGGCGCCTTCGAGATAACTAGCGAGTCAGTGGCCTGGAGGCTACAGGGAAGAACCTGGAAACGAAGATAACCGCAAAAAACTCTTCTTTTGAGCTGCACTCTCAGAGCACGGAGGAGCGTGCCACTTTGAACCGCTACCGTCACTTCCATGGTCACTCGGGCATGTGTGTTACGATGTGCGCCTGATTAGCTTTAAGGTTCAGTTTACGCTGCTTTGCTGTTCTTCTCTACCGGTTAGCCTTTTAATTCCAGGCCTCCGGGGCCTGTCTCAAAAATACCGTTCCACGAAGAGGTCTGATGGAGGGTCTGCCAGAAATCGACGAATCCAAGACTACATCCAGGGTGTGTGCATGTGCGTAGCGTGTGGTCTGACTCTCGTCGCTCGTCGTTTGCTCGTCGGCGGTCTCGTCGACTTTTTAGTTGAACCTAACATGATAACGAGCTAAAAATGGGAGCCCAGCTCTTGGTGTTCCTTGCGTTAGGTTCATTCAGCTTCACTATTGACGGGTTTGCATTAATTTTCCATGATAGTACGACTCCATTGAGGTTGCCACCACTTGCTCGACCTTTGACAACGCATCGGCTGCGCACGGGTGATGCAACTGATGCCGAGGCGTATGACATCGGTGCTGCTCCTGCGGTTAGATTTGCGAATTGGGTTACCGAGGCAAACTACGATGCAGACGATGAGGTCGACAATAACGAGTCTAGTTTGCAGAGTTTAGGTGCCCGCGCGACTGGCAAGACTGTCGAGGTCGGCAGTGACGGCGCTGGTCGCAGTGGCAGTACTGAGGGTGGTGGTGGTAGCGAGGCCACTGGTTCTGCAGGGCAGTTGCGGAGCATAAGCCAAGCGCTTTGGCGCGCATTAGCGTCAGAGAAGCGGCTGGATCACTATACTCATGCAGAGCAGGTCAGTATTTTCATTATAGTCATGGTTACTACCCTGGATAGTCTTACAGAGAGCTCCCCGCCCGCCATTCCCTCACTATTACTCCAGTACTTTTAGTTCAATCTCTCAAGCAGCTTAGACAAAACAAGTCTCGGGTAGGGTTTCTTTTCTGTTCATCACTCAACTACTCGTCCTTTCGTCTATTCTTTCCTTTGCGCTCTGTCTCTCTTTCACACATACTCAATGTTGGTGGGTAGGAAGCAATCCAACGTGCTATTGCGTGGCGAGTCGCTTACGCTGCTGCACGGGAAGCTAACCGAGAAACTACGACAATGGTGGCCACAAGAGATGGATCGTCCTGGAGCAATCCAACTGCGAGCGATTCTGCTTACTCAGGATCTGGCGATAATGTCGATAGTGACTACAGTAGGGGGAGCAGTACCGCCAGCAGTAGCAGTTCTAGCAACAGCAACAGCCATGCTATGGCAGGTGTAGAGCGTTCAGAACCGCCAGTTGAATTATCCTCGCTATGGAAACTTGCCAAGCAAGCAGACGTGGACGGGTATGGATTCATATGAATATGTGTATCCTGTTTTGTTTTCTGGCTTGTTTGACGCCGCTCAATCCATGACTTTGTGTTCATCATAAGTTTTCCGCACTTTTCTTTTTTCCCCAATGTCAAAGGAGCATGTCGATTTCATAGCTTGTTTCTTCATTGAAAGAGCGTCAATCTTATGCTTATCGCTGTGCTAGGGACGGCGAAATCACTGCCGAAGAATTTGCTCAGCTCTTTGCGCAATCTAGAAGAGGAGAAGACGACGTTGTCACGAGGGACAACAATAAAGACGCTCTTGGTGATATGAATGTTAGTCAGGACGATGATTCTCTTGTTATGGCTCCTGGTGATGTTATGGCGTTAGACGATTCACTTGAAGCTTCACAATCAGAATCAATTGACAACGTTGTTTCCTCTACAAGCATGAACTTGGATAAGGGAATGCATTTATCTCGGCAACATCTACGAAGTCGGCGGAAGAGGCGGCGACTGAGGCAGCGCAAAAGAGCATCCAGTGCCAAAGTTGTTGATGCTGTAGACTTTGCAGCATATATAGGGCCAAACGCACCCGAGGAGGAAAAGAAGAGTAGCGAAGGTTTAGTAGAAGAAGCAAAACCAGCAGCGAGTGGCCTCGATCCGCTCTTTTTGGCGGCCTTGGCTGAAGCCGAGTTTCGTAGATCAGAAGCTGGGCCACGAAACAACGACGGAAACACTCGTCGCCGTAGCCTGCGCAGCAGAGTAGCTAGCAGACGCGGGAGCGCTGTCGTTGAATCTGCTGTGGATAAAATTGATTTGGGTGACTTAATTCATGAAGAGACCAGTACAAAACAAAGCGACGCCGCAGTTGGTGCTACCTTCGATGAAGCTATTGAACCAGCGATTAACAAGGATGGCAACGTGAAAGATGCTGAAGAAGTTTCAGGCGCAAACGACTGGAGAATGGACTTGGCACGTGAAGCAATTGCTATCAAAGTAAGAGACACTCATTTTGGACTCGTTTAAGATGAATACATAGCTTCTAGTGGAGCATTCACGGATCATGTGGTCACCACTGGAGCTTTGTCTTATGTGCTTTTCATGCCATTTAGGTCGCAGCAATATTGGCGGAATCAAAAACTGACGCTGCCTCCGTTGTGGCGGCGTTATTATGCGATGCTTGCGACAGCAGCAGCACGGCAGCCGATGCCAACGATGACGCAGGGCCAAATCCAGACGAAGTACGACTTTATTTAAAATCAATTTTTGCAGTTGGTTCACCCTACATGTTGATTTTCTGCAGCATTAAGTATGCATGTTTTGGGTTTAGTTGCCGATGTTTTTCACGTACAATGTCTCTCTCTATTTACTCCATGCATTATTTTGGGAACCCTCTGTGTGTTGTGTATGTGCACACTACGTACAGGCAGCTTTTCTGGCGGCCAATTTCGGTGCGGCAGTTGCATCCCTGGTGTCGCAGCGAAGAGCTCTTCTCGGGCGTGTCGATGACGTGGGTCAGCCTGCTGCTCGTCTAGCTCGGCTCTTGCAGGTTCACATTCTATCATGTTTATCCACTTGTTTTTTTTTCGTTTCTTCAGCTCTATTCGATTCGATTGCCTCTACGCATGTTGGATAGAATCTTCTTCCTTCTGAAAACCTACCCATAAATTATATGGCCCTTTCTTCGCAAATGATAGGCCGCTCAAGACGCGGTTGACCGTGAAAAGAGTGTTGCTTCTTACAGCGACAATGACGATCACAATAGTGGTATAAATGATAACGGCAGCAGTCGTAGTGGCAACAGCGAGAACAAAAATGCGCTCGTCTTAGCCAGCAACAACAACAATTTCGACACTTCGAGTCATGCTTCCGATAGAAGCACGACCTCTGCGATGCCGCCGTCTCGCTACAGCGCACTGGAATCTACTTGGCACGGCGACGCTGGCGCAGCCCCCCTATTTGACTTGGATGACGAAACCGCTGCAGCTACCAGGCGCCTTTTGCTTCGCGCGGTGATTTATGCGCATTGATTTTTTTTGTTCCTTGTTGACATCTGTGTTTTTCAAAGTAAATTGAACCTAAAGACTTGCGTTTTGAGTCTCATTGCTTCCCACCCTATGATAAGTACGTTTCACAATTCCTTCTATCTGTAGGTGGACCCTCGCACGCTCGTGTTGTTCACTGCCGAGTTAGCCGTGGCGCTTGAAGAGAAGCCAGATACTGATACGTTCTCGTGGAGCAAGACCTGGAGTAGCAGTGGCAGCAAAGATTCCAGCAGCAGCAACAGTGACAGTAGCAGTACTAGTAGCGATGGAACAGGCTCAAGACAAAGTGCATTATCGTCGTCGCCACCATTAGGAAAAGCTGCTCTGCAGCGAGTTGCGCTCAACGCGTTGCAAGTGTTTGGCCCCGTGGCAGAGACTTTGGGAGTGCGGGGCCCTCTGAGGTCGCTGGAAGCGTCTGCGTACCGGGTGAGTGTAGTTGCAGAGTAGTTTGTTGGTTTAGCATCGTGAATGGAGTGCGTGCAGTTGTAGTGCAGGCAGCAGTAGTAGTATACTAGCGCTTGCAGTGTACACCGTGGTACTCCCCGTAGCGAAATCCACCAAACGGATTGGTTTCAAAACATTTTTTCAATCCTGAAACTTCTGCATGTGACGTAAATGCGTGAACATGGATTCATTGCACGGTGTGGTGTGGAAGGACTTTCCTTGCCCTGATTTAATTTATTATCTCCTTTCCCAAAAATTAATGCAGGTTGTGTTTCCCCGTGCTTACGCCGAGCTCTCGTCGTGGCACACCATGCACACTGCCCAAGCCCCACAATTGCTTGCAGCAGCCACGGATATTCTAGACCGCGCACTGTCGCGACACCCCGAAGTGCACCCTTACGCTACGTGGGCCATCAGCAGCCGCGTAAAAGCGCTGGATTCGACTTTTCGGAAGGTGGCTGGTAGTGCCCATAGTATTGGATATACCATGAATCCATTTTTAAAATTTTGTAACTAAATATAATGTCTTTTAAATTACTTTTTTATTTGAAACGCTTTTTTCTCCCCTTTTACTCCTGTGGCTTCGCTTACATGTTATAGTATTCATGCTAATTCTGATCTTGACTTAATCTCAAAACTCCTACTTGCTAACTGTAGTGTGTTATATTTGTATCCGACTTGTGCGCTCAGGTTTTTCGACAAACCAAAGCGTTGTCAGCTGTCCGTGACGTGCTTGCCCTTCGAATCATTCTAGTGCCTAATGAACCGACGGCAGCATCGGCTGATGCTGACGGAGTAGCAGACAAGGCACCAAATGCTGACATGAACATTGAAATGCAAATAGTTTCTGAGGTACAAATTATGGACTGTAAAAGCATCGACGAAGACAATATCAGCTATCATGGTAACGGAGAAGACAATGGTGATGACAACGTCAACGGCAGTGACGACGAAGAAGTGGTCTTTGCTGCGTACCGAGTACTGGAAACTCTGGAACAGCACGGGTGGGAAGAGTCGCGGTACCGATTTAAAGATTACGTGCGAGCACCGAAACCGAACGGGTACAAATCAATCGTTATAAACTGCTCGTTTTATTTCTTTCCGGAAACCAATCACTTCTCCACTGTGTATCACTTCTCACTTGAAGATGGTGTACCTTTTGCGTTTAAGATGGCAGCTACGGTAGGAACCTGACGAAAGAAATACCTCAGATATATCACGCCCTGGAATAATATGTTCTTGATATTTTTCTGTTTGTTACCTTACATCAGTCCCTTTCGACGTATTTTCCTTCCAGGTACCAAAGCCTGCACACCCAACTGGTGCATGTTTCTTCCGGTACCATATTAGAGGTTCAGCTCCGGTCGCAGCGCATGCACGATGCCGCGGAAATGACACACAATCTGTACAAGGGCGCAACCGTGGAAGGTGGCCTAGGCCAGCACTTTTCTTTCTTTCTTTCTTTCTTTCTTTCTTTCTTTCTTTCTTTCTTTCTTTCTTTCTTTCTTTCTTTCTTTCTTTCTTTCTTTCTTTCTTTCTTTCTTTCTTTCTTTCTTTCTTTCTTTCTTTCTTTTGCTTTTGCTTTTGAAGAAATTTTGTTTTATGCGTTCAATTTGCAGCTGAAAATTGTCACTTGGCGCATCTTCATGCGTGTGAAAGATATCAGGATGTCCGTGTCGCTGGACTCACAATGCGCGTACATTTTGATGCTCATAGGTGGCCCTAGTGACCAGCGCTTACTCGCAGCATCATGCCAACGCGCTGCTCGAGCGCCCATGCAACTGCCACTGCCTCCTCGTGAGACGCGCTCGCCTGAACTTTCGTCCTCGAGCCCAACTATTGACGCCTGAGAATTTTACGTGGATGCAAATGAATTGCGCTCGCAATAATCAAATACAGCTTTTATGATATTCAGTTCCCAATTGATTACGGCAGAGATCTTCATCGCGCATATAGCACGGGGCTTCCATTAGAGCTCAGACATAGCAATTACATGTGCATCCACAGACATTTGAAAAATAGACCCTATTTCCGTCCTTGTAAAAATCGTGAAAGTTGTCCCTCTTTTGCGCTGCATTACTCCTCTGCCTTTACTTGGCTGGGAATGGAGCAGGAGTCAACCAAGGATCACGTACGTTTTTTTAGCAGGTTTACTACTGATATTAATAGATCAACGTAGAGTTGATGTTTTATGCGACCACGACCAAAAACTGCCTACCAAAGAGAAATGTGACTCTGTCACAAAACTCTGTCACATCACATTTTTATCTGGGTACATATGTTCTGACACCTTACGTATGTTCTGACATGTTGTCACGTCACTGACATCAACCATGTTCTGACACGTTGTCACGTCACTCAAATCAACTACGTTGATCGTGGCGCGGCGGCGCGCGCGCCGCTGCAGTATTAGTTATTAGTGACGTAAACATCGTTGGGACAAAACCCAGCAACCCCGTGCTCCCGTGCTCGCAACGACCACGACGAGGACACTGCATGAGATTGTTACATGAACCCCGAAAACTGGCTTTCAGTCTGGCCCGGAAAACTCAGTTGACACCGACTAGGCGAATGCCTGCCTGTTATTTACTTAACCCAGCGCCCTTGTTGGGGGGGGGGTCAGAAAGATCCGTAAATAAACGCATTTTTTTGTTTAAGCGAAAGCCAGCTACCCAGCCAAGCTCCTTCTTTGCTCCTATAGCTATCGGTCCGTACGGCGCATAGGATCTCATGAAGATAATTCAAAACCCAAAGTAATTGGTGTGGCGATTTCACTTCAGTTGGGGATGTGCCGCTAGGCCCTGGGCCTTTGGCCCCTAGGCCGACATACAAGAAACCGGCTTCGGTTACTTCTGTCTTCTAAATCCGCAGAGTTATCTGTATTTTTTTAGGGAGTCTCTGTATTCACTGAGCGCTGTAGAAGCGGCGGAGCGGCGGCAATGAGGCCAAGAATTGAGGGTGTTGGTTGTAGATTTGGTCAAGGCGAACGAGGGCGTATTCGAATTCAGCTTTTGGGCGTCGCCATATGCCGACGATGCTTATTTTACTCTCTTGAAAATTTCCTTGCCGCAGCACATGCCATGTTGGATTACCGGGCAAGAGTAAGAGGCTGACGACTTTTCGGAACTTGTCATGGGCTGTGGAGGCACTGGTAAATTTCACTCAGTCCTTCGTCTACCTGACATCACTGCTTTGTTGCGACGTGTTGGATCATCATAACGTATATGCTCGTATCAAGGAAGCCTCCAAGGCCATCGGTGTGCTACGTGATCGCAATGTCTCACAGCGGCTGAAAGGGAAGATGTACTCAGGTAGTGTTCTCGCGACTCCACTCCATGGTAAGGAGTTGTGGTGCATCACGGCCGAGTCTATCATCACTTACACAACTGGCACAAGAAGTGTGTATACGCGAAATGAGCAGGGTGGCAATGTATCAATCCTTTCTCCATCAAATATCTTCGATGGGTTTGAGTAATCGTACGGATGTCTTCTCTGTTGAGCTATTGGGCACTATCTGGCAAACCGCACTCTACTCTGGGCTGGTAACGTGGCACGCATGTCTAAGAGCCGGCTACCGAAAAGGTTCATGCTTTCGTGGGTACACGAGCCGAGGATAGCGGATGGCCAAGAGATGGCGTATGGAAAAATCTTCGAGCGGCATCAGAATTACTTCGAACTCGTGTACAAAGGCGAGAAAGCAACTAGATGCAGAAACAGTCACAGAAACGACCTAAGTCCGGGTCCAAATTTCCATCATGAACAGTTTTCACTTCAGAGGGACACGAAAGCCTAAGATTTCCTGCTCCCTACACATCTCCTCTTCTACCCACGCGCATCGCACGCGTAAAAACTTCTGCCCGTAGCATTCGCTTCTGTGCCATTTGGATTTATCTACGATTCGAGTTAGACATCGCGCTCATATCAAAAAAATAATACAGTGGCCTGTATCCGCTTTTTCAGTGTATGGCATTTCGGATTTTAGTAATTATTATGCCAACAAACTACAAAGGGCAATAAAAACGAATGCTAGCGTCGATGAGCAAACCCTCGCAAACGCAAAGGCCCTGACTACTGACTACTCGAACTCGAACTCGAACTAATACAAACCCAAATGGCACAGAAGCCAATGCTGCGGGCAGAAGTGGGAATGCGCGTGCGTTGCGCAAACAAAGCAAGTGCGGAATGATTCAGGAGGGAGAGGGG
>Ga0307930_1003731_pt1 | contig 10998 bp, 12 predicted proteins | sample OrgLakmetageno46_FD_203161 | JGI IMG/M metagenome (GOLD analysis project Ga0307930, IMG submission 203161) | Saline water microbial communities from Organic Lake, Antarctica - #46 | ecosystem: Environmental > Aquatic > Non-marine Saline and Alkaline > Saline | place: Antarctica: Organic Lake... | reverse complement strand
ACTCCGTGGAGCTCAAAGCGCAGGTCAAGCTTCAAGCCGCTATCGCAGGGGCAAAGCTCAAAGGACACTGATTTGGCTTTGGTGGGTAGAGCGGGGGTAGCAACCCAGCCAAACCAAACTTCTCCAAAATTTACAGGCACTTAAGAGGGTATAATGGCGGAGGGAACGCGACTGGCAGCGAACCTTCTCTGCCTATCAAGTAATTGTTTTTATTTGTAAATTATTCAATATATCTCGCAGGAGACTATCCTTCTGCTGCATCGTCGAGCTGCAAAATGCATCAATCACCATCTTGCTTTCCTCGGCTCGCCCCGTGGCCATAGAGGCTGGCGTTTTGGTGGGCGCGGTCCTCACGCTCAAACTCAAGCGTCGAGTGGGTGATGCCGAATTCGCGCTCAAGCATTCGCTTTATCGTGTCCTTGATATCCTCCAGGCAATCCCAGGATCCTGTCTTGAGAACCACGTGCGTGTCGAATGCGGCAGCATGCTCCTCCATCTGCCAGAAATGGGCGTGGTGGATGTCTGCCACCCCGTCGACCTCGCGGACGGCGGCGACGACCGCGCCATTGTCGATGTCTGGAGGGCTGCCGAGCATCAGAGTCCGGATTGGGCCGCCGATCTCGGTGAAAGCGAGGTAGAGAATATAGAGCGCGATGCCGATGGTGATCGCAGGGTCCACCCATCGCATGTCGTAGAGGATGATCATCGCGCCACCAATGATCACGGCGACCGAAGAAAGCGCGTCAGACAGGTTGTGCACAAACAGCGCGCGGATGTTCACACTGCCCTTCTGCATGGAATAGGTGAGCAGCGCCGTAAGCGTGTCCACTACCAGTGCGACGCCGCCCAGGATTACCACCGTCCAGCCGACGATCTCGGGCGGGTCGATCATCCGCATGCTGCCCTCGTAGATCAGATAGAATCCGACGAGGATCAGCGTGGTGTAGTTGATCAGCGCCGCGACGATCTCGATCCGGCCGTAACCGAACGTCATACGCTCGTCCGCGGGGCGCCGCGCGATCTTGCGCGCGGCAAAGGCGATGACCAGCGAGGCCATATCGGAGAAATTGTGCAGCGCATCGGCGATCAGGGCTAGGCTGCCCGAAAGGACTCCGCCGATGACCTGTGCAACGGTCAGGAGCGCGTTGGCCCAGATCGCGATGGACACGCGCCGGTCACCGGACTTGGGGTCGATATGACCGCTGGCGTGGTCGTGAGGCATCGTTTGCTCGCTTCGCTCCTAACGTCGTCTTTATCAACCGCGTGACACTCTTCGCAAAAATAGGCCATCGCGCGGGCGTGTCATCCGATCAGCCCCGTTCGAGCCCGAATAGGAGCCCGATGGCCACCGCGAGTCCCAGTCGCCGGAAGACTTAAAGGTCATCCATTATCGCAGACGCCAATCTTGCCGGGACGACAGGGCCTGCGTCAGTCCAGGGCATCATGACCCATCGGCTTGCAGTCCGACAGGTCCGAGCCACCGACGGCCGCCACACCCTTCGCAAGGTCGCGCAGGGCACTGCGCAGACCCTCCTCCAGCACCGGATGGTAGAACGGCATGGCCAGCATGTCCGCCACCGTCATCTGCCGTTCGACCGCGAGGGCCAGCAGGTGCGCCAAGTGTTCGGCGGCTGGCACGCACATCTCGGCGGCCAGGAGCCGACCGGTCTCGCGCTCGGCGTGAAGGCGCAGCAAGCCCGCGGCGGTCTGGGCTATGCGGGCGCGCGGCTGATCCGAGAAATCCGCGTTTCCCGAGACAGTAGTGTCTTCATCCAGATCCGACAGAGGTGGCCCGACCCGCGCCACCTGCGGCGATGAAAACACGATCGACAGGGCCGTACGCCGACACAATCCGTGATCCGAAGCATCCGGTGCAGCCATGCGCCCGGCGATATGCCCCTCGTCGGCAGACTCGTGTAGCAGCGGACGATAGCCGTTCGCGTCGCCGGCAAGAAACACTTGCATCTCGCCGATACGCAGCGTGGCGGGATCGATCCGGGGCATCCCCTTGTCGTCAAGCGGAACGCCCAACGTGTCCAGCCCCAGCCCGTCGATGTTGGGGCGACGCCCGATCGCGACCAGCACGGCATCAGCTTTGAAGACCCCGCCCGCGCCGCTCACGCGGATCGTGCCGCCCGCGTCCTCGAGTTCGGCGGACGCGCCCGTATGCAAGCCCATCTCGGCCTCGATCAAGGGACGGAAAGCCTCCAGCACCTGACGGTCGTCAATGCCGGCCAGCGTTTCGGCCGCGTCGAACCCGGCCACATCCAGCCCCAACCGGGCCAGGGCCTGGGCCATCTCGACCCCGATTGCGCCCATGCCGACCACCGCGATGCGGCGGGGCAGGTCATCCTGCTCGAACAGGCTGTCCGTGGTCAGGATCCGGTCTCCGAAGGTCCGCCAGGGTCCGGGCACCACCGGGCGGCTGCCCGGCGTGAGGATGATCGCGCGCGCCTCGATCTCGTCGCCATTCACCTCCAGCCGGCCAGGCCCCAGAAGCCGCGCGCGACCTGACACGGCGCGGTCGCCCAGTTTGTCTGGCACGCTTTCCGGCCCTTTGACGAACCCGTCACGCATCCTGCGCACACGGGCGAGCACGGCCGGGATGTTGGCGCGCAACCCCTCGGCGCCCTGAATGCCGAATTCCTCGAAGGTCAAGCGCCGATGAAACGCGTGCGCCGCCTCGATCAGCGCCTTCGACGGCATGCAGCCCACGGCGGCGCAGGTGGTGCCCCAATGGCCGTCGTTCACCACAAGAAAATCGTCGGTATAGCGGCGCACCTCGCGCAACGCAGACAGCCCGGCGCTCCCCGCGCCCACGATGACGGTATCGACTTTTATGGGCTTATTCGTCTGCATCAGCCTCAGCCTTGGTGGCGTGCTCGGTGCCCGGCTCATGCTCAGGCGGGCTGTATGTTGTGAACAGTTTCAGCATCCCGGACCCGGTGTTGCGGAAGTTGTGGAAGACGCCCGAGGGCACGATACCGACATCGCCATCGGCGATGTTCGTTTCCACATCACCAATCCTGGCCACACCTGTGCCCGCGACGAAGTAGAGCATCTGGTCGTGCCCCTGATGCACCTCGCCGCCGATCTCGCCGCCCACGGGGATGGCCATCAGCACCAGCTGTGTCTTTTCGCCGGTCCACAGGACCTTGCGGAACTCGTTATTTTCGCGGGCGAGTTCGACGACAGGCAGCGTCATTTTTTCCGTATCGGGCATCTATTCTTTCTCCATCACTCAAAGCCACAGGATGGACGTCAGAGATGTGCGCCGTCACTAACCCAAGTCAGTCGGGCAAACCCAACTGTGAGCTACGCTTCAACTTCTCAGGTTTTTCAGGTCAAAATTAGAAGGAGATCATGAATGTCCGAACGCGAACAGTATATCGAGAAGGCCAAGGCGCGCATCGACCAGTGGAACGCCGAGATCGACAAGATGAAGGCCAAGCTCGACGAGGCCGAGGCAGACGCCAAGATCAACTATCAAAAACAGCTCGAAGAAATGCGGACGCAGCGCGACGCAACCGAGGCCAAGCTGAAGGACCTACGCGAGGCCAGTGACACCGCCTGGGATGACATGAAGTCGGGCTTCGACAAGGCGTGGGACAGCCTCTCCAGCTCCTTCAACAGCGCCATGTCGCGATTCAAGGGATGAGGTCGCCGATGTCTGTCCCAAATACCCTGCGCGGCTCTGTTATCGCTGCCGTCCTCGCATGCGCCACCTTGCCCGCTGTGGCGCAGGGCACGGACGACATGACCTCCGCCCAAGAGGTGCGCGCCGAAATCTCGGAGGCGATGGAGACGATCGCGGCCTTCTCCGAGCAAGAGAGCGAGCAAGCGATCACCGAGGCGCGCGCGGCGCTGGACCGGCTCGACGTCGAGATCGAGCAGAGAGAAGAGGCACTGCGCGGCGGCTGGGCGGACATGTCCGAAGATGCGCGCGCGACCGCCCGCGCCAAGCTGCGCGACCTGCGCGAGGCGCGCAACCGGCTGGGCGAACGCTTCGGCGCGATCCAGGCTGGTACGAATTCGGCATGGTATGAGGTACAGGCCGGCTTCTCCGACGCGTGGACTGCCTTCTCGGACGCGTGGAGCGCCAGCGACGAACAGGCCCCGGCCGACTGACGGAACCTAAGGCGGCGACCGCACTATGGTGCTGGTCGAGAGCCGCCCGGCGACAACGCTGGCCTTTTCAGCAATGATCGCCTTTCAGATGATCGTCCTCGTTCATTGAAAGCAGACATTGCAGCATGGGCGTGAAAAATGCACTCGCGACCCCGACAGGTGCCGATCCGACCAATGTCTGGCTAGAGGAGGCGCGCAACGGCGTCGTCCATGTCGTGTCCCTGACCCTGCGCTACATCGTCCGCAACGGAGGCCCGCTGCGTCGAGTGAATCGGAGAAATGCAGAATTTGGCCAGTGTTTCTATGGCTCAGTCTATCCAGCGGCTGATTGATGATGCGGGTTTCGACCTGGTCGACGCCCGCACAAGCGCATGGGTGTCGGCGGCGGCGCCACCGCGCCCGCGGTATCAGCGATAGACGATCCCGCCGTCGGTGATGATCGCCTGCCCTGTTATGTAATCGGAATCCGGTCCAGCGAGGTACGAAACCAGTGCGGCAACGTCGTCCGGGGTCTGTGCACGCCCCAGAGCAATTCCGCCCACGTATTTGTCGTAGGTCTCGCCGATGGGCGCACCGGTCAATTCTGAAAACCGCTTGTCGATCTCGACCCACATGTCTGTCCCTACGATGCCGGGACAATAGGCATTCACGGTGATGCCGTCACTGGCATATTCCTTGGCTGCGGCCTGTGTCAGAGCGCGCACGGCGAACTTCGTCGCCGAATAGACGCCCAGCATCTCAAATCCATCATGCCCGGCAATCGAAGACGCGTTGATGATTTTGCCTTTATTGCCCAAGGATCTGAATTTCGCAGCAGCAGCCTGGATCCCCCAAAGAACCCCTTGGATATTGATTTTCAGGATCAGATCAACATCCTCCGGTGTTACATCTGCGATCGGATCGACCTGCGCGATACCGGCATTGTTGACCATTATGTCGAGCCCACCGAGCGTCTTTTCGGCATGCTCGACCGCAGCGTAGACCTCCGCACGGTCGCTGACGTCGGCTTTGAATGTTGTGGCCTTGCGGCCAAGCGCTTCGATCTCGGCAGCGACTTCTGCCATCTTGTCGGGTTTGATGTCGACAATCGCGATATCGGCGCCGTCTTTTGCCAGGCGCAAGGCTATGCCGCGTCCGATCCCTTGCGCCGCACCCGTCACAAGCGCTACTTTTCCGTTGAGTGTCATTCTATAATTCCTTTTGCTTCAGCGAGCTGAACAAGTCGCTGTGATGGGATGCCTCCATCTGATCGGAAAAGAGGCACTCTGGGGCTAACTCGGATCAGGACCCGGTCGCGAAACTTGTTTTAAGCGAAGACCCAGCACGAAAGCCGTTTCCTTGACCAATCCGCAGATCCTCATCGTCGTAATTCTCGCTGCCATGATGGGGCTGTTCCTGTGGGGGCGGTTTCGCCATGACGTGGTCGCGTTAGCGGCTCTTTTGGCCTGCGTAATCTCAGGGTTGGTTCCGTCGGGACTGGCCTTCGCTGGCTTCGGCCATCCGGCGGTGATTACGGTGGCCTGTGTCCTGGTGCTTAGTCAGGGGTTGCGCAACACCGGTGCCGTGGATTGGCTGGCGCGCAGTATCCTGCCGCGCGATGCCGGACGGATCACGACCCTGCTGGCGCTGATCGGGCTGGGGGCGGCGCTGTCGGGCTTCATGAACAACGTGGGCGCGATGGCGCTTTTGATGCCAATCGCTGTGCAATTGTCAGGCAGGCTGGATCTGAAGCCCGGACAGATCCTGATGCCGCTTGCCTTCGGCACCATTCTGGGGGGCATGACCACGCTGGTGGGCACGCCGCCGAACTTGATCGTTTCGGGCTTCCGGGAAGAGGCGGGGCTGGGCCAATTCGCCATGTTCGACTTTGCCCCTGTTGGTGTGGCGGTTGCAACCTTGGGCGTTCTCTTCGTCGCTGTCATTGGCTGGCGCCTGGTGCCTGCGCGCAAATCGGCCGCTGGCGCCGATTTTGACACCGGCACCTATCTGACCGAGGTGCGCGTGCCAGAGAATGGCAAGGCTGTCGGCCTGACCCTTCGCGGCTTCGAGGCCGAGATCGAGGACAGTGGCGCACAGATCGTCGGTCTGGTGCGCAACGAGGTGCGTATGACCGCGCCGCATGGTGCGCGCCACATCCACGCCGGTGATGTTCTGGTGCTGCAGGCCGATGTGGACGCACTGGCCGAAGCACTATCCGTCTTCGGCATCAAGCTTGAGGCGCATGAATCAGGCTCGGACGGCAAAGACGAAACGGCGGAAGATGCGTCCGAAAACACATCGAAAGCGGCCAACGCGGAAACCGCCATCTCAGATGCTGACAAGGTCGAGGACGCCGAGGAAAGCGATGAGCGTGACGAGGACATCGTGCTGCGAGAACTTGCCATTCTGCCAGGTTCGACCATCGTCGGGCGTTCGGCGATCGATCTGCGGCTGCGCACGCGCTATGGGCTCAATCTGCTTGCCGTGTCGCGCGAAGGACGCCAACCGCAGGCGCGGCTTCGCAAGCTCAAACTGAAATCCGGCGATCTGCTGTTGATGCAGGGCCCGGCCGAGATGATGGCCGAATTCATCAACGATACCGGCTGCGTGCCGCTGGGTGAGCGCGAGTTGCGCATCCCCGACAAACGTATGGCGATCATTGCAGGCGCGATCATGCTGGGTGCGATCGGCATTGTCACGCTGGGTCTGCTACCTGCCCCCGTAGGCTTTGCCCTTGGGGTTCTGGCCTCGATGCTCTTGCGCACGGTCCCGCTGCGGAAAATCTATACCACGATTGATTGGCCGATAATCGTGCTGCTGGCAGCGCTTATACCGGTTGCGGGCGCGATGCAGACGACCGGGGCCGCCGAGCTGCTGGCACGGTTTCTGGTCGGAACCATCGCGCAAGGCAACCCCGTCGCCGCCCTGGCAGTGGTGTTGATCACCACCATGTTCCTGTCCGACGTGATGAACAATGCCGCCACCGCCGCCATCCTGTGCCCCATCGCGCTTGGCATTGCCGCCACGCTTGGCGTCAATCCGGACAGCTTTCTGATGGCGGTCGCGATTGGCGCATCCTGCGCCTTTCTCACCCCGATCGGACATCAGAACAACACGCTGATCCTTGGTCCCGGTGGGTTCCGGTTCGGTGATTACTGGCGGTTGGGACTTCTGGTCGAGGTGCTCGTGGTCGTCGTCAGCTTGCCGCTGTTGGTATTTGTGTGGCCATTGTAGCTCTGCATGGTGAGGTGCTTCCCTGGGATTGACAGGATCTTTCGGAAGTTATCCGTTCGTCGGCAATCGCCAAGCATGGTTCGCCGGAGATCATGAATACGGCGTCCTAGGCAGCAGGTCGCCCAGCCCACGGTTTCCGACAAACGCCCCATTCCCCCAATCATGCTGGATCGTGAACAGGGGGACCAGGAGGGCTGAATTTCCCATTCCAATAGTAAAAGCCAGCCAGACGCTGATCAACAGCGACAACCAAGCCAGAACCCGAAGCGCCGCTCAAGGAACAAATTTCTCCGACAGGGCAAGACTAGTCCGAGAGAGGATCGGATCTCGACATCCGGCCAAAATCCGCATCCATTCAGAAGGTGGCAATTCAGCTTCTTCCTTTCGAATGACTGCGACACCCCCGACCCTTAATTGGTGGCAGTGTTTCGCATGAACCATGTGACCACACTATGGGATGGCTGTGGCCGGTGGTTTATTGCGGGCTTTGCTGGTTGAGGGCGCTACGACTTCGACAGCCGGGCTGGCCTCTCTCTCGAGACGTGCCTTGCGAAGACGCGCTGTCTTGACCTGACGGTGTTCCATCTCTCCGTCGAGGATTTCCCTCGCGGCACGCGTGGTCTTGTCCATCGGCGTTTCCGCTCGAGGTGCAGATTGTTTGAATACACTCGACTTTGTCAGCTTCGTCATGAATTAGCTCCTAAATGAAATTCTCGCCGGATATGAATGGCCTCCAAGCATGTTGCGGATGGGGCGGATGATCCCGGCCTATCGAAATTTGACGGTTTACTTGGTTGCGATCAAACAGGGCGTCGATCATTGTTTGTCTCTCCCTCGCATCATCGCTCGACCACAGTGCTTGCCCCGGGGTCGGGGGACGTAAACGTTTCAGATGGCGTTGCGCCCTCCATTCCCCTGAGGAACTTGAACAGATCGCTGTCCGTGGTCAGGACCAGCGTAGTTCCATCAGAAATCATGTCCTTGTAGGCTTGCATGGTACGCGTGAACGCATAAAACTCCGCCGCTTGCGGATTGATGTCATAGGCCCGCGCATAGATGTCCGCAGCGGAGGCATCTGCGACACCGCGGATTTCCTCAACGGCGCGATAGGCTTCGGACTGGATCTTGTCCAGATCCCGCACGCGGTTCCCACGGATACGCGCAGCCTCTCCATTGCCTTCGGACAGGAAACGTTCTGCGATCTGACGACGCTCAGAAATCATGCGGTCATAGATTTTGGGTCGCACGCTTTCGTTGTAGTTGATCCGCTTGAACCGGATATCGAGAAGCTCGATTCCGAAGACACGCACCTTCTCTGCGGCAGCCGTAAAGATCTCCTCCTCCACCAGTGCCCGTCCCTTCTGGATCGGGACAAGCGCGCCGATATCCTGCGCAAGCTCCTCATCGGTGAGCAGCGTGTCCCGTAGCGGTGTTCGGCCCTTCGTCGTCCGGATGATCTCGATCAGCTCGTGCTTGGCTACGGCATTGCGCGTCTCGCTGCCCAGAATGTCGTCGAGGCGCGATTGCGCGCTGCGTTCGTCCCGAAGACGCAGAAAATATTGCAGGGGGTCCGTGATCTTCCAGCGCGCGAACAGGTCGACCGAAATGTAGAGCTTGTCCTTCGTGGGCATGTCAGAGGGGTTGCCATCCCACTCCAGAACCCGGCGGTCGATCCGATTCACATCCTGAATGAAGGGCAGCTTCAACTTTAGCCCGGCCGATGTGATCGGTTCGCCGACTGGTTTGCCGAACTGGGTGATGATGGCCTGTTCGACCTCACCAACCGTGTAAACCGCGCTTGAAGCCGTTACGAGGGCGGCGACCACAATTCCAGCAAGAATTCCTAATCCTATTTTCATGGTCGGTCCTCCTGTTGACGATCAAGATTCAAGAGCGGCAGGATACTGCTGGAGGGTCCATCAACGATGATCTTCGATCCGATACCGGGCAAAACTGCCTGAAGCGTTTCGATGTAGATCCGCCGCCTCGTAACCTCTGGCGCTTTCTCATATTCGGTAAAGAGCGCCGTGAACCGCGCGGCGTCGCCTTCGGCCTCGTTGACCCTTTTCAGCCGGTAGCCGTCAGCCTCGCGGATACGCTGGTCCTTTTCGCCTTCAGCCAGCGGGATGACCTTGTTGTATTCCCGGCGCGCTTCATTGATCAGGCGCTCTTTCTCCTGCTGGGCCTGGTTAACCTCATTGAAGGACGATTGAACCGGACCCGGCGGGTTGATGTTCTTCAGCTGCACCTGGTCTATGCTGATGCCCATCGCGTATTTCGTAGCCAGCGCTTGCATTTTCAGAAGCGCTTCGTTCTCGATCTCTTGACGACCGATCGTGATGACCTCGTCTACCGTCCGATCACCGACCACCTCACGCATCACGGATTCCGAGACGTAGCGTAGCGTCGCGCGTGGTTCGCGCACCTCGAACAGGAACTTCAAAGGCTCGGAGATGCGGTATTGCACAACCCATTCCACGAGGGCGGCGTTCAGGTCGCCCGTCACCATCTCGGTTTCACGACGTCCGTCAACCGGGCTTTGAAACGGCTCGGTTGCGCCTGGCGTCGAGAAGCCAAACTCCTGCTTCAGCTGGCGCTTCACCGGCACAAGCGTGGCGACGTCTATACCGAGCGGGACCTTGAAATGCAGACCGGGTGGAACCTCTGATTTGTATTTTCCGAAACGCTGAACAACGGCGACAGAGTCGCTCGGGACCGTATAATAGGATGTCCAGACCCCGATTGCTGCGAGAGCGATTGCTCCGAATAACACAAAGCCCTTCATCGACGGTCGCCCGTCGGGCACCAATCCGCCCAACCGTTCCCGACCTTTGCGAAGCAGCGCGTCAATCTCCGGCGCGCCGCGTTTCTTTGTGGTATTCCAAGGCCCTGGTTCTTCTGGGCCATCATCTTGCTCGGACATATCGCGTCCTCTCTCGCTTGCGCGAATTTTACGATGCCGCTGATTTACAGAGGCTTTTGTGGGACAAGCGCTTGGGAGCAGCCTGGTTAGGCAGTGTTGGCATTCCTTCGTTTTCCGCGATCTGAATCGGAAAATTGTCCTTCGAGACTCGACCAATTGAGGTCGTATCCTGCACATTGCTGCTTGTTTGATACCCGCTCGGTGCCGGATAGAGCTTTCGCAACTGCATCTCGGAAACACCGTCGGCCTCCATCACAAGGCGTACCATCGGATCTGCCAGCATTTCTTCAAGAAACAAATCTGACAGCTCTTTGCCGGATAGCTTGTCTTTCGCTTTTGCCTTTTCGAGGTCAGCCAGCGAAACGGTCAGTATTTTCGACAGCCCGTGATGCGAAGCACGAGGATGCAGATTCACGACAACAGAGGCTTTCCAGACATCGAGATGTCGGGGATCAGGGGAGGAAGACAGTTCAGTTTCGATCTCGTACTCTCCCGCTGGCAGCGCTTCGTCCAAACCAGGGACGCTGAAAGGCGCAGAGAATACTGTGGTGATCTTGCGGGTTGGGCCATCCATATATTAGTTGTCTTCCCTTTTTGGTTTTTCTGGTGTGTTGAGCGACAACCATCTTGGCCGGTGCCGACAACCACCTTGGCCGGTGGGGCTGGACGGAAGACGGGCTTGCCCGTCTGGAGGGCAGCCCCACCGGCCTGATTGATTTTGGGAATAGGTGCTG
>Ga0307930_1003730_pt1 | contig 11002 bp, 9 predicted proteins | sample OrgLakmetageno46_FD_203161 | JGI IMG/M metagenome (GOLD analysis project Ga0307930, IMG submission 203161) | Saline water microbial communities from Organic Lake, Antarctica - #46 | ecosystem: Environmental > Aquatic > Non-marine Saline and Alkaline > Saline | place: Antarctica: Organic Lake... | reverse complement strand
CAGCCGCGCTCACCGGGACGTATACACAGGCAGTTGCTGGTGACCTGACAACAACGCTTGATGACGCCACAGCAGCTCTGGTAGGGGTAGCTGGCGCGGACTTTATAGAGACTACTCTGGACGACGCGACAGCGGCCTTCACAGGCTCTGCGGGTGTGTCCGGCAGCTTCTCAGTAACGCTGGAACCCGCAACTGGGGCGTTCGCTGGGACGTATACACAGGCAGTTGCTGGTGACCTGACAACAACGCTTGATGCTGTAGTCGCTGACTTCCAGGGTGAGACCTCCCTGGCGCCGGCTGGTGACCTGACGGTCACGCTTGAGGACGTCGGCATTACGTTCCAGGGTAGCCATGGTGTATCCGGCGCGCTCGGCAGCCTGCTGGATGATGCGGTTTCGGTTCTTTCCGGCACTCACATACAGCCAGCCATTGGTGATATTGCCGCTACCCTCGATGACGCAGGTGGTGCTTTCACAGGCACCTATATAAACCCCCTTGCGGGGAGTATAACCACAACCCTCGACGACGCAGTTGGCGCGTTCGTGGGGGCTGCACCACTGACGTTCGTCGGCAACCTGGACGCACAGACCGAGGATGCCACAGCGGCGTTCACGGGGTTGTTCCCAGTCATAGGGACCATCGAAACTACGCTGGATGATGCTGTTGGCGCGTTTGCCCAGCTGGCTCCTAGCATCGGCGAAGCGCTTGATCCGGGCGTCATTTCCATCACAGAAATTCCGGGGTATACTCTAGCGACAGTCCGGGCCGGCTATAGCCCCCGTATTTACCACAAGGGGTATATTTCAGTCACGAACAAAACAGGGTACCTTCTAGTATCCAGGTAGGCGGCGGCCGCCGCTACAGACAGAGCAGAGGTGTGGGATGTCACTAGGAATAAACGTAACGGTACGGAACAGCCGCGCCAACGCGCTCCGGGACGCGATTGACGCCGGCGCTGGGCCAGGTCTTGTCGAGATATACGACGGCACGCGTCCGGCGACCGGCGGCGCTATTACGACGCAAACACTGCTGGGCACGGTGACATGCAGCTCGGTATCCGCACCGGACGCGTCTGGTGGCGTACTGACATTCAGTGCATTCACAGAGGACTCATCTGCTGACGCTGACGGCACGGCGAGCTGGGCGCGGATCACTGACAGCGACGCCAATTTCGTCACTGATATGGACGTAGGCACAGCAGGCGCTGACCTAATTATGAATACAGTCTCGATTGTCTCCGGCGGACCTATTCGCATTGACTCCGGTACAATCACCGAAGGCAACGCGTAAGCTCCCGTGGCTGAGTGGGGCGAGTGCTTTACGTACCGGGAGCTGGTGTACATCGGCCACAGCAACGCAATCACGTTGATCCCGCTTACGGACAGCGAGGCTGAGACGCGAATGGATTTATCCGGCGTCACGCGGATTGATGTGTGCATAGATGCAACCGCGGGAAGCAGCGATACGCTACCCAACGAGATATCGTGGTCTGAGCGGATGGTAGACGATGTATTGACCTGGGTCATTGATATCCAGGTTGGGCTGATCCCAGGTATTGTGGCAGGTAATGCTGCGATGCGGGTCGTTGTAGTGGATGCGGAAAACACCGAAGGCCTAGTCATTACGCACGACTTGGCGCTAAACATTATAGCGGCCTGCTGATGACGACCCCGAACGAAGATGCGCTTTATCGCTCTGAAGGGTGGGTTAAGGGCGTCAATAACCGATTGCGGCAAACAGAGGGTATGGTCGGTCCGGACGGAACACCAGCCCAGTTTGTCCGAGAGGCGGTTAATGTCGATCTTTCGCTGGAGGGTAAGCCTCGCAGGCGCAAGGGCAGCGAGCTTGTCGATGCGGGATTCTGCCACAGCCTTTGGCGCCACCCCAGCCTGCCATTTGCTTTAATGGTGCGTGAGGGCCAGCTGTGCACGGTAACCGGCCCAGAGCCGCTAATCGAGCCTGTGCTATCGGTATCTACACTCCAGCCGATGTCATACGCCGCGGTCAACCACATCGTGTATTTCTCAAACGGCACACAGAAGGGGTGTGTCGATATGTTGGGAGCATACATGCCTTGGGGCCTGCCCGTCGCCCCAGAGCCTGCTGTAAACGCTGTGGTGGGCTACGGGCTGTACTCAGGTCAGTACCAGGTCTGCGCGACTTACGTAGACGCTGCCGGCGTTGAGGGCGGTGCGTCGGATGTTAGCACAAAGACCCTGTCGACTAATGGCGGACTAGAGATTACAGTCCCGGCGCCGATGGCTGGCCTTACGCTGCGGCTGTACGCCACGGAGGCGAACGGGGAGATTTTCTACGCTATCGGTGACGTGGTGACCGCGGCAACGACGACGGTAGGCATCGCTGATATTGGCCGCGGGAAGACGCTGACAACGCAGCACATGGAACCCCCGATACCAGGGCACATTGTCAGGCATTACCGCGGACGGCTGTACATCGCCGTGCAGAACGCGGTATTTTTCACTGAGCCTCTGCAATACGACCTCATTCAGCCAGCCAAGTCGCTTTATTTGTACCCGACAGAGGTCACCCTGATCGAGCCAGTCAGCGACGGGATTTACGTCGGTCACGGGTCAGCGGTCGAGTTCCTGCAGTTCACGGACCCCTATGAGCCTGTGCGTACGCTGGTCAGTTCCAGTGCCCCTGTGCCCGGCACAGGCACGCAGATACCCGGCGGGCTGTTCGAGACAGAGGAAGATTTTTTAGCGGCCTGGTGGTCACAGCGCGGCGGTTTAATTATTGGTCGGCCTGGCGGTAAAATAGAGCACATGACCGAGAGTCAGGTAAGCGTTCCAAAATTCGGCGCGGGTGCTATTATGTCTCGCGAGAACGAGGGTTTGACGCAGCTAGTGACAGTCCTGCGCCAGCCGGGCGGCGAGGCAGCGGTAGCTCGAGATTCGGTAATCGCCGAAGTGCGTAAAATCAACGTGAATCAATAGGACGGTAGACGATGGACAAGACCCAACTGCAGAAAGACCTTGTTTCGGGCGATTACGAAGTCACTCCAGAGGGGCTGTACTTCCCGCGTGAAAAATTGCGCGCGCGCGGCGTATGGACTTACGCTAAACGCGGCGAGCCCTTTGAGGAGGTACCAAACCTGATTGTCGACGAAGGCCTGGACTATATGCTGGGCGCAGCACTCGGAGCGCAGACACCTGTAACAAGCTGGTACATTGCAATATTCACCGGTGATGTGGCCGTGCAGGCATCCTGGACCGCGGCCAACTTTGTCAGCAACGCGACCGAGGGCACGGCGTATGTGGCCGCCTCGCGGCCCGCATGGACCCCGGCAGCTGTATCAGGCCAGGGTATCAGCAGTTTTGCCTCCAAGGCGGAGTTTGTGAGTAGTGGGGTTATGACTGTGCGCGGCGCGGCATTGCTGTCTGGCTCAGTGAAGTCCAGCACATCAGGCACGCTGTACTCAGCTGCCCGGTTTAACAACGATAAGGGCATCGACGCTACTGAGGCGCTGGATGTCGGTTACCGAGTCGAGCTAAGCTCCGCGTAAGATGCGATATACTGGGGAAACTCGGGTTCGTATATACGGGAATACCGCGGAAGGGCAGCGCTACCTGAAGCTGGCCACGAAGATGCTGGGCGAGGTTTACAACCAGGACATCAAACTCGGCCAGCTTCAGCAATCGCAACGTCAGCGGATACTGCCCAACGGCGTGATTATTGCGGTTCATTACAATTCATGGGTGCCGTCGGTTGATATATTTGTACCCCCTGGGGGATTAGCGCCAAAAAGTTTAGTGCTGAGAAGCCTGCTTAAGTGGTTACCTGAAGGTTTTGTACTCACCCCCAGAAGCGCTGCGACAAGTAAGCCGTGGGGAGCCCCGACCGCCGGGTACGGCGAGCTTGTGCCAGACGGTATATTCCCTCAAGTTCTGGTCAACTCGGTTAAAGATAATTTCTACCCTGACGCTGTTTTTGAAGCAGTTCGCCCTGCCACAGTGAGAACAAATGCGTTTGAAGAAATCACGATAGGCTTTCAAATAGCACCATACGCACATCTGGCGATTGAGCGCGAAGCACTCCAGATGGGGTTTAAGCTACCAGAAGTGACCAAAGGCAGCCCGCTAAAACAAGATTTCTGGGCCGACGAGCTGATTGCTGGGCCAGAGCTAGCGGAGTTTACAGGGTTTGCTCATCAGATAACGGTAGGTTATGACCTTCAGATAAGACTCCCTGCGTCCACAGAATTACTTGAAGCAGATGAGAGCTTTGGCAAGTGGTACGCGCACCGGGCAGAGTTTGTACCGTTTGTGGCAGACCGAGAAGAAGCGCAAAAGCTGCTGGAGGATTTTAATGTCCAGCATTCAGTTATCTCTCCCACCCTCAAAGACCTGTACGATTACACCAACCAGATACGTGAGGGCGTTGGGCGTACGCCGTTGGTACCTCCAGTACGTGGAGTTTATTCTGGCGCAGCAGACGCCATCGTGAGTGAAATAGCTCTGTCTAATTCTTACGGTCACGATTCGCCGGAGTTCCGCGACGGCTACCGCTACGCACACGAACGCGTAATTACTTATGGCGGGCACTGGAACCCTCAATATTTTGAGGTTGTACGCACAGTGCTGCCGTTTTTTGCCGAGAACATACTATTTGACAGCTCCCCAGAACCCGCCGAGGGCGACTCGTTGGGCGTTTACCTTGGGAAGCTGTGGGAGAGCTCACCCACACATTACGCGGCTATCGTCGACGACTGGTTTGATGAGGACTCTGAGGATGACAGCCGCAACACTACAGGCGTGCTGCAGCTCGCTACAAGCCAAGCGACAATCAATAATATTTCCTCTAGTGCAGCTGACCCTAGCGGGGCGCCCGCGGCGGGTATAGATATAGACAATCCTGTATCTGCGCTGGTAGGAGCGCAGATAATCCAAGGCGTTAAGTCGGTTTTTCAGTTTGGGCGAACCGCGTGGTATGGGGAGACGCAGACCTTAACGTTTGAGGGTCCTCCGCGGCACGTACCCATCCCCGTCCTCCACCGAACTGACCGTTCACAGCAGGCGGGGATTGCGTTTCGTTTTGATGCACCTATGTTTGTTGTACATCATCGCGGCACGCCTATCGTGCTAGATCACGTACGGCGCGAAGATCGCCCGGAATTATTTACGCAAAAAGGCAGCGTTGTGGCCGCAGAGATTGTACCTGATGGCGCGAAAGACGGGGGTACGCTTGTGTGTGCTTGTCTCATAGAAAACGAAGCCACTTTAATAGTTCGCGCCGCCACACTATGGGCGCCTGAAGCGTGGGAGACTGCGCCAATTCTTTACGTGGCGGACTACGCAGTAAACGAAGTTGTAAACTCAGACGCGCGGCTTTTACGTACGGTATCGCGCACACTTCCGCAGGAGACTTGCGGTATAACCGGCGAGTTTTCTAAAAGTGGCGGGAAATTGCTGATCAGCGTGCATGTACGTGAGCCTTCCACCAATTCCTTTTTGCGCTTCGACGGAGACGACCCGTACGGGGATATCGAGGATTTTTCTACCGCGGCGTTTACCGGCGAGGCCGCGCCAGGGTTGATGTACGGCACTAGCATCACACATATGGAGTACGTAGTTGATACGCAAGTATGGGAGGAGTTTACCAAACAACAGCTCACAGTTACTGCGGTAGATGTGCGCCCGCTATTGAATGAGAGCTACGGTACATCGCCCGGCACGCTGGATACAGGCAACGTGTACCACGTCACTTGCTTTGGGGAGTACAACGCTTTTGCAGCCTACGATGGCGAAGACATCGTCTACACCAAAATCAGTGTCGATTACGAGCAGTATCAGTGGGGCGGGGCTATCGGCTCAACTCCCCACGGCCAATATGATTTTAAAGACAAAATTAAACTTATATTTGCCGACGACGAAGAGACGGAGCTGTGGCTGCGAAACTTTGAAGTTGTCGATCGCTACAGCGATCTTTCAGCGACGGAGTTTGTGGGTTTCCAGCTACCTAACGCAGACGATTACGTAGTTCCTACGTTTGCCCATGACGAGAAATGGCATCAAGTTGTGGGCTGGGATTACCAGCTCATGTACGTAGACCCCCTGGACCACACAAAAACAATACGAAGGCAGGTCGAGCTAAAAGGCTGTGTAGCCACACAGCGCTCTATTTTTGGAGACCCGGACCCCGGATGGAACGTTGGGGTGCTTTCTGAGTGGGATAACCCTGCGAATTATTGGCGCGTGCGGCAGCGCGTATTGAAGAGCGTAAATGACGATTTAACTGACTGGGGCACATACCACGAGTTCAGCGCGCCGGAGCATGTTTACGCGGACGGTGTTTATTCCCAAGACGCGGCAGGTGTGTTCGTGTCCGGCACAGTCATAGCCACCCCACACAGCACAAGGACCCGTGTTACTGTGCCTACAGGGCACCCCCGCGCAGGACAAAACGTATTCCCTAATGATCCTCAGTACCCGCGCCACGTAGCTAGTTTGTTCTCGCCTAAGCCGATGCATGTTATAGCCCGCCGTACGCTGCTGAATGGTTTAGGGCAGGTAGTGTCGGGGGATTCGGCTATGCGGGCTTATGGGCACTACTCATTTCCCACAGCGTCAGTATTGGCGTCCGCGGTAGCTAATAGCCACGGAGTGTACCCCACAGTTGACCGATGCGCAGTCACGCATCCCGCAAATATCAGTCCGTCGTTGGCGTCGCTGGCAGCCCCCACTGCATACACTTACAGGTTAGGGTTAGAAGCTGAAAGCGCTTCTTGTTACGAGCAGGCTACGTCTGTATACAACGGAGCGTATAGCGTTGCCGTGTATTCACAGCCTGTTACCGAGGGCGATCCTAACCCCGACGGTGATTTATATACTTTTGTAGGGGATGTAAGCCCACCACAACAGGCGCGGATGGTTAGATACAAAGACGAATGGCTTATCGCGGGGGTGGATGACTCGACAGTGAACCATGTACCTTTTCGACAAGAGAAATATTTTTTTGCGTCGTCTTTAGATTTACCCGGCATAGTTGATAAGGGCGAGCTAGACGATAACATCCTCCCCATTGGTATACTCTGATGCTTGCTGCACACATCCTGCGGCACCAGGAATACCGGCGCTGGCGCTGGCGCGGCGAAAATCGCATAATGCGTAAGTATGTGGACTACAAAGTGATGCCTGACGAATTGGTCATCGATGCCACACAACCGCTTTACCGGTATTGCAAGGACCCTTGATATGGCCGCGGACCCGTTCTGGGGTAACTACAAAAACACTCTTGAGGTATGCGAGGTTGCTGAGGCAGGTGCGCCGGTAGTCGTCGCATGGCCCGAGTTTCCGTGGGTGGCAGCAGGGCTTACTGAGGGGGACCAAACTTACGTCGACGCTTACACGGAGCAGATAGCGTCGAATTTCGGGGCTGGTCAACGCTCCGATCTTGGTCCTACCGGAAGCGTGCAAAATACAGTACCTAACATAGAAACAGGTGCGCCCATACAGATGTTGGTGCAGCTGGACGCTGATGTGGTAGACATGCCGAGCCTGAGCGCCACGCCGACGTCCCCCGAGATAGCTTCGTGGGGACCCGACACGGTCGACTTCTTCGTTGAGGCCACAGCCCCGGTGACCGCCACGTCCGTTGGGGAATTCCCGTTCGTAACGCACCCGTTTGGAGAACCGCTACTCGTAGTCGCTGCTGCATCAGACCAAGGCGACGGAATATGGCGTATTCGGTTATCAAATCTGTCTTCTGCAGGCATCAACGCTCTTTCAAACGGCGATGGTGTGCTTGAGGAAAACGGGTTGTTCTCTGACGTCTACCAAGGCACCGGCAACTTTAGCGGAGGGTTGGCTGACACGCATCGGTATTACTCGAACACCGTGACGTTTACAATCGGCGGCACAGATTACGATGTTCAGATCGGCTACATTTCGAGGTTCACTTAATGATTCGACTAAGTTCAGGCCTTCGCGGCGCGATGCTCTGGGATGCGGGCCTTCGACTGATGATGTGGCGCGGCAAGATCGACGTCTACTCAGGCCCACAGCCGGAGAGCGCTGACTTTGCACCTACCGGCACTTTGCTCGGCTCCATCACGGAAAACGGAGACCCGTTTGTAGTCGGCGCCGAAACGGGCGGACTCCGGCTGGATGGCGTAGGTATGACGCATCTCGTGCATGTCGGCGACTGGCAATTCAACGGCGACGACTCCGGTACACCCGGGTGGTGGCGGTATGTATGGAACCTCAACGATCCTGGCACTGACAGCAATTACTACCCTCGAATCGACGGCACGGTGGGCGAGTCTTTGTTTAATATGCCCGGCGTAGTAAACTCAGCCACCGTGGTGTCCGGTATTGAGTTCAACCTGTTCTTCAACTAGGAGAGTAACATGGCAAAATTTTCAACCGGGCTGCGGGATTACCTCGCAGTGACCGGCTCGCTGAAAGACGCCCTGGATGACGGAAAAATCAACATCTACAAAGGCGCGACTATTCCGTCTAGCCCGGATGATGCACTACCGGGCGACGCCACTCTGATGTATACGTTTACCGTCGATGACGATGGTACAACATTGCTGGACTTCGCTGCCTCAGCCACCAACGGCGTGCTGCTAAAAGACGCAGCCCAGGCGTGGCAGGGAGAAGCTGCCGCCGCCGGCGACATGGCGTTTTTTCGATATTATGTCCCTGCTGACGACGGTGAGACCGCGTCTACCACAGCACGGCGGGTACAGGGCACCGTGGGCACGGCTTTTGCGGACATGATCGTAGCGAGCGTGACGAAAGCGCTGACCGACCCGTTAACGCTGAACAATTTCGGCATTGCCGTACCAGAGGGTCCGTAACGCATGAGCTGCACGCTTATTGCGACGACGGATTTTTCCAAGATCACTCCGCCGCAGCCGATTATTGCTGAGCCGCGAGAAAGCGGCCGGCCGCCCCTACGGCCGCCGCCGGCGCTCGAACCGCGCGGGGATACTCGTCCGACGCTGCGCCGACCGAAGCCCCCAACACGGAAAGGTTTTCTCCAACCGGGAACTCAGGTCACTGCAGGTACTGGGCTAGAAACAGGCTCAAATTGCCCGGTACCAACCGCAATACGCTTTCAGGACAGTTGCGGAAACTGGCACATTGAGCTGTCCTACCCAGCGGGCTCCATTCCGGCGGGCTGCCCTTTTCCTGTGCCGCCTAGCATACCCTTTGGATGTAGATAAACATGGCTTCTGCGCTCTGGGCTGACTGGTCGCATACCGCCAACAGCGCTGAGACGCGTGGTGGGGACTGGGAGTTCTCGTTCTCCATCGCTGACATAGTCAGCGGTATCTTTGTCGGGCTAGTCCCAGGCGCCGAAGCGCCACTTTACCCTGACCAAGCCTGGTTTGGCATCCGCCTCGAAAAGCAAACGGCTACTGTCCGAGCTTCTGTGGTGGTGCGCAACCCCGCGACGGGGGCAAACGCAGTTGTATCAGCCGTCACCAGCGCCGCCACCCAGTTCAACATTGCGCACTTCAGGGGCGAAGTATACCTCACGGCAGGGGCGAGCACCGGCACACTTTTTGCTAGTGACAGCAGCACAGGGATAGCCGGGGACACGCTTTTAGCGAAATACGCGTCAGGGTACTCCGGTACAACTCGGCTGGTTGCTGGTTTCCTTCTGCCTGACGACAGCATTACCAGCTATGCCTGGGAAGGTCTGACCGCCGGGAGCACTGATGTATACCGCGTAAACGTGGATGCCTCTAACGGGACCGTCACGATCACCCTACCAGACGACCCTAGTGCGGGAGACACGGTAACGATTACAGCGACCGGTGGTGCTGTGACGGTCGATGGTGGGGCTGAGACGATCGACGGGTCGGCTACAGATTACGCAATCCCTGACGGCGACACGGTTCAGTTTGAATACGACGGTACGACGTGGATATCGACTGACGTCAGCGACAACCCAGTTACCGGGGGCTTTGAAGTTGATACGGATACTGCGCTGGGCGGGTTGGAGTCAACCGGCCAGGTGAATATAGCCTTTAGCCCACTCCTCCTCGAAGCTACAGGCGTCGATGGTTTTGGGGCGACGGGGGCCTTGGCGAGCGGCGTACTTGAGTTTCCAGCACTGCAGGTATTCGCCAGTGAGGCCGACGTATCGCCGGAATCCTTGACCGGCGGTGTTTTCTACCTGCAGCTTACGGCGTTCGGCACACTGTTTGACCACACCGGTAGCGCGGACCTCACGTTGGGGCCGCTACAGTTACTAGCATCGGATGGAGATTACAGCAGTGCATTCCTGACGATGCCGCCGTTTGTCGTCACTGCTTCGGGAGGGGCTACGGCGCCGGAGGCGACCCCCTATTTTGAGGTTGTGGTGCCAAACAGCTTTTCCGGCTCTGAACTAGGCGCCGGCCTATACGATGTTGTCGAGCAGGGCATTGCGAGCAGCGGGACACAAGTCACGTATGTGCAGTACCTGACAGAAGCGGCAAACGCGCTGGAGGAGGTGCAGACCTACTATAACCCGCAGGTAAATCTGGTTGAGTTAGCCGCGGCAAGTGCGACCGTGGCGCTGGCGTACAGGGTTGACCTGACGGAAGCAGCGGAGGCGACAGCACAGCTCGACTCTGTGTATGTACTCACCCTTATTGAGCAGGCTCTGGCGATTTCGGGGGTAGAGACCGGGTACCAGGCGGTTGTCGAGCTGATCGAGCAGGCTGTCGCGCATGATGCAGCCAGGCACGCCGCGGCAGGCGAGATTACGGAATCAGCCACAGTCGCAGAGACGATAGAGCTGGCACGCACTCTGGTGGCAGAGCTCACCGAAGCGGCGGCGGTGGTAGACGAGCTTGAGACGCACCTCACGCTGATGGTCACACTGACTGAGTCAGCGATGGCTACTGACGATATTGAGCTGTCCGCGAGATACATGGCGGAGCTGCTGGAGACGGCGACGGCTTCGGTCTCCCTCAAGCTGGCGGACGAGCAGTTCACAGGCTGGGTTATGAACACTGAGGGCGACCGCGCGGTCTACCAGT
>Ga0307930_1003729_pt1 | contig 11003 bp, 9 predicted proteins | sample OrgLakmetageno46_FD_203161 | JGI IMG/M metagenome (GOLD analysis project Ga0307930, IMG submission 203161) | Saline water microbial communities from Organic Lake, Antarctica - #46 | ecosystem: Environmental > Aquatic > Non-marine Saline and Alkaline > Saline | place: Antarctica: Organic Lake... | reverse complement strand
CCTATACCAACGAGGCGATCTTCCTGTTTCACGCCACGACTCTGGTGTTCTTTTCCGGTTTCCCGGCATGGCAGCAACGCGGCGACGCGCTCTATTATGCCAAGTTCTTCGCCGACAAGACCTTCAATCCCTTCGTGCCCTACCCGATCCTCGCGGGCTATTTCATCCTGCTGACGCTGGTGATCATCGGCATCTTCGGGCTGATCAACCGCCGCCTCAACCGCCACCTGCCGCAAGAGGCGCGGCGCGGGCTGCGGCTGCGCGTCAACGTGATTCGGTGACATCTCATGCCGCGGATGCTGATCCTGCTGCCCGCCGCCGGGGCGTCGACGCGCATGCGCGGGCGCGACAAGCTTCTGGAGTCGGTGCGCGGCCAGCCCCTGCTGCGCGACCGGGTCGCGATGGCGCTCGACACGGGGCAGGACGTGCTCGTGACCCTGCCCCCCGACCGGCCCGCACGGGCCGCCGCGTTGCAGGAAATGCGCGACCCGCGCCTGCATCTGGTGACCGTCGCGGATGCCGCGACCGGGCTTTCGGCCTCGCTACGCAGGGGGGCGGCCCATGCGCTCGACCATGGTCACGCCGGGCTCATGGTGGTGCTGCCGGATCTGCCGGATCTCTTCACAGATGACTTGAAGATCGTTCTGCAAGCCTATGATAAAAAGTCCATAACCCGTGCCACATCTCACGACGACACCGCCGGCCATCCGGTGATCTTCCCCGCCGCGATCCTGCCCGCGCTGCGCCATCTTGCCGGCGATGCGGGCGCGCGCGACATCCTGCGCACCCATCCCGTGCGCCATGTCGCCCTGCCCGGGCTCCGAGCCACAACCGATCTCGACACGCCCGAGGCGTGGACGGCGTGGCGCGCCCGCAACGGCGGCTGACCCAGCACGGTTTCCCCCTTTGCAAACCACGCCGGGTTCAGTAGACATTAGTCACTTCGGTCCGGGCATGACCTGCCCGGATAATAGGGAACACGGTGCGGCCCCCGACAGGGTGCCAAATCCGCGACTGCCCCCGCAACTGTAAGCGGAGAGTGAAGCCGGACCCATGTCACTGTCGCGCGGCGCGCGATGGGAAGACCCGGCCAAGCATCGACCCGCAAGCCAGGAGACCTGCCGAAGTGATCACCCTATCCGGGCGCGGGGCGCGCCGTGGATAACGGTCTTTTCCGTAGTGGTGGCGCTTTCACCGTCTGCGGACAAGGCGTGCCCTTTTCCAATGACCCATCCTTGGACCACCAATGCCGCCACGCGGCAGACACGGGCATGACATGACATTTCTCAAGACCACCACCGCCGGCGCGCTCTGCGCGCTCTGCACCACACCCGCGCTCGCGCAAGAGGTGCTCGACCTCGACACGATCACCGTCACGGCCAACCAGACCGCCACCGACCTTGAACGCAGCGGCTCCACCGTCGAGGTGATCGACGCGGGCGAGGTCCGCGCATCGCCCCGCGCGCGCATCGCCGATCGCCTGACATTCGAGCCGGGGATCTCGGCCTCGGCCAACGGCCCGCTCGGGACCACGGCGACGCTGCGCATCCGCGGGCTTGGCGGGGCCTATGTGCCGGTGCTGATCGACGGCATCGACGTGACCGACCCCGCAAGCAGCGGCGGCGGCTTCGATTTCGGCGGGCTGACCAATGCCGGGCTCGGCCGGATCGAGGTGCTCAAGGGCTCGCAATCGGCGCGCTTCGGGCTCAATGCCGTGGGCGGCGTCATCAATATCGAAAGCCTGCGCCCGACCGAGGACGGCGTGCACGGCTTTGTCGAGGCCGAGGCGGGAAGCTTCGACACAAGGCGCGGCGTGCTCGGCCTGACCGCGCGCACCGACCGCACCGATCTCGCCTTCACGATCAGCCGGATCGAAACCGACGGGTTCTCGGCCTCGGCCTTCGGCACCGAAAACGACGGCCACGAGGCGACGCAGGCCAATCTCTATGCGCGCCACCAGGTCACCGACGTCTTCGCGGCGGGTCTGACGGCGCTCTATATCGACAGTCGCAGCGAGTTCGACGAGTTCGGCGGCGACGGCCCGCCGCCCTTCGACGAATTCAACAAGCGCGAGGTGACCGGCCTGCGGCTGTTCTCCGAGTTGCAGACCGGGCCTGTCAGCCACGAGCTGTCGCTCTCGACCTTCGAGACTGACCGTATCAGTTTTTCCAATGGCACCGGGGATCGGTTCAAGGGGACGCGCGAGCGCATCGAGTATCGCGGCAGTTACGATACGGGCGGCATCTGGACGCTCAATTTCGGCGGCGACTACACCGAGGAAGAGGATCTCACCCAGTCCATCGACATCGCCGGGCTTCAGGCCGAGCTTCTGCTGGCACCCTTGCGGTCGCTCGATCTGGCATTTTCTGTGCGCCATGACGATCACTCGGAGTTTTCCGGCGAATTGTCGTCGCGCGCCGCCCTCGCATGGCGGATACAGGAGGACCTGATCCTGCGCGCCTCAGCCTCGGATGGGTTCCGCGCGCCGACGCTGTCGCAACTCTACCCGTTCTTCGGCAACCCGGAGTTTCAGCCGGAAAACAGCATCAGCTATGATCTGGGGCTGGAAAAGCGGTTCGCCGATCGCGGCTTCGTCCGTGCGACGCTGTTTTACACCGAGATCGACGACCAGATCTTCTTCGATGGCAATTCGAACCGCTGCCTGAGCAGCTTCGGCTGTTTCGAACAGGGCGATTTCGAGGCCGAGGGCGTCGAGCTGTCGGGCAGCTACGCGATCAACGACGCGCTCGTGATCAACGCGGCATACACCTTTACCGACGCGCAGCAGAACGACACGCGCGCCGCCCGGGTGCCGCGTCATGATGTGGCGCTCGGGTTTGACGCGCAGATGTCGGAGAAACTGTCGGCGCAGTTCACCCTGCAGCACATCGCCGGCATCGAACCCTCCAGCTTTGCCCCGGCGGCCAACAAGGTGGGCGATCACACGCTGGTCCATGTGAACACGGCCTATCAGGTCAATGACAGCGTCGAGGCCTTCCTGCGGGTCGAGAACCTCTTCGACGAGGATTACGAGACCGCGGGCGGGTTCAACACCTCGGGCCGCGCCGCCTATGCGGGGCTGCGCGCCTCGTTCTAGCCAAACGCCACAGTCGCGGCGCCGGGATCGGGCGTCGCGACGCCAGCCCCACATTCAGGAGCCATCGCAATGTCGGACGACAGCACAGACGACCAGAACCGCCGCCACAATGAAAAGATGAAGAAGATCAAGGCGGCCCGCGACCGGATGATGGCCACCAAGACCGAGGAAAAGGGTCTGATCATGGTGCATACCGGACCCGGAAAGGGCAAATCCTCGTCAGGGTTCGGGATGATCATGCGCGCCATCGCCCACGGCATGCCCTGCGCCGTGGTGCAATTCATCAAGGGCAACTGGCAGACCGGCGAAAAGACCTTCCTACGGGACCGGTTCGCCGAGGAATGCCGGTTCTTCGTGTCGGGCGAGGGGTTCACCTGGGACACGCAGGACCGCGAACGTGACATCGCCGCCGCGCAGAACGGCTGGCAGATTGCCCGCGAGCAGATCCTCGATCCGGATATCCGCTTCGTGATGCTCGACGAGATCAACATCGCGCTGCGTTACGACTATCTCGATATCGACGAGGTCGTGACCTTCCTGCAGGAGCACAAGCCCGAGATGACGCATGTGCTGCTGACGGGGCGCAACGCCAAGCCCGAATTGCTGGAGGCCGCCGATCTGGTCACCGAGATGACGATGGTCAAGCATCCGTTCCGCGACGGGATCAAGGCACAGGCCGGGATCGAATTCTGAGGCGACCGGGGTACGGTGCATCATTTATTGTATACCGTTGCATACTATCTTTCCTCGGGCGAGGTTTTCCGCTAAGACAGGGGCAATCCAGCGAGTCGCCCCTGCCCGCGCCCCCGCGCGGCACAGGGCCAATTCAGATCGAAAAGGATCCACCCGATGGCCAATACCTCCACCCCCGATATCGTCTACACCAAGGTCGACGAGGCGCCCGAGCTTGCCTCGGCCTCGTTCCTGCCGATCATCCGTCGGTTCGCGGGGGCTGCGGGCGTGTCCGTGGACACCCGCGACATCTCGCTCGCCGGGCGCATCCTCGCGACATTCCCCGACCATCTGACCAAGGATCAGCGCATCCCCGACGATCTGGCGGAACTGGGCCAACTGGTGAAGACCCCCGGCGCCAACGTGATCAAGCTGCCCAACATCTCGGCCTCGGTGCCGCAGCTGGTCGAGGCGATCCGCGAATTGCAGGGTCAGGGCCATGCCATCCCCGACTATCCTGACGACCCCAAGACCGACGCCGAAAAGGACGCCCGCAAGCGCTACGACACGCTCAAGGGCTCGGCCGTGAACCCGGTCCTGCGCGAGGGCAACTCCGACCGCCGCGCCGCCGCCCCCGTGAAAAAGTTTGCCCAGAACAACCCGCACCGCATGGGCGACTGGTCTTCCGACAGCAAGACCCGCGTCGCCACCATGGAGACGGGCGATTTCTTTTCCAACGAGACCTCCGCGACCCTGCCCCGCGACAGCACCGCGAAGATCGTGCTGGAGACAGGCAAGGGCGAAACGGTGCTCAAGGACGGGCTGCGCTACAAGGCCGGCACCGTGGTCGACGCCACCTGCATGCGCGCGCAGGCCCTCGACGCGTTCCTCGCAGACGAGATCGAGCGCACAAAGGCCGAGGGCATCCTGTTCTCGATCCATCTCAAGGCGACGATGATGAAGGTCTCCGACCCGATCATCTTCGGTCACGCGGTGCGGACCTTCCTCGCGCCCGTCTTCGATCAATACGGCGACGAGATGACCTCGCTCGGCGTCTCGCCCAATGCCGGGCTCGAGGATCTACTGGAGCGGGTCAGGGACCGCCCCGAGATCCTCAAGGCCATCGAGGCCTGCATGGCCGACCGCCCGCCGATGTACATGGTGGATTCGGGCAAAGGCATCACCAACCTGCACGTGTCCTCGGATGTCATCATCGACGCCTCGATGCCCGCTTTGATCCGCGGCGGCGGCAAGGGCTGGGGGCCCGACGACAAGGAGCACGACGCGGTCTGCGTCATCCCCGACAGCAGCTACGCGGGCGTCTATGACGAGGCGATAAGGTTCTTCAAGGAGAACGGCAAGCTCAACCCCGCCAGTGCCGGCACGGTGCAGAATGTCGGGCTGATGGCCCAGAAGGCCGAGGAATACGGCAGCCACCCCACCACCTTCGAGATCCCCGAGGACGGCACCGTGAAGATGGTGCTCGACGACGGCACCGTGCTGCACCAGCACAAGGTCGCGGCGGGCGATATCTGGCGGTCGGCCTCGGCCAACAAGGCCCCGATCGAGGACTGGGTCACCCTTGCCATCGAACGCCAGAAGGCGACGGGCTATCGCGCGATCTTCTGGCTGGATCCGGGCCGCGCCCATGACGCAGAGCTGATCGCCATCGTCAAACCCATGCTCGAGGCCCGCGGCGTCGCCGACAAGTTCGAGATCATGGACCCGCGCGAGGCCACCCGCGACAGCCTCGAGACGATCACCCGCGGCGACAGCACCATCGCCATCACCGGCAACGTGCTGCGCGACTACCTCACCGATCTTTTTCCGATCCTCGAGCTTGCGACCTCGGCCAAGATGCTGTCGATCGTCAAGCTGATGCAGGGCGGCGGGCTGTTCGAGACCGGCGCGGGCGGCTCGGCCCCCAAGCATGTCGATCAGCTCATCGCGGAAAACCACCTGCGGTGGGATTCCCTGGGCGAGTTCTGCGCGCTTGGCGAAAGCCTGAAATTCCTTGCCGAGACGCATGACAACAAACGTGCCCGCGTGCTCGGCGAGGCCGCCGAAGTGGCCACGCAGGGCATCCTCGACAATGACCGCTCGCCCTCGCGCAAGGCCGGAGAGCCGGACAACCGCGACAGCCATTACTGGTTCGCCCGCTACTGGGCCGAGGCGCTGGCCGCGCAATCCGAGGACGCCGCCCTCGCCGAGGAATTCGGCCCCGTCGCCAAGGCACTGGCCGAAAACGAGGCGAAGATCACCGGCGAACTGGCCGCAAGTCAGGGCAAGCCCGCCGATATCGGCGGCTACTATCACCCCGACCCCGAGAAGCTGTCGGCGGTGATGCGGCCCTCGGCCACGCTCAACGACATCATCGGCTGATCGCGGCACCGGGCCACATGGGGGGACGCGCCACCGCGCGTCCCCTCCACTGGACCACGGCGCGCCGCTGGGCTATGGATCGGGCCACACCGCCCGAGCCCGGAGCACGCCCGATGATCCCGCATGTCTACCTCATCCTCGCCCTCGCCATCCTTGCCGAAACCGCCGGCACCACCGCGCTGCAGGCCAGCCAGCAATTCACCCGGCTCTGGCCCTCGGTGATCGTCGTCGTGGCTTACGGCATCAGCTTCTACCTGCTGGCGCTCACCCTCAAGGTGATGCCGGTCGGCGTGGTCTATGCCATTTGGTCCGGCCTCGGCATCGTGTTCATCGCCTGTATCGGGTATGTGGTCTTCGGCCAGAAACTCGACCTGCCGGCGGTGATCGGCACCGCGATGATCCTCGCCGGGATCGTCGTGATCCAGCTGTTTTCGCGCACCGCGCCGCATTGAACCCGGACCCGGCCCGAAAAAGATGGCAAAACAGCGCCCCCGGCGCTAAGACCGCGACCGAGGACGACACGAGGCCGCCCATGCGCGACACCATCACAGACCGCTGCACGGCCAAGGGCCTGCGCATGACCGATCAACGGCGCACCATCGCCCGCGTGCTGGAGGCGTGCGAAGATCACCCCGATGTCGAAGAGCTTTACGCCCGCGCCTCGGCCGTCGATCCGCGCATCTCGATCGCCACCGTCTACCGCACGGTAAAGCTGTTCGAGGAGACCGGCATCATCGAAAAGCATGAATTCGGCGACGGGCGCGCCCGCTACGAGGATGCCGAGCGCGACCATCACGACCACCTGATCGACATGAATTCCGGCGAGGTGATCGAATTCGTCGACCCCGAGATCGAGGCGCTGCAGGAACGCATCGCCGAGAAACTTGGCTACCGCCTGATCGGGCACCGGCTGGAGCTCTACGGCGTGCCGCGAAAATCGGGCCGATAGGGGCGGCGATGGACAGGGCGTCCAACACACGGATCATGCGGCTGGCGATCGGCAGCGTGGTCATCGGGCTGCTGGTTCTGGGGCTCAAGGTGCTGGCATGGCAACTGACCGGCTCGCTCGCGCTGATGTCGGACGCGCTGGAAAGTCTGGTGAACGTGGCCACGGCACTGGCCGTGATCGCGGCGCTGCATCTGGCGCGGCGGCCAGCCGATGACAATCACCCCTACGGCCACCACAAGGCCGAGTTCTTCTCGGCCGTGCTCGAAGGCGTGCTGATCGTCATCGCAGCCCTCTTCATCCTGCGCGAGGCCTATGCGGGGTTCCTTGCCCCCCGACCGCTCGACGCGCCGCTGACGGGCCTGCTGATCAACGCGGGGGCCAGCACGATCAACGGCATCTGGGCCGCGCTGCTGATCCGCAACGGGCGGCGCTATCGCTCGCCCGCGCTGGTGGCGGACGGGCGGCACTTGCTGACCGATGTCGTGTCGTCGGTCGGCGTGTTCATCGGCGTCGCGCTGGCCTTCGCCACCGGCGCGTGGTGGCTCGATCCGGTGATGGCGGTGCTGGTGGCGGTCAACATCATGTGGTCGGGCTGGACGGTCATCAAGGGATCGCTGAGCGGGCTGATGGACGAGGCAGTGTCGGACGCGGAACTGGCGCAAATCCGGCAGATCATCTCCGACGCCGCCAGCGCGGATGCAGCACTCGAGGCGCATGACCTGCGCACCCGGCACGCGGGGCAGGTCACCTTCATCGACTTCCACCTCGTGGTGCCCGGAGAGACCACGGTCGAGGCCGCGCACGAGCTTTGCGACCGGATCGAGGCGGCGCTGATGGACGCCCTGCCCGACGCGCGCGTGACCATCCATGTCGAGCCGGAACACAAGGCCAAGCATAGCGGCATTGTCGTCTTGTGATGGCTCTGCCGGTTTCGCGTGCCGGTGACCTTCGCTAACGTGGGGCCATCTCGAAAAGGAAAGCGGATGGAAAACCTGCGCGGCAGCATGATCATGGTTCTGGCGATGGCCGCCTTCGCGCTGGAGGATCTGTTCATCAAGCGGCTCGCGGACAGCCTGCCGGTCGGGCAGATCATCATGTTTCTCGGCTTCGGCGGCGCGCTCGTGTTCGGGCTGGTCACGCGCCTGCAGGGCCGCCGCCTGTGGTCACGCGATCTGGCCACCCGCGCGGTGATGCTGCGCAATTTCGGCGAACTTGTCGGCACGCTGGGATTCGTCACCGCCATCGCGCTCACGCCCTTGTCCTCGGCCTCGGCGATCCTGCAGGCCACGCCGCTGGCCGTCACGCTGGGGGCGGCGCTGTTTTTCGGCGAGGCGGTCGGCTGGAAACGCTGGACGGCGATCCTCGTGGGGTTCGGCGGCGTGCTCATGGTGATCCGCCCGGGGTTGGAAGGGTTCGAGCCCGCCTCGCTTTTCGCGGTGCAGGCCGTCATCGGTCTGGCGATCCGCGATCTCGCCACGCGCGCGGTGCCGCGCACGATCTCGTCGATGCAGCTTTCGACCTATGCCTTCGCGACGCTGGTGCCGACGGGTATGATCCTGCTGGCGGTGGGCGACGCGCCCAGCCTGCCCTCGGCCATGGCCTGGCGCGATCTCGCGCTCGCGCTGGCCTGCGCGCTGGCCGCCTATTACGCCATCGTCGCGGCCATGCGGCTGGGGGATGTGGCGGTGATCACGCCGTTCCGCTACTCGCGTCTGATCTTCGCGCTGGTGATCGGCGTGACGGTCTTCGACGAGCGCCCCGATATCTGGACGCTCACCGGGGCTGCGATCATCATCGCCTCGGGACTGTTCACCTTCTGGCGCGAACGCCGGCTGGCGCGGCGCACGCCCGCCCCGTCCGCCCCGCTGGCGCCTCGCGGGTAGCGGCGGGTTGAGCCACGGAATTTTCCAAAAAATTCCGGTCAAGAAAATTTCAAATTTTCTTGGTCCCCGTCCCAACAGCCCCCATCCCGCACTGCGTTTGCAAAGCCGCTAGAAATTGCTATGCCAAACGCCACCGCATCCGAAAGCCGAGGATCCCACACACATGAGCAGCATCATCGACATCCACGCCCGCGAAATCCTCGACAGCCGAGGCAATCCGACGGTCGAAGTGGACGTGACCCTGGAGGACGGCACCATGGGCCGCGCCGCCGTGCCATCGGGCGCCTCGACCGGCGCGCATGAGGCCGTGGAGCGGCGCGACGGCGACAAGAGCCGCTACATGGGCAAAGGCGTGCTGGAGGCCTGTGCTGCCGTCAATGGCGAGATCGCGACCGAATTGCTCGGCATGGACGCCACCGAACAGGTCGCGCTGGATCTCGGAATGATCGAGCTTGACGGCACCCCCAACAAGGCGCGCCTCGGGGCCAACGCCATTCTCGGGGTCAGCCTTGCGGCAGCCAAGGCCGCCGCGGATTTCACCGGTCAGCCGCTCTACCGCTACGTGGGCGGCACCTCGGCGCGCACCCTGCCGGTGCCGATGATGAACATCATCAATGGCGGCGAACATGCCGACAACCCCATCGACGTGCAGGAATTCATGATCATGCCGGTCTCGGCGGACAGCATCCGCGAGGCGGTGCGCATGGGGGCCGAAGTGTTCCACACGCTGAAAAAGGAGCTCACCGCGGTCGGTCTGGCCACCGGCGTCGGCGACGAGGGCGGCTTCGCGCCGAACCTGAGCTCCACCCGCGACGCGCTTGATTTCATTTTGAAATCTGTGGAAAAGGCTGGCTACACGCCGGGCACGGATATCTGCCTCGCGCTGGATTGCGCGGCCACGGAATACTTCAAGGATGGCCGTTATGTCTTTGCAGGCGAGGGAAAAACCCTGACCCCGGATGAAAACGTCGCCTATCTCGAGGCGCTGGTGAACGATTACCCGATCCTCTCGATCGAGGATGGCTGTTCCGAGGATGACTGGGACGGCTGGGTGGCCCTGACGCGGGCCATCGGCGACCGCGTGCAGCTTGTGGGCGACGATCTGTTCGTCACCAATCCCGACCGCCTCGCCATGGGCATCGAAAAGGGCGCGGCCAATTCCATGCTGGTCAAGGTCAACCAGATCGGCACGCTGACCGAGACGCTGCAGGCGGTCGAGATGGCGCATCGTGCCGGGATGACCAATGTCATGTCGCACCGTTCGGGCGAGACCGAGGATGCCACCATCGCCGATCTGGCCGTCGCCACCAATTGCGGGCAGATCAAGACCGGCAGTCTCGCACGCTCCGACCGGCTGGCCAAATACAACCAGCTCATTCGAATCGAGGAGATGCTGGGCGACACGGCCCGCTATGCCGGACGCGCCATCCTGAGATAACCGGGCCGGCCCGGATCGTGGTCTGACTACCTTGAGATGTCATGTCTGAAAATGGCTCGCGTCAAGATAGCATGTTGACGCTACGTTATGCTGAAATCGTGGCATCGTGGCCAAAAACAATTTTGCGCTCGCACGGACTGACCATATCTCTGTATCAGTCGGGAAAACCGACTGATGGTAAGGGTGATGAGTGTATCTTAGGTTCCATTATTATTTGGGCGCCCTTCGGGGCGTCCTCTTTTTTGCGCCCGCGACAGGGTCCCGATCGCACCGGCGGGGAGCGTGGCATGATCGAGTGTCATCAGCCCGAACACCCCCACGGCCACCACCTTGGCCGGGACGGGATCGCTGATGGCACACCCGAATCCAACAGGACGCGCGTCGCGGATAGTGATTTTTAAGTTTTCATCGTGCTTGCGGCGCGCAACGGCCCTTGGGATCGCCACCCGGCCCACTGCGGTTTACACGGCGCACGCTGGATTGCGAGGCCTTCGCCCGCTGGACGCGGTGCGTACGTTTTCAGCGCGAAAAGGTACAGCCTGTACGCATGGCGGCGACCGGCCATCACCCGAAAATCGCGTC
>Ga0307930_1003728_pt1 | contig 11003 bp, 12 predicted proteins | sample OrgLakmetageno46_FD_203161 | JGI IMG/M metagenome (GOLD analysis project Ga0307930, IMG submission 203161) | Saline water microbial communities from Organic Lake, Antarctica - #46 | ecosystem: Environmental > Aquatic > Non-marine Saline and Alkaline > Saline | place: Antarctica: Organic Lake... | reverse complement strand
TCTGCCCCTGAGCCATAAAAGGCTTTGACGGGACAGGAACTCCTTCCTCGTTCGCGGAGTGGCAGTGAATAGAAAAGCCCCCCCTCAAAAATACAAACAACAACATGCAAGCGGGCCGCTTGTGGCCAAGCGGTCCCTCCCTATCAAAGAGCTAAACCCATATATCTTCCATCAAACGCCACGGACGCTAGTCGTGGTCGTCCTCCAGCGTTTTTCGAAACCCTCGCAAGGCCCTCCACCTTGAGAGCTAGTCGACTGCGTATACCCCGAAGAGTGCAGGTTCCGCGCTAGTGATCGGCAAGATCGTGCTGACAATGCTTGTAGCCGCTGCCAAAATAAATCAATCCTCCATTGTGCCTGCCTCGGAGATTTTGGGTCCGGTGGGCCTAACATTATATAAGGCACGATTTCGCGTTATTTTAGCGCAATTACTTGCTCTTCTTCAACGAAATCGAAACGAAATCTCGTATCGCTTACGACTTACGAAAAACGGGCGTAATCCTCAGCCAAGGCCGTGGGTGTTCCCTAAATCGGAAAAGGGGATTCTAGCCAAATCAGAATTTTCGAATATCGCGCCTATCTCGCATTGAGCTGAATAATATTCCTGTATCTCAAGCCTCAAAGGTCATTATTATAAGCATAGTCAAACCGATACCGTCGATACGAAGACGGCGAATGCCGGGTATAAAGCAATTTTGAAGCGGCTTCTTCGAATGGAGCACCATTTGTATTTGTGACAGAGGTACCTAATCACGGCACTCAAGACCGACGGGCGATGAATGCCGTTGAGAAAGAAGCCTTACAACCCTAGGGCAGTCTGCAGGCAAAATGCACCCGAAGAGAGCTGCCCACGAGTGCTCAAACGGATCCGTAGCCACCTATGGAATTAGAATGCGGTGCGATGGTAGCGATGTACGATTAAATGGTAAAGAGAGGGCACAAAAAGAAGTAAACTGAGGCGACACGGCACAGCAAGGGCAGATACGCACGAACGCGCATCATATCATTGCCTACCAACAAAAAGTAGCTCGAAATACGCTACCATTGGCAAAGCACGCGAAACAAGAACTACTCACCCCTGTAGATGTCACACTGAGCGCATGGAGCGCTTCCCACGTCTCGTAAGGCAAAGCTTTCACTCTTGATGGGCTGGCCACGAACTGCGCTCGTGACGGCGTCAAGTAAGCGCGGCGGCAATCCACCTCTTTATCTTCAGAGGCCCAGCGAGAAAGGGGTGGCAGTGATTGAGGCGCAGCCGGCGAAGAGGTAAACGAAGGCGAAGGAGCAGAAAGAGAAGAAATAGCATTAGCAGATGCATTCGCAGCAGTAGAAAAGAAAGGAGGAGTAAGAGATGACGCACCGGAATGCATACCGCTGGCTGCTTGCATCGCGAGTTGCACAGGCGACCAGCGGCAGAGGTAGCGCGCCCGTGGGGCCCGGTTGTCTACAGGGTTGAGCCAGGTGGCGGCAACTCGCTTGCGGAAGCCCTGTGGCGGTGGAGTTCGGAAAGCGGTGCCTGTCAAGCTGGCATACCCCAGTACACCTGCTGAAGAAGAAGAAGAAGAAGCGTCGCGACGATTGCTTCTGCTGCTACTGCTTCTAGCACTGCTCCCCCTTCTGCTCTCACTACTACTACTGCTGCTGCTGGCGCTGCTGCTGCTACTGCTGCCATCATTTCTTCTATCACCTTTCCCATTGCCTCCGTCATCGTCGTCGTTCCCATCGTCGTCAGCAGCAGCCATGGCCTCCAGCGCTGCGGCGGGGTCCCCCGCGAAAGGGGGAAGTTGGAACTCCAAGGGCGCATCCGCCTGCAAGAACACCAGGTAAGTGCGCCCCAGTCCATGGAGATGCCCGTGGCTCCCACCGCCAGAAGTAGGACTAGAGTGAGAGTTCAAAGCTGATTGCCCAAGCCGCCAACCTTTGGATCGCCCGAGCTGCCTCCTTTGGTCCTGCTTCTGCTCCAGCTGCTGCTCCTGTTGCTTATGCTCCACTTGCGCGAACCTCTGCTTCTGCTGCTGTTGCCTCTGCTTTTCTGCTTCTTGTTCCTTAGATGCCTGATGCTCCTGCTGAAGATGGAGACGGCGCGTGAGACGTGGGTTGTTGCTATGATCCCTGTTGCCTTCAAGGGAATGATAGTGGCGAAGGATATGGCTCAAGTATGCTTCCTGTTCGCGGCCTGTGCCAACCTGCAAATTGGAAAGGGGACAAAAAAAGAAAGGACGAAAGAATGAAGCATGTAAACGAGGGGCAGATGAAACGAACACAACACTGCTGATATCAAAGATAGCGAAAAGAGGCAGCTTAAGATTACGCAGGCATATGAAGGAAAAAAAGGAAGAACTGCTGCAATAGGCACGGTCGAGCAAATGCTTTTTCCGACGGTCCTGTAGAGTGGTAAATATACGCACTAAGATTAAATACCGAGCGGTTCCACATGTGCTGAATGCACGGCCCGCTCGGCCAAGTGCGGTTAAAGCGATTGAACGACGGCCACCGTGCTCCTCCACTGCCACTGCCACCAGAAGATGCTCTATTTAGTTCCGCGAGTGCGTGCGCAGTGCCAAGGTGGCCCGAGCGGCGCAAATTCGGCGAAGGTAACTAGCCACGAAATGATGAAAGGTAGAAAGCAGCCTCAAAACATTCCGACGAAAGAGTTCATGGGTGAGGGTAGCTTCTAGTCATCATTTAAACATTGAAGCCCAGTGATTCACGGTTGCGAATGGCATGCCGCAATAGTATAGTACAATACCGTGCCAAAGTTGTTCTCGTCGCACTGGTGGTAGATTGTGACGCGCCATTCGCCGCGACGGGGGTCAGGCCGACGGCAGAGCTTCTCCACCCACGATAATACTGAGGCGGGCTCCTAGATATTTTGGAGAACGTCTATGTTTAGAGTCAGCGCTGAAGTGAGCATACTGATAGCTTACGAGCGCTACTTTGCTACGCACTGTGTAGCACGAGTACTTCATCCCAAGTATGTAGGTATACCAGTGTATCAATTGACGCACTAGATCGGTATAAAGGGTGCTGCAATACAAGAACAAAGGGCTCTAACCGTTTGCAGTTTTTTTTTCTCATCACCTGGCACACTGCCACGGCTGCTAGGAATATGGGCGGCTCTCGGCGTCGTGAGGCAGCTGGCATTCTCGAAGATTGAGAAGCGTTGGCGGCAAGGAAAGAGGGAAACGTGCGCGTAGCTTTCACGCCAGTCTCGCCACGGCACATAGCGCTCTGTGACAAGCTTACGATGGCTGCATCGCCTACGAAAGCTGCCGGGTCATACTCCCACAGTGCTACCGCAAATAAACCAAGCAGAGCCACCAGTGGTGCCCATGCTAGGGCCGTGAACCTAGTGCTAGGCGGCGGAGGCTCACTGTACATGAAGGGATATAATTTAAAAGTATGCCGCTGCAGATGCTATAAATCGGGCTCTAAAATTGATGGCACTTGAGAGCTCGCTGGCCTCAGCTCCATGCTAGTAGGCTTGTTCTCACGTTCTCACCGTCATACATACGTACGCCAGCTACCTAGAGGGAAGAAGTTGAAACACGAAAAATTGGAAGAAACGAAACTGGAGAAACGGCGCGCGAAGCCCAGATGTTTCGTTTCTAGAAACCAGAAACGCCCAGGGCGGCACATTTTTGTTTCTTGAAAACGAAACACGCGCAAAATCTGGGTTTGTTTCCTATGTCCCCTTTTTCCTGTGTTTCGACTTCGACCCTAATGCCAGCCGCTGCGCCATACGCCACTCTACGCCATACAGCCAGTTGCGGGGGATAAGAAAGCAGGAAAACGCCCGACCCCCTCGTTTCTTAGGCAATTTCTTAGATTCCCGCGTGCGCACCCCTCAGTTTCTTAGGCGACTGGCAGACAGGCAGGGCAGAAAGGCCCTCGTTTCTTAGAAACCGGAACCAACAACCCTCAGTTTCTTTTCAAAAATCACTAAATTTTTGACCCCTCAAATTCTTAACGTAAGTGTTTCTTTTCACCCGCAACTGGCTGTGCGCCATGATCTCCGAAGCATAAAATCAAAACATGAAAGCAGCAATACAGGGAGGTATCTGTAATTACCTGAAGTTGACGTCGCCCGGTTTCATACCTCCATGCATATGCATGCATTCTCTCATGTTATGCAATGGGTGCATCATTTATGGCATTCAAAAAGAAGCCAATTTCATATAGGTTTATGGCTCCTTGCATACAAAAACATATCCCTTCAAGATACAAGGAGCTCAGTCCCCTGCATTCCTATCATAGCACTGAGCGCTGATTAAACACCAAAAACCGTGAACGGGCTAGCATCGCGCGAGAAAAACTATATTGAAATTTCGCTCAAGGCCCAAGGTGCAAACGCGTCCGTTCTCTCATCGCCCGGGGATTTGTAAGTGTGCACACCAGGCTCAAGCAAGGAATAGCCGAGCGTGCGCGCCCGCGGTTCAAGAGCCTGTCACAATACAGGAAGGTGGCTTTAAAAAAGAAAGGGAAAAGAAAAAGAAAGGATGAAGGCAACAAGAAAATGTTGATGCGGGAATCAAATAGTAAGACAAGATTACAAACATGAATCTAGATCGTAGGATTCAAAAGAAACTTAATGTTACTTTGAAAGCGTCGAGGCAACCGTCCGGCCACCCTTTGGTTAAATCAAGCTGTTGCTGCCAGAAAGCATACCGAGGCGCACTCGACTTATCCTTGTGCACGGTAGCGGGCTTTCCACCTCCGCCGCCGCCGTTGCCCTCGTAGCTCAAGCGCCTCCACTCCTGCTGCTGCTGCTGTTTCTGGTTTCCCACTTCGAACTGTGGCTCAGTGGGTGAACGAGAAGAATGTGTTGACCAAACTTTCTTTACTTGCTGCCTTGAAGTTAAGCTTCTTCTCCTCCGCTGGCGCTGGCTCTCGCTATCTGTAGAACGATCACTGCTCATTAACGGCTCGCCGCGATCCATGGGATGATTTTTTCCGATGCTGTTGCCATTAGCTTCGCTGATAATATTAGGGCTAGTACCCTCACCAATATCGGGCACACTACTGCTCCGATCTTTGCTGTCTCTGCTGCTGCTAACGCTTTTGGGGCCGTTGCGACTTTTCGAACGAGTCTTTACGCTGTCCTTTGTGCTACATGTAGGTGCACGCTGGCAAGCGGCAGCAATGTCAGATTCAGGTATTAACAGCGGGCCATTCAGCCGCTTGAGAGCCAAGCTGCTCGCGTGATCATGATTTTCTCTTGCTCCTCCTTCTTGAGCTTGATGACGATTAAGAGAAAAACGGGAAGTCGAGGAGGCATCTTCGGAGAAAGCAAAACGCAAGATGCCTTCACATGTGCAGCCTTCTGCGAATTGCTCGTAGCGCACGACTAACACCGAACGTACGCCATTCATACCCGCAACTGCTGTTGTCGCTGCATCTGAGTTGAACTTTCTGGAGAGCAGGTTGCGCCTTTTGCTACTTATTACAGCACCACTTCTATCACTTCTGTCAACTTCGTAGTCGCTGCTGCCTTGGCCATTAAAGGTGGTGCTGCTGTGGCTTGATGAGTGATGTGCGTCATCCACGACGCCTTCTGGGGCGGCTTCTTTATAATGTGCCATTCTCCTGGAAGTGAGATCACTTAAGACAGCCGCCTCAAAAAGATTCCTTCTCATACTAGCAACAGTCATAGTGCCGGATTCGTTGCTCGATTCGACGACGGGATCCTCCCCTTGCTGCTGCTTCTCACCCTCATCCCAAGCCTGCAGATCTCGCACCAGCCGCTCGTGGTCTTCCACCCACTGCCGTGCGTACATGTAGCGGGCCCAGAGGCGGTTCCCGCGCTGCCCCTGGCACAAGGCATGGCTCGCGGGGCATTGCTTCAGAGGAGGTGTTGAAGACAACACAGGGAGTCTAGAAGCAGCAGCAGTAGCAGCATCAGCACCATCGCCACCGCCGTCGCTGTGAATAGTAATAGCAGGAGCAGCAGCTGATGCAGCCAGAGCGGCAAAGTAATCTTGGCAGGGCAAAGCAGTAACGTCCCAGCACTTTTGAGGTCGCTCGAAATGAGCATTGGCTACTGGATTTTTAACCACCAGCACAAATTTCACTTGCTTGGTGGGGGAAAACACTTCCGCCAGCCAACGCACCTGCATGTTGTCATTCAGTGTCCGAACAATTGGCATGCGAAAGGAAAGAATGTGGTCATGGAGATGAAACTCAAAAGAAATACATTCTTTACTTTACATGCGGGATTGCAGCTACACAAATGAAGAAAAAGCTCTGAGCAAGCTACGGTAGTACCTTGAGAAAATTAGGTGGCGATTTTTCCACTAGGACAGGCCGTTGCATGTCCCAGAAAGGGCTCCAACTCCGCCACAGATATTCCCGCATGTCAGCGTGCTCTAACTTAGTATGATTATGCTCGGTCAAGTGATGGCTTGCCATAATGTCCCCGGCGCCATACCTGCGCAGAGAAGAAGGAAATGAGAAATGGCATGAAAGTGAATCATTTTATTTGTTAAGCCTGACAACCTGCTGACTCTTTCTTTCCATCACACGTGTCAGCTCCTTGCTTAAAATATTGTGTTCGCGTGCTAGCATGCTACATAACTACAGAAAAATGCAAGGGCAATTTCTCACATGGCACGCAGTCGGCCCTTGTGGTCGGAATCATCACCAAGCAACCATTGGCCCTCAACATTGGTTAAGCTGCACCTAACGCCCGCCCGATAGTTTCATACACAATGATGGCTCGAATACAGCTCAATAGAACAAAAATGAACATCATTTATGTTTATTTAAAGTGTTTAGATTTATGTCGCTGCACCCAAAATCTAAACATACCTCGTCGATTTCATGCAGCTATCCATGCCGCTGCTCGACGGCGTCAACAGGAGCTCGCGGGCCAGAGACGTGCCTGACTGCGGCATACCCCCCACAAACACCAACGCATGCTCCCCCAGCTCAGTCAGCGGCTGCGGCGGCGGTACAGCCTGCAGGGGCGGGGCATCCCGGAATGAATACTTCGACAGCGGTGAACTCCCCGCCTGGCCTGCCCGCTGGCGGTTGTGTCGTTGGTTTACAGCAGCGCGCAGGGCGCTGGTGGGCGTATTGTCAGCTCTCAACACAATCTGAAGTAAAGAAAATAACTTCAGTACGCTTCCAGAAAGTAGATGTACAGAAATGAATCGCATGTCAAGTCATTCAGTGCCGCCATGATGTATGAGGCACCCCCTCCAATACAACACTGTATTTGAGAGAATCGCATTTGAGAGAATATCACCAGTACATTCCCTTTCATTTACACCTGGTGGCCAGTTTTGTTTGAAGCTGTAGCTGCTCGTAAGCGCTCACTATGAGCACGAGCCTTGGCCCTCGTTGCTAGCAAGTTGCTGGCTTCCGATGAAGCAGCAGGCCCAGGCCGCATTCGTGTGCTCGGAGGATTTGAGCTTTCGCCATCCTCAGCAGCGTTGGCAGCAGCACTATGGTCACGCCTATCACCACTGTGGCTTGCCGAATGCTTAAATTGGTGTTCACGCGACTTTGCTTTCCATAGCGAGAAGGTATGGTTCCTGTGATCGGTCTCTGTAATCTTGTGAGGTTTGCGATAGAGCGACTTTCCTGAGGTGGTTCGCGCAAGCAGCAGTCCAGATGCTAGCCACACCAGCCATGATAATCTCACAGATGGCATGACTGGTTAGTCGAAACTGACTCGAAAATGACTAAACAATCAACGCTTTGACTAGACGTGCGACGGAAATCTGCCATTTTTTCCGAAGATTTTCTTGATTTGAAGATTTTGACAAGAACACCCTGTAGTTTTAAAAATAGATCCGTTGCTTGAGAAATGACGGTTTGATTCTACGCTGAAGAAGTTCCCGCCCCACCCCGAAAATGAGCTCCTGGTCGCGCGCAGGTGCGCCCACGACTCCATACGGAGGCAGAGGTGCACCTACTCCGAAGAGCAAGCAGGCGACCAACTTTTCATTTCCACTGCTGCCGGTCAAAGGCAAGTCTTCTAGAGTGTGGCACTGCTATTTCGCTCCAGTTGGCATCAATATCAGGGCTGCCGTCTCACAGTGCGCCCGGGCTCTCTTAAATCAGCGTTCCCTAGCAAGCTACATTTACCCATAGCCAATCGAAGGCTCAACCAAAATTAAGAAAATAGGTAGAACATAGATTCGATACTCACCCTCGCGTATTGTGTATGGTTCCAGACATTCTGACATGCCTTGAGGAGCTGAGCTTCACGGTCTCCGAGAAAGAGCTCACCGAGCCTGAAAAGAATGTGCAGTCCGTGCGCCGGCTATTCGAGTATCTCCTTGAAGTGCTTACCGGTGAGGCTGCGTTGTAGTAATATATCGATCCTGGTCCAACACCTCGATTTGCGTACTTTGCCGAAACAGCCATCGATTAATCTCTCACCTTGCGTGCGTGTTTCATATGGGCTACTTCCGCCATTAGTACAAACTCACACTGCTTCTCCTGCTTTGTGTCTCGTTTATGCCAATGTAGCAACGCGCAAGGAAGAGCTGAACATGCCCGTGTTTACGGCCCACCAAAACATGGCCTGGCCGCAGCTCCACGAAGACTCGATTCCAGAGCTCGCGTTTTGGCGTGCTCTCGCCAAGCTGATGGCCGTGTGCGGCGTCAACGACTTCGCGCGCGACGACCTCGCCAGGCCAGACCCCAAACGCCTCCGCAAACAGCTTTCAGGGCTCATCAACTTTGCCAAGGTAAACTCCAGTGCCAAAACACGGCTACGAGTGCCTGTCATTGAACTCCCCTTCAGCAACTACCGAAGGAATTATGAGACTGTTGAGACTTAAGATTGAGCTAGGTTGAATTACTTTACGAGCTATGTCCTTTAGAAACCTTCAATAGCCAAGATCAGCTGTAATGCCGGCGAAGGCGCCTTTTCTTACTCGGCGACGGCGATTGGTGTTGAAGTTCTTCACTTAACCATTGCCGCTACCTCTGCTTGCACTCCTACTATTCTGGTGCATGCAATTTCTCTTTCTTTTATTTTATCCTTTACAGTTTCGCGAAGAGCGTATGGAGTTGTACCACCGCGTGACGGTGGCGCGCGACACGGGCTTGGACCGGGTGGCTTCCCTGGACCAAGAAAACGCGCAGCTGGTGGCGCAGCTCGACGAACTGAAAGTGGCCACCAAGACCCAGGTTCGCCGGGACCGGAAACAAAAATAAAAGCACTCGAAGAAATTGCGATCCTTGCCACTCAGGACTGCAGAGCTAGATCGATCCTTTTGCACCTTCCCGCTTCCAACGCAATTTCCAAGCTTAACAGAGCGGAGGGCTATACACCCAAAATACCACCAGCATTACGTCAAATACACACTCCTCACAAGTTACAGACATCACTACCGCGCAACCCCTCATTTCCTCACTCTCCATTTCCCCCCTTCATTTCTGTCTTCTTCTCGGCCTGTTTTCCGCCCTCATGTCCCACCATTCAGCGCGAAGAAATCAAAGCGTTGGACGACCGCACGTCGCAAGAAGCCAACCTGGTGAACTCGAAAAACGAGGAGCAGTCGAGGCTGCGGCACGCCTCCGGGGAGCTCAAGAAGCGCAACAACGAGCTGAAAGAACAGTTGGGCGAAGCCAACCTCGAGCACACCGCGCTGTTGGCGGAAGTGAGCAAGTTGCAGTCCCAAGTGGTGCACTCCCCCGAACGGGTGCGGCGGGAAATGCACGAGTCGCAGCGGGCGCTGCAGCAGGAGCGCCGGGACGGGGAGGCAGCCGAGGCGGCAGCGCTGGTGGCACAAACCGCGGCCAAGGCGGTGGTGGACGCGTGCGGGAAGGTCTCGGACGCCACTGCGGCGGTGGGGGAAATTCTGGACCTCTCGAACAAGTGCATCGAAGTGGGCCACAGCATCAAAGCCCGGGAAGCCAGCATTCAGTCCAACCGCAAAGACGCGGCCGAGGTGGGACATTTACGCCAAGTTCTTTCCACCGTTGTCTCGTACTCGTTCCCACCACCGTCTCCTGATCTTCAGGTTTCTTCTTCTTTTCTTTTCCTTGTCTTGACCTATGTGTTATGACATTTGGAATTAGGTTGCGGAATCTGCGGTCGAGTTGGAGCGGCAAACGGCGCGCCTCGCTGAAAAGTTGCAGCAACTCGAAGCGAGCGCTGCGCAGAAGGCAGCTTCCGCCGCACAAGCCAATGAGCAGAGCCGCAACAAGCTTCTGGAAGAGCGGAGGCGCAAAGCCGCCACTGCAACGCATTCGATGGACGAAGAGCGCCAAATCGAACAACTGGCTGTGCAGCTCGAGGCCGAGCGCCGCTCCCAAGAGCAGCAAATGGCGACCCTGAGCGCGGCGTGGCAGCGGCTGGAGGCCACGGTGCAGCACCAGCAGCACCAGCTGCGGGCCGTCACTACAGGGGTGGGGCCTGCCCTGGGGATGGGGGGCCAGGGGTTCAGCGGCCTCCACGGGAGCAGCGAAGCCGCCCGCGCCGTGGCCCACACGCGCGCCAGCCTCTTCAACGCGCCGTCGTACGACGCGTACGCTGCGCTGCCCCCCACGCCCGCGGCTGCGCCGGCTCCTGCGTACTACCCCAGCCAAACACCAACGGCCCAGTCGCCTGTTTACAGCGCGCGCCCTCCGCCTGCTTCCGAAGCGTTTTCGCGCTACGGAGAAATGCCGCTTTCGGCGATTTCGTCGTCGGGATACACCGGCCGCTGAGAGGGAAAGAAGCAGAAAAAAGAAAGAAGTTAGGTTGGGCCGTGCGTTTCGGTTTCGCCGTAAATGGGGATAGACACGCCACGGTAAATGGCTTTCGCTTCCTGTTCGAGGCATTTGCCTTGCTTAGATATGAACGCAACTGCGGTCTTCGGAAAAATACTCGCTACTCGCCTCGGCCCCTCGGTGCTCGGTCTGCTCGGTGTGAAATTTGAGAGCAGTAAATAGCAAAGTAGAACCAGCAAATAAAATTTAAAATTAAACTTTGTCTTTAATTCGCAATTCGAAATGCGAATTCTTTTGGCTTTTGGTTATGGCCTATATTCCGAAATCCTTAA
>Ga0307930_1003722_pt1 | contig 11023 bp, 12 predicted proteins | sample OrgLakmetageno46_FD_203161 | JGI IMG/M metagenome (GOLD analysis project Ga0307930, IMG submission 203161) | Saline water microbial communities from Organic Lake, Antarctica - #46 | ecosystem: Environmental > Aquatic > Non-marine Saline and Alkaline > Saline | place: Antarctica: Organic Lake... | reverse complement strand
ATATTGAACTTCTGCCTGCCCCCCCCCCCCCCCAAATTTCCCCGCCGTATTCTGTTTTTTGTTTGCTGTCGACTTGTTTCTCTTGTATGTCCTTCTTTCAAATCTGTGTTCCTTGGCTGTTGCGGTTGTTCTTGTTCTTGTTCTTTCAGTTGCGTGGCTGCAGAGCCCAAGTATGGGGAAGTGTGGTGCAGCGTGGCCAAGGACCCTACTAACCGAAAACTGAAAAAGGGACAGGTGCTCGAGCTCGCTGCCGCCAAATTTCAAATTGCGTAATAGCAGGAAAACGGATTAGGCAAAAGAGGGGTAGCGCGGTAAGACTAGAAGTCAATTAAGATCTTCAATGAAAGCCGATAATCCATTTCATTTGTTTTCCTGTTTAGAACTTAGCGTGCGGCCTACGAAGCCCCTGTCTCGGTCTCGGTTCTCGGAGGTGTATATCCGCTACCACACTACCACGTACCACAAAGCTCAAAGCTTCAAACCACAAAAGGCTAGGGATGTACGCTCCGCGTATATACGTACACAATGTATATACGGTATATACCGTATGTCATTTTCACGCTGCATCTCGCGTGTTCCGTATGTCTGTGGATTTTCTCCCCATGGTGCATGCGGATTGTAAGCTGCGTCGCGCCAACAGCCTCCGCATTCAAGCCGCTAAGAAGCCTCAGCTAAATAGAATGTAAAGCTCATCAGACTGTAAGGTTTCGGCGCGATCGCATGCGCCATTAACTCTAGATGCGTGGTAGAATGCGCGGTGAACAACGTGTAGAAGAGCTTGTTTGTCTGGCAGCAAGCTTGCACTGCGACCATACGGCGCCAAAGTTAACCCAAGATAATGATCTTGAAGGCTCAGAATCATACTTGACTGTGAGTATGGTTGCGCTGTTGCTCTTGTGTGTATCGGCTTTCGAACAACGCGCTCAACTAACACCATCACGACATCTTCGACGACACTCTTTCTCGACATACGGACTACAGGTACGGTATCTACCGTATTTACGGTATTTGCCGTATGTGAAATTTTCATACATACGGGTACGTACATCCCTACAAAAGGCCAATGTTTGAAACTTCATGTTTGTGATAGATACATAACTCTGGTGTTTACTAAAGTGACTGTTATTAATATGTTCATAACGCCATGGGGGCTAGACCTACAGCAATCGACTAGTTCTCTATCAAACCCTACTTCCAAGAGCAATAATGGCGCTTCGTTGGTCCTAGTGGTGCGATCTTCTCTCGCGCACACCGAACCAACCAAATGTGGCGGCTAATGGAGATAACACCAAATAACTATTCAAGACCGTCCCGAATTCCTAACTTCGGGTGTTCTCTGTGTTCTGTGAACCCAGATAGAGCGAACCAAATGTCATAGCGCACTCTGCTTTGTGTACTTCACCGCATTCACAACCGCAAGCCCAATAAACCATTTCAAAAAGGAAAAATAAGGTGAATTGTTTTCACTTCTCAGCGTCTCTTCTCGCTTTCTTGGCACTCACCAGAGCATCTGTCGTGAAAATAGTCACAGCAATCGGGATTGCCACTGCCACCACGTTTTTCGTCAAACCTCGGGTCGCAAATTTCACAGCGCCTAACTCGCGCATGAGCTTTTGAAACGAGTCTTTCACGCCCAAATCTGTTTTGAACATTTCGTTGCGGAGCACGTCCAGAGGGTTGGTCAGAGCGGCGCCCGACACTCCCGCGACCACACTCTTGATCGCAGAGCGCACCAAGACTTCTCGGGGAGTGGCGTCACGGCCCGGCTGGGGCGATTTCGGAAGCCAAGCTTCCATGGCATCCCGGCACGCAATCGCAGACATGTATTTGGGTACCGTTTTCATCACGCCGGCCGACGTTCCGTGCCACAATTTCCACACACCTTTCTCGCGCGCAATGCCTTGCATGGCAGCGATTGCAGACGCATAGGGCGAGGCAGGGTTTTGCACGGTGATGGTAGCCCGCACCAGCGGCTGATTCACGACTTGTACTATTGTACTTACTATGAGCGGCGGCGCAACTGTAGCAGTGGCTAAATCCACACCACGGTCCAGCAAGAGCTGCTTGCCGCTGTCGGAGCCATAAAAGATGGCTCCACGAGCCCACGCCATGCCGCCAACCACCGCCACCACACCTTTGTATGGCGGCATCATGGTCTCTAAATACTTGGCCACGAAGCCACCTTTAGGGTTGGTAGCAAAGCCGGACTGCGAAATCGCAGACGCTTTCCACAATGGAAAGTTGATGACAGCCGCAACCGTCGATGCTAGAAAGTAGCAACCTAGTATAGATAATTTGAATTGAGCATTATATCATCGAGAAAAGATGTTTGCCAGTATGCAGGCTGAAGCACTTTTTTTTGGCGAGTGAAGAGCTCACGCTGGGCATACAAGGAGAGGTTAAGCTGAAAGTTAAGACTAGCATAATTCAAGTGATGTATTGTCGCACCTGGATCATCTTTAGGTGACATGGGGAATAGCTCAAAGATGTGCTGGCGAGGTCTAGGACTGAAGCAAGTGTTGAGCTATACTTATTATGCCATTGCCATTGTGTCGCCGGTCGAACCGTTGAGATTTTTAGGTTGACGTGGAAGAAAAGCACGCTATCCCCCTGTATAAGGAATTGTTGCTCAAGCAAGGGGTTGGCTCAAGTGCTCAAGTACGGCGACGTGATCTATACTGGCCCTATGCAGCAAGAAAGGGGACTGGTGATGCAAAGAGCGGCTGGCACCCGCCGTGTGGCAAGAACACTGAGCCGGTTCCCCGCTGGGGCAAAAAAATAGCCCGGAGAATTGCTTCGTGTACCTTGGACGTGAAACACAGTGGGCACTCATACACTAACTCAGACCCCGCCGACTTGATCGGAGGGAAGACTACCTTTGAAAGTGTGCTATTTCTGCCCTCGTCTTTCTTCGCACTAGGGAGTATAATCAAATCTAATCTAATCTCAAGTTCAAAGTTGCTTGTGAGTCGGAGTCGCATGTATATGTACTCGCTAGCTTAAAGTCGCTCAGAGCTGCGGTTGCATTAAGGTGTTTGGGAATAGATTATACATCAGAGTGGTACGGATGATGCCTCTATAAATTCGCAAGCTCGGGCATAGAACAGAGAACATAATTTTCTGAGCCCCCTCCGAAGGGGTATTGGACTTGGTAACAAACAGATCAAGGCGCCATCTAATCAGCGTCAGCAGGTTATCCTGAGTCGGCCTTTTAGCCAGGCCCAGGAACTATTTGGCCCACCTTTTGCGCTATGAGTTCCTTAGCAAGCGCACGGCCGCACGCGCTCAGTCCGCCACGGCGCCTGAGGTGACCCACGGCGCAGATCGAACAGCAGTGCACCGCCCGGCAGCTCAGCGTTGCTTAATCGAACGGTGGTTTCGTTGTCTGTTCTCACGGCAGCGGGGTTAGGCGGCTCGGCGGTAGCGTCGAATGTGGCCTGCGGTTGGAGCAGCGGGCTGAAGGCCGAGGAGGCGGCCACGATCTTCCAAAAGGCGCGTGCACTCCCGAGCCGACCTGCGTTCGCTTCCGTGTTCAGCGCAAAGGCAGCAGACGCATCGCCCGCCTGTAACGCCGCCACCTGCGCGAGAACAACCATCTCAGGTGGGGCATCGTCAGGAGGCGGCGCACTCTTGGGTGGCGGCAGCGGCGGCTCCTCGGCGTGGGCACTGCTGGCTGCGACCTCAATGGATTTGATTGGCGGTCGCCCCACGAACGCAGTTAGCTCCGACAAGCGCACCCATCGCTCACCGTGGTGGCCCCAGCGGCCGCACAGCTCCTCCGACCAGAAAGCTTCGGCCACAATCTCTGCGGACGCGAGCACGGCCGTGGAAGAGCGGTTGAAGTGTTTGTTGCCGTCAGCAACGATGACGCGGTTGTTCCGCACTGCCTTGAGGTTCCGCCACTCCTCGCTGTCGGCCCAGCCCAGCCGCTCAAGCTCAGCCGCTGTGCGCTCCATGGAAAAACCGCACGGGGCTAGCAGAATCACGTCAGCCTCAGCGAGGGCGGCGAGGTTGACAGTGGGTGAGTGCCCACCCTTCTCGCCAACCACCATGCGACCACCTGCTGCCTCAATGCATTCGGCGATCCAGTAGCCGGAGCCCATCACTGGATTGAGCCACTCGACGTGCGCCACAGTTGGCGGTGGCTTCTCTCCACGCGCAGCGGTGCTCGCAGCTGCAACAACGGCAAAGGATGCGCGTAGGTGAGCAACGAGATTCGCTCCACGCGCAGGCACGCCCAGCGCATCTGCGATGGTCACCACGTCGGCGAAGACGTCGTCAAGCGTGAGGGGCTCAACAGTAACTATTCTGACGCCCGGACCAAGCGCTGAAGTTTCATCTTGCCCGCACGCAGCCGCGAGGTCTTTGTCAGTGACGGCGCAGATGCGGCACTGGCGCTGCGTGATCACGATGTCGGGCTTGAGGGCAACGATGCGCTCGCGCTCCAGGTGGTACACTGGGCCGCCTGAGGCGCTCTGCGCCCGCACCTGCGCGTCAATCTCTTCCGAACTCGCAGAGGGGTCGACGTAAGGCGCAGTGACGGCAGGAAGCGCACGGACCAGCTCGGGCGCGTCACAACCGTGCGAGCGGCCGACCAGGCAGTGCGCCATGCCCAGTCGCGCTACGATCTCCGTGCACGCGGAGAGCAAGGAAACGACGCGCGGTGGCTGAGCCAATGTGCTGGTATTATTGGACGTCATTCTCGATTGCTTGGGAATAAATTGGGTCTTCGGCGCTAGTCTGTCGTGTTCCACGGCGCACTTCTATGCGTTCATTCACCGAGGTTGGTGTCTGACTTTTAGGCTTTTAGGCCTTACAAAAATACGTCAAATATTTGACCCAAATACGTCAATCAATACGTCAGTACCGTAAATTACGTCATATTAGGGCATATTCCCACTATATGCATGGCAAACGCCGTATATAGGCGTATACTTGATGACGTGTTCGTGATGACGTCAGCAGGAAAAAGAATACGTCGCGACGTATTTGCCTTATTTTCTGGAGAAAATACGTCAGATGTTTTATTGTAGGGACTACTGACTTTCGAATCTCGTATCTTTGTGCGACGCGCATACGTGTTTGTCCGTTGATGTTGATGTGGTGGCTCTGTGGCTCTGGCTTCACCTTGGCCAATCAGGGCACAGAGTGGTGGAAGTAACGAAGTAACTTTACCGGTCATAAAATGATTTTGAATTCTGAAATCTGCGCTCAAGCGCTAGCACTCAAGCTAAGTACACTATCTGAAGCTAAGTTGGGAGTTTAGGTAGGAGCTGGGTGCTAGCCGGAGCCCTTCGCATTTGTTCAGAGGTGTACTAGCCGTAGGCGCAGGAATGGATTCCGATTCTGGCAACAAACGTAAAAAGCGCATGCTCGATAAGCAACTTGGCTCAGCTGCCCCAAATTCGAGTTGTAAGAATGCCAATAGCGCTCAGTTCGCAGCTGATGAGGCTTCTCTTTCATCAGGTCTGAGAGATGGTAGCGATAAAGTTGTGATTACGGATCCAACAATTTTGAGTGCTTGCCGAGCAGCACTGATGGATAGTTCCCTTGCGTCTCGCGCTATCCTCACAAGACACCGGGCTTCAATTGATCCTAACTTGACAAAAGTCCTTGAGGCCGTCGGAAGCTACACGAATTCGGTAAATCTGCCCACTTCTATCCTTGCCACAACCACTGTGATTGCTCTGTGATCCATCACCACCTCTATCACGGAGTCTCGCTCCCGAGTATTGGTATCTGTATAATCCCTCGCATTTGCACTATTTTTGGGTAAATCGCGCGCATGATTACTCTTGTTAGATTGGCTCCGACTCAATCCGAGAAGCCGTAGAGAAGGAGGACGTTGCAACAGCGCAAGCACTGATTTTAGCTGGCGCTGATATCACCTTCAGGAAACGTTCAAATGAGGAAGAGTGGTGGTCATATGTAAGTAAGGATGCATCTGAAATGATTTGAAAGTACCTTGTAAATGAGACAGTTCTTCTTTTTTTTCCTCGCCTTCCCTTGAAATTCCTCACTATCTCTCAAACATCTGCGATCGAATAACTTATGAATTTGGTTGACCACAAGCATGCCGCCCCTCTTTTCGACCTGGCCACCGATGGCGCCTGCCGCGACCTCCTGACACACCACAGTGCCGTCCTCGATACTCTCAAGTCAACCCCGGAGGCCCTCGTTCATGCCGCGGCTGCGCACTGCGCCTCACTCGCTGCATCCGCGACGGACTTCACTTCCGAGCCAGCGCTTCCTCTGCGTGCATACCACTTCGACCCGTTTTTCCTCTGGGCCCCTTCTTGTGCTCGTGCTGCAGTGGTTGCCTGGGCGCGTGACGCTCTCATTGTTGAGCTTGCAGGCCCCATTGCACCCTTTTCAGAGCTGCCACTCGATTGCGCCGGTGACGTCTTGGAATACTTTGAGATGGAAATGCCTCGCGCGGAGTCTCAGCACCTAGTGGCACACTGCTTGTCGCCAGAGGCCTATGCATGGGTGCGGGCAGTGGTTATGGCAGCAGTGATGGTGAGAATATTGTGCTAATTTCTATCGATTCCTACAACCTTTGAGCTTCATACTCGTCACTGTTTCAAACGCCTCCCCTTTCAATTGCACTTAAGGCGAATGCTGAAGATGAGTTTATGCACGCAGCATCCGAAGGCGACGTTGATGCAGTGCAGAATTGCCTCAAATGCGGAGTCTACGTAGACATGCGCAATTCGGTGAGTGCGGATTCGCGACAGTAACGTCGCCAAACGTGCTTGCAATCTTGTCCTTTTCTTACTTTGTTTGACATGCTTGAAGTGGCAGATCAGACGTCGTGTTATTATTGTCTAAGGATTTGTTACCACCAGTTTCTTACCATAAGTCCCCCTACCCCCCCTTGTCCATCTCCATCTCATTCATAGATTTTAATATTACTGTTTCTAGTCACCCTAGTAATTATTTCCTCTGTCGCATGCTTGGTATTTCTATCACACCAGGACGATTCTACGGCTCTCATGCTGGCTGCTTCGGGATACGACGACGGCGATGTCATTAAGCTTCTCCTCCAAGCAGGCGCTGACATCAATGCCAAGAAATCCGTACGTTGCAAATTTTAAGTAAATCAAACACAGTCATGGTAACCAAACAGGGACTTCATATAGTGTGATTACCTTGCCTTGCTTCATACTTCCCACGGATATATATTTTTTGTGCTTCGTTTCACCGCTCTATGCAAAGCATGTCAGTTTAGTTGCCCCTTCTTGCTACTCTGCTCTTGCAATGTGCGTTCGATCATTCAAGTTTGGCCATACAGCTCTGATGCTCGCTGCTATGAAGGGCCACGATAAAATTGTAGACGTTCTCATCAAAGCAGGCGCTGACAAGGATGTTACTGACATGGTATCGATTTGCACATGAATGAATATATCTTGTGTGATCATTTGCGCGCATCTTTATGCCCTAAGTCACTAGATACAAGTTCCCTACAGTACGTGTGCTTCGCTGTATTTCATCTTTTCACCGTCCTCTCTGCCTTTTTTATGTATCTACTTACATGCATTTTAAACACTTTTTTTTTTTGCAGCGCGTGTACCCCCTTCTCTCTCTCTCTCTCTCTTCTGTCCATTATTTTACTTGCGCTCTGTTCTTTCTTCCTTTGTACGCACGGCCGCCTCCTACCAACAGAGTAACAGCACTGCGCTCATGCACTGCTCCTTCGATTTCCTCGCTCCCTGCGCAAAGCTTCTCCTGGAAGCTGGCGCCGACACTGAAGTTCATTCGAACGAAGGGGTGAGTTGTGCGCGTTCCCATGCACATGTGTGCATTTGAGTTAATATGGAGGAAGATATTCACAATTCAAAAGTGTAAATACAGTGGATGCTCCCTTTCTGCTGCTATTTCTTTTTCTTGCATGTTCTGTATCGCACCTCCTTCAAATTCTCTTCAAAAAATCGTCTATTCTTCTCCCTTCGCTCCTCTTTCCGCTGCTATCTATGTTTTGCTTGCTTCTACTTTCTTATTTTCCCGCGCCAATTCGTGCAAACTTTGCTTTTGCCTTGTCAACAGTTTGGGCATTCGGCATTTACCATTGCTGCAACGTATGCCCACATCAAAATCGTGCGACTTCTCCTGAAAGCGGGTGCAAACATGGAGACGCCAAACGAAGTAAGTGACATACATGTGCACGCGCACTTATGAATGCTGCTTTTCTCCATAGGAGGAGACAAAGAGGGAGACAAGGAGAAGACATTTTTGTTGTTACGATTCTTGTTTCGAGCATATTGTGTTGCCAATTTACCATCGTGCGACTGTCTATTTATGTGTTCTGCCCTTTGCAACGCTTCTCTTGGGTCTATTACTGGAGTCGCCAACTTCACATCTTATCGCATGCTCTATCTTTATAATCGATGCAGGAGGGAGACGCACCGTTGCATTGTGCTCTAAGTAGGGGAGATCGGCCTACCGTGAAGCTCCTTCTGAAAAAAGGCGCCAACAAGGAGGCCAAAGATAAGGTGCAGAACACTCTCGCCAAGAATGGCATTTTGTTTATCGTTCATCTCTTCGAGGCCATGATGCTTCTTCTAATACTTACACCCCTTCACGGAATTAGCCTTTACCTTTAAATTTCTTGAAGTTGTGTGTACGAGTAAAGCTTATTTCGCATTGTATCTTTCAATCAAAGTGCCCCAAATTCTTCCCTGAATTCCCTGTGCATCTTGCTTCATTTAAATGCATCGTGCGTGTGCGCGTGTGTGCTGCAATCCTTATAGCATGGCAGGACAGCCAGGGAGTACGCCTACGGGTGCAACTACTACGGTCGCAAAAGAAACTTGTTTGACCTCTTCGAAGAGTAACGCGTAACGCAAGATTTACTTGTAGGCACGGAGAAAAGGTGGAGATGGTGCTAGCACCTGCTTAGTCATATGTTTGGCCATCAATTAAGAATTCAGATCAGAAGATTAAGGAAGGGGGACTCAAAACTACTTTAGGTTTCTCGGACATGCCACATGCCTCCTTTATCCTTCGGTCCTTAGGGGGGGTCGGAGGCCGGGGGGGGTAGCCAAGTTCCAATCAGGCAGCTCTAGGTGCAAGCTAATCCGGCCGATACCATAGCTGTATATGAGCCGGGTCCTTCTCGGTTGATCACATAGGAATTTAGGAACGTAACAAGGAAAGGAAGTGCCTGACATTCAGCATATCAGATCAGCGAAAAAAAATATACGTTTATAATAATTTATACTCATACTAATACAGTGGCGTTCCTTGAGTTCTGAGTTCTTGAAGGGTGATGTAGTGGCATCCATAAACCCACATACGCCGTTGCGATAAGCGCACGTCAAGTCCTGGAACGGGTTTTGCTAGAGGCTTAACGCTAATGCAGCTCAAGCTCAAGTGACTGGATTTGGCATTACTCATTCGCGGTGCGGTTGGCCTTTTCCCTTGTTTTGCTTAGGTGGGTGTTCGGTCTAGTCTAGTCTAGTTAATACTCCCCAAAATACAAAGAAACACCACTGTGGCAAATAGCAACAGAAAAATGTAACCTTCAGAACAAGTCTGGCTGAGCTGAGTGTCCTTTTGCGTAATGAAATTGTAATCATTTTCTCTCGAGGTGCCCTTCAGCCGCCAGGCATCAGGAAGTTTGGGAATGGATTGAGTCAGCTGTCTCCACTTCGACCTGTCCTTGGAAATGGCGATCCACTCATCGAAATCCTTCGAAATGCCCTTACTTTTGAGCGCGTTTTCCAACGCCCTGCCCCAAGTCATCTGTGGACACCCGGTTGGTCGAATAAGTTCGGAGAGCACGAATATAAAAGCAAATACTGGGCGCTGACTGTCTTTTGTTGTCCTGAATCCGTGCGATAAGCAGAGGCATCATGGGACTTGCGAACCAGAGCCCTAGAGGCAGCTGGGGAGAAACATATCCAATGCAGGTTGCGGTTACAGGGGAGGGATGAATGTGTTCATGTTGTGATGCTGTGATGTTTTGTGACTCTCGCTGTGTGATGTTGTGATTCAGAAATTCAGAGGATTCAGCGACCCGGCCGGGTCATCATGTCATCATACGCAGGAGCAGCAAGCGAGAAGAATACAAGCTCTAGCTAGCCGAAGCAGCTTCGAGGCGGTGGTGTCTAGACATCTTGCTTCCTAGGTAGGAAGTACTCTTGCAGCATGACCTCAAACGCTCCCTCGACCTCAGCGGGTAGCGATGTTGTTTCGCAAATGTTGAAACGTGTGACGAAAGACATCATGGCTAGGAGTGAACCTAAAGACGAGAAGGCACCGAAAAAGAAGCGCTCAAAAAAAGTGCGGCGGGAAGGAATTCGTCAGAGCGCTTATCTTGGTACGTTTTAGGTGATCCTAATTTTCTAGCCTTTGTTCTAAGCTTCACGAATGTCTCTCTAACGAAATCCATCATGTGTTGCCTTGACTTTGATAAAACAAACAGCGAACGCAGCGTTAGAAGAAGAAAAAAATGCAGAAAGAAAGCGAAGAATGAAATCAGCGGTTAAAATGCTGACATCGAAAGCCATGCGAGGAGATACAGCGAAGGTGACTGAAATCATTCGGCGTCACCACACAAAGAAGTAACCTCCAGAATGATGTGCAGGGTGCTCTCCGATAGAGGGGCTTCGAGAGCTGAGGCCTAGATGCCATTGTATAATTCCTCTTGAAACTGAAGCGAGCGAAGCCATTTATCGAAGAGTAGAAGAACGCATGCATTACCGGCGCTTGCTGTGGGCGCCATGATTTTACTAAACTCGTAAAAATGTGCGTGGCAAGTTTGGAGTTTGCTCGATTCCCAGATGTCCGTGGCGAATAGCACCTACGCACCTAGAGGCTACACACTATGCACGCTACACGTAGAAACACAGAGGGGCGGCGCGCTATTTCCCAGGTATCAGGTAACTGCCTTGTTTCTCAATACCTCCAAAAACCGAACTCGAACTCGAACTAATACAAACCCAAATGGCACAGAAGCCAATGCTGCGGGCAGAAGTGGGAATGCGCGTGCGTTGCGAACTCGAACTCGAACTAATACAAA
>Ga0307930_1003720_pt1 | contig 11026 bp, 6 predicted proteins | sample OrgLakmetageno46_FD_203161 | JGI IMG/M metagenome (GOLD analysis project Ga0307930, IMG submission 203161) | Saline water microbial communities from Organic Lake, Antarctica - #46 | ecosystem: Environmental > Aquatic > Non-marine Saline and Alkaline > Saline | place: Antarctica: Organic Lake... | reverse complement strand
AGTAACCACCAAGGAAAACCGCACCTTTGATTTGTACCAAACCGTTCATTGGTTGAAATTACAGTTAATTATCGAGAACTGTAAAAGCCTAACCATATTGGCGGCCCAGCTAGATAAGACGCTTTTGGGTTATGTAGCAAAACATAAGCTAAAAGTTAATATTGAAAAGTATAATATAACTCAAAATGTCCAGTTAGAAGAAAAACACAAGCACAAGGTTAGAATCATACCTTTTCTAAAACAAGGGCGCTGGTCCGGTGAATTAAAGAAAGCGATTGCTAAAGACGCGTTACTTGAACAAGGAAATCCAATACCCTTTAAAGGCTCCGTGAGTGACTGCATGCAGTATTTTATATCGCAAATAATGAAAGGCTCTGAGTATGTTTTTACCTGTAACAGGAGGGATAATATTACTAGCGCACTAGAGGCTACTAACTACCACCAAACTACGGTCGCTGTGCATGGAATGAACCACCTAAGAGAAGTCCACCATGCCGCTTACATGGCGTCCACAAGGCCCACTCCATTTGAAATAAAAGCGTTGCGGATGTTTGCAATAGATAATGCCATGGATGCAGATGATTTGGTAGTCGCAACAGTGACCGAAAGATGCTACGAGGCCGCTTACCAATGCATAGCTAGAACAAGCATTAGGTGTGATTCGACGCAGGATTTGGAACACATACTTATAGTTCCTGATATGGAATACGCTCGTTACATCTCAAGTTGGTTTGAAGATGGTAATGTTAACATTGACACGTCTCAATCGCTGACCACTGTAAATTCAGGTGCCCTGAAGCAAGCATATAATAACCGCAGAACTGTCATAACCAACCTACTCTCGCAGAAACGAACCAAAGGTACAAAAGTTGCAGATTTGCTCGTTCAGTATAATATATCCTTGTCTTCATATAAGCGATACAGGAAAGAGCATACTGAACACCTCAAGGAAGTAGGGCTAATCTAATTAATCACATTCTTTGAGGTACGCCGTCCTTAGTATTGGATAACGATGGCGCTTGAACTTTCGCTAGGAGGTATTAGCCATCCCCAAAAGAGATTAGAACTAAACCTGACAGGCAGGTATGGCATTTGTTGTAAGTGCAAGGCATAACGTAACCTAACATGAGCGAGGTTTTGTTAGCCATTCAGCTTTTTAATGAATCAGGTAACTAATGGCCTGAAGCTTTAGATGCTTTCAACTCCTTAAACCATCCATTAGTACAGTTAACCAAAGCTCAAATCGCTAGTATTATTAAACCTCAACTAAAAGGGGGTGATTAATGAAAATCCAATTACTTAATTATGATGTTGTAGTTCAATTAGACAGGGCTAATGTGATTATTGAAACGATACTGGCTTGCAACGACACCGAAGCTATACCAGAAGCCAACTTAACTGTGTTACTCGAAACTGCTCACAATTGCATTAAAACGGCTGAGGTGGGTATTGAAAAAATGGGATGTGCTCTAGATTAGTCAGATAAAATATCAATATTTAATTACCCAAGAACTTTACTACGTATCACAAGTTCACAGCTAATAATGCTAGAACGCCTAATATAGTTGGAACAATCGAAAACTGAATATGGTTCTTATACCACATTATTAAAAAGCATATAAAAACAGCGAGTTACTATCTATTTACAGCTATTCAATGTACTTTGTAGTCCGAGAAATGTTATCTAAAATAAAAGGCTTTCGAACCATGCGTCAACTACTTGTTCTATGTATTATTCTCATCATCACTGGTTGTGCCACTCGTTTACCTTACAAAGAATTGGACCTGGACACTACCTCTAATTTTACGAAACCTTCTGATGGAAAATCTGGAATATATGTCTATCAGTGGAAGACATTAACTCTCGGAGCACTTTTGGATGTTGACTTTGAGATTGTCGGCTTCCCGGAACTTTCTCTCAACACAGGAGAGTATGGGTATTTCGAAATCGCACCCGGAAGTTATGAGTATAAATTCACAGGCGGACTCTTTGCACAGTATCAAGATGTTACGATAGAAGCAGACCAAAATTACTTCTTCCGTGCAACCTTGCTTCAACTTTCAGATTATGCGTTTCTAATTCGTGAACAACACGAAATTGATGATGCAAAAGAATTTATCACTAATGGTAAATATGAAAAACACGATGTCGATTAGCGACTACGTTGCACTAATTGAAGATTAATATATTGTTTAAGCTTTGCACCGAATATAATTTGTATTACAACATTCAAGCTTATAGCAATCGAATTTAAAACAATAATTAAGATGCCATAAGAATTGCGAAGCGTTCTTTCAATGAAAAGTATTCAACATTTCTATTGAGTCAGCTTCAACAACTCGAACACTAACTTAGAAAACCCATTGGCTTTAGCTGGGTCTGCCAGTAGTTGCAGCATTTGATTCTGATGCGCCTCACTACTGTCCAATATTGCGTCATCTATGGCCTTACTAAAGTCACCCAACATTGCTTGTTCAGAAGTGTTGTTGTCAATCTGCTGCATGACCAACGCATTCTCACCGACCTTATCCCGGATCATGTAAGCGTAATTCACCATGTCTTTTTCAGTAAGATTGTCGGTAATGAATAGCTCATTGAGTCGATTCACAAGCTGAGAAATAAACTCTGTCTTTTTATCTTTTGCTGTAGCAGTGCCGAGTCCTTCACCAGGAACCAGTTTGCTATCTGGATCGTCTATTTGTAGCCTAATATGCTGCTGCTTGATCTTAGACAAACGGTAGTGACTAAGCTCGATATTACTCAAGTCCACCTCATCCTCATCAACGGCTGCTTCACGTAACATTGGACGCAGGTTACGAGCGTATAAACTTAGTTTCTCTAGGTCTTTGTTGTCATAGTCAACGATCTGCGACATGAATTCATAAAAGCGTACAAACGTGCCAAGGTCTTTCTTGAAAATCTCCAGCTCGTCCTTCTCTTTCTTGCAGTCCTTAAAAGCATTCTCAGCGTTCGCAATTAGAACCGCATCGTTGGTCATCTTTGTACGTTCAAACATGTCTTTGGCCTGTTTATAGGCATCTAGCGCTGACTTGTATCGCTTCGTCCATCTCTCCACTGCTGGCTTACAGATGTTTGATATCGCAGCATTACTTTTATTCTTCACAAAGAACGCATTGCAGAACTGTTCGACTTCTGGCCATTTGAAAACACCTGTCGAACGTAACTTATCATGCAGCTCAAATATGAGGTTTGGATCAGACACATCATCCAATTCAGCGGTTTGAAAATAGGGCTGGAATGCCTCTAATATTTCTTCAGAATCATTGAAGAAATCGAGTATAAACGTGCCTGTTTGAACTTTGCCTGGGAAGACCCTGTTCAATCTCGATAAGGTTTGTACGCACTCTACTCCGCCCAACTTCTTGTCTACGTACATCGCACATAGCTTAGGTTGATCAAAGCCAGTCTGAAACTTATTAGCCACTATCATTACTTGATAGTCGTCAGTATCAAACGCTTCTTGCATCTTACGTCTGTTCAGATTTGGGTTCATGTTAACTTCGGTAAACTTATCACCTAAGAAAGCTTCTGAATTTGGATCCTTCTCAGTAAACTCGACTTCACCCGAGAAAGCCACCATGGCAAATATCTTGTCATAACCCTTCTCAGAGATGTATTTGTCAAAGCCTAATTTATAACGTACCGCTTCTTTACGAGAACTAGTTACGACCATCGCTTTAGCTTGGCCACCGAGTAGGCCCATGACATTGTCTTTGAAGTGCTCAACAATCACTTGTACTTTCTGACTAATGTTGTAGTCATGCAAGCGAACCCATTGATTCATCTTAACTTTGGCTTTCTTACTTTCTACTTCTTCATCTTGACCTTCTATTTTCATCGCCAAATTGTAAGCAACTTTATAGTTGGTGTAGTTTTTCAATACATCAAGGATGAAGCCCTCTTCAATGGCCTGACGCATACTATATACATGATACGCTTCTGGTCTATTGGTTTTGGATGGTGCTTCTTCAGGGTTAGGTAACCGGCCAAATAACTCTAGTGTCTTCGTTTTAGGCGTTGCAGTGAAAGCCAAGTAACTTAGGTTCTTAGAAGCTCTGCGTGAGGCTACTGCTGCGTCTAGTATGTCTTCTGTACCTAACTCTTCCTCGGGGTCGCTAGAGTCAACCATCAACACTTCTTTTAACTGCCGTGCTGTAGAGCCAGTCTGAGAACTGTGTGCTTCATCTGCTATGACTGCGTACTTGCGCTCTTTCAGGCTGACACTGTCTTCAATGGCTTTTAGCACAAAGGGAAAGGTCTGAATGGTAACAATAATGATAGGTTGAGAGTTCTGTAAGGCACTGGCCAACTTCTCAGATTTAGAGCCATCACCTTCATTGTTATTAATACGCCCTACTACACCATCAGTATGTTCAAACTGATAAATAGTGTCTTGTAGCTGTTCATCTAATACCGTTCTGTCAGTTACAATGATGACTGAGTCAAAACTCTTGTTACCGCTTTCATCACGCAGTGCTGAAAGCTGATGAGCTACCCATGCAATTGAATTGGATTTGCCTGACCCAGCACTATGTTGGATTAAATACTTGTGTCCTGCACCTTCTGTACGAGCGGCATTGATGAGTTTAGAAACAACATCCCACTGGTGATAACGAGGGAAAATCAACGTTTCTTTCTTGTACTTACGTCCCTCCCAAGTCTCTTTTTCTTCTATCTGTAAATGAACATAGCGACCCAGAATAGTAAGAAGATTGTCAGGCAGTAAAACCTCATTCCACAAATAATCTGTGGCGTACTGGTTAACATCATCAGGTACATCATTACCGGCTCCGCCTTCGGCTGTGCCTTTATTAAAAGGAAGAAAGTAAGTGTCACTGCCTTCTAATCGAGTGGCCATATACACTTCGTATTGGCTTACAGCGAAGTGCACTAATGTTCCACGTTTAAAGGTTAATAATGGCTCAGGTTTTTTAGTGATTGGGTCTATGGCAAAGCGTGTTGTCTTATATTGCTTAATGGCATTTTGCACTGCTTGCTTAAACTCTGATTTAAGCTCTAGCGTCACCACTGGCAAACCATTTACAAATAGAACTAAATCTATACGCCAGGCTTTGGCTTTAGTTCCTGTATCAGCTAAGTGCTCTTCAGTTGACCAAGGGGAATAAACTAACTCAGGCACTACTCGCAGCCTATTGGCTTTGTAAGCACTCAAGGTATCGGGATTGAGTTCATGGTCCGGTTTAAATTGGCATAGACTAAAGCGAGTTCCACGGTCACGTAATTCGTGGCGTAACACACCTAATGTACCAAACGTTCGCATTTCTTTATTGGCAGCATTGGGGTCAGCTTTGTTGAGCTGTGTAGCAACTCTTTCTAAAAACTTACCCTCTGGATTAGTTGGGTAGAGTAAACAGAACTTCTGCCACTGTTCATCTTGTGTCTCTTGCACAAAACCAAGTAAATCTTCTGGGTATAATGCCAGTTCACGGTTGTAGTTTTCGGGTTTACCTAACAACCAGCCGTTACTGAGTAACTGCTTAACCATATCGTTTTGAAAAGTAAACTCGTTAGCCTTACCGGCTCCTGAAAATATACTCATGCAACTTCCTTGTTATTATTTGATGATACTGGCGCAGTCCAGTTTCTAACGTCTATTTTACCAGTGACTGCGGCTGATATTAAGGCTGTTCGACGTTCTCTTGCCAACTCAATTGCGCGTAACGAAGTAACAATAAGCTCGTTATATTTACCACTAATTGAGTCTAGGTAACATACAATTTTCTTTTGCTCTTCAATACTAGGTAATGCCACAGAGTACTTAATTACATTCTGAACATTAAGATTACCAACACCACCTCCAGTCACTGTCCCTTGATGATTTAGGTATTGGCAATAATCTGAGGCAAAGAAATATACAATAAACTTATTACAAGCTAGTTCAGGTTTAATCCTTATGTGTGTAAGGCTTACGTATATTGAAAACTCCATATCAATATCGATTACACAAGCAGCACCAATTCCAGCGCCAACTCTTGTTAGTAACACGTCACCACGTTCTGGCTTTCTATATTGAGTCAGTTGGTTATGCAATTCATTCGAAATATAGTTATATTTGTGTAGCGACAGTTTATTGTTCTGGATGTTTTGAGCTGATAGAAAAGGCATTCCCTCTTCTTCTTCAACATAAGTCGGCGTCGAAGCAATACCACATGTAATAATTGGTGCAAAATGGCCAAATTTCCAAATATTCCAATTTTCCGGTACTTCACCTAACCACTCCACACCTGATTCACGCATAGGTGCATCTGAATTAAGACCTTTGGTAACAGCATGGCTTATGACTGCCTGACGTTTCTCTTTTAGCAGTTTGATTAGCTGTTGTTGTTTATCTATTAGGGTGTCAATTTTGGCGGTTTCGTGGTCAAGGAAATTGGCTATTTTTTCTTGTTCTTTTTCTAACGGAAAAGCAAATTTTTCAGCTAAATAAGCAGCAGAGTCTAGATTCTGAATACCAGTATTTTGCTTAATCGAACAGTAATTAATATTTTCGTTATAGAAACGACTGAAAACATAATTTAAAAACCCACTGTTGAATCCTGAAATCGGAGTCATCTTAGCAACAAAATTAGAGGTAACTGCTTCGAAAGCTTTATCAAATAAAACAACCTGACCGACCAGTGTCCTCTCACCACCTCCAGACTTTTCGAGCAGTAAATCACCACTCTTTAATTTACGTGATAATTTTTCCCCGTCACTAATATTTCGATAAGTAAAACCATCATCCTTGAGCGAAAGCTTAGGCCTATCAAAATCAGCAACACGCAGAACGATAGTATCCTCACTGTTTGTTTTTGGTTCAGCCCCCCATATACCATTTACACACCCATTGATTGTTCGCTTAAGTTGCATTACTTTCCAATGTAATGGTGTTTGGCCGAGGTTACTAACTCCTGAGTCCCTGTAAGTATCATAAGTATTGTATTTTAAGCCCAAAGTCGATTGCGAATTCATTATGAATGTACCTCTCGTAATAAGCTCATTATCTCAGCAGATACCGCATTTAGATCCGCATCAATATCCATCAAATCTCTAGGCGGTTGATATTGATAAAAATGACGGTTAAAGGGTATCTCATAACCTACTATGCCTATCTCACCATCTTTAGCATCTGTCTTACTAGCATCTATCCAGGCATCGGGAACATGAGGGTAAACCTCTTTTAGAAAGTAGGCTTCGTTTAAGGTATTAACTGATTGGCTTGGGTCTAATGCAACATTCTCATTGTCTCGAAGGTCACTATCAGTCTTATATTCAAGTACCTTACCCTGATATTGCCCTTTACCTGCAAACAAGCCATATAGTGGTTTAGCCTTAGCATTGTGGACTTTCTTAATCACTTTCTCTGCTGCTGGATTCTTCCAACTTACTGCAGAGGTAATTTGATTTTTTTCTTTGGCTTCTACACTCAAATTCTCAGCTTTACACGCGGCTTTCCAAACAGCCTCATAAGTATTCATATCATCGCATTGAGCAATGCCGATGGTACTTTGTAGCTGCTTTGCTTTTAGCATGATGTGTTTTTGAGTAAGCCACGTTTTGCTATCTAGTAAGTCTTTAATCTGCTTTTCTTTTAACTCACTGAACTGACTTTTAACATAAGCCCTAATCTCTACTGAATGCTCCTGTAACTGCCCGTAAAGCTCACAATTAGCATCATCAAGCCAATCATTGCCATATTGTTCATACGCCCATTTCATGGGTGCATTAAGCGGCTTGTTAGCAAAGCGTAATTCAGCAATACGCTCATCGCTAAACTGAAACGACTCACGCAGAGGACGCTCTATCGTAATGCGACGATAACCAAACTCATGGGTATCAAATATTTTACTTGCGAAGGTTTTCGCTGCTTCTGCCTTAGGATTAGCAGACTGACGACCACGATTACTTTTCTGTTCTATTGGCTTATCTAACTCACGCGCATCAACCACATCAAAGCTACCAAAGGTGCGAATGATGGTAGCAATATCAGACTCGCCCATTTCATTACGTTTAGAGCCTAATGATTTACGCATCTTGCCGTAGAGGTTTGCTCCATTAATGAGTTGCACTTTACCTTTACGTTCAGCAACTTTCTTGTTTGATAAAACCCAGATGTAGGTAGCAATACCGGTGTTGTAGAACATGTCATTTGGTAAGGCTACTATGGTCTCAAGTAAGTCAGCCTCAAGTATGTAACGTCGTATCTCCGATTCACCTGAGCCGGCACCACCAGTGAACAAAGGTGAGCCATTAAGAATAATACCAATACGTGCACCGGTATCTCTTAACTTACTGATAAGGTGCATTAGAAAGAGTAACGACCCATCTGATACACGAGGTAAACCAGCACCGAATCGACCATCGAAACCCTTATTGGCACTTTCTTTCTTTATGTCTTCTTCTATCTTTTTCCAATCCACTCCAAACGGTGGATTAGATAACATGTAGTCAAACTTTTCTGCATAGAGTTGGTCATTAGACAAGGTGTTGCCAAGCTTAATGTTAGTGACCTCTTGACCCTTAATCAGCATGTCAGCTTTACAAATAGCGTAACTCTCTGGGTTCAACTCCTGCCCGTAGGCCACCATGCGAGCATTTGGATTAAGCTCATGCACATATTCCATACCAGAGGATAAAAACCCGCCTGTGCCTGCTGTGGGATCATATATGGTGCGAATAATACCTGGCTTAGTTAATGCCTCATCGTCTTCCATAAAGACTAATGCAGTCGTCAGTCTAACTATGTCTCTGGGTGTGAAATGTTCACCAGCGGTGTCGTTTGAACTCTCAGCAAAACGACGAATTAACTCTTCAAACACCAATCCCATATCATGATTTGATATGCCATTTAGGTTACTGGATGTTTGAGGGCTCAGATTAATCTCAGGAGAGGATACCTTCTGAACAACTTTATACAAAAGGTTGGCATCATTAAGCTGACCTATAAATTCAGCAAAATTGAAGTATTCAAAAATCTCGCGTGCATCTTTAGAGAAGCACTGAATGTAACTTATGAGGTCAGCTTTAATGCTGGACTCACTCAACTTAGAGAGGTCTAACTTAGATGTATTAAAAAAAGACAACCCACCTGTAGCACGCAGTAGAAATTTCTCTTGTGCCTCTTCAGACATGTTCATTGTTTGGACTTTAACAAGCTCAGATAATACCTGTTCTTTCGTACCTTCCAATACGCACTCTAAGCGCCTTAGCAGGGTAAATGGGAGGATTATACGACCGTACTGACTTTGTCTAAAATCACCTCTTAGAAGATCTGCAATAGACCAACAATATGCTGCTAGATTGTTAGGAGCTGCGTTGCTGCCGCTTTGACTCATGTAATATATTCCTTGAACTACAAAGGTAAACTTACCGCTGTTTTTAGCATATAAGCTGTTGAAAAACGTTTTTGAGTTTGAAACACAGAGAAGGGGCTAAACCGTCCCTGTTTAGATGATAATGCATTGTATGGTTAAGGTAGCCGTTACTAACATAAAGATCAATTGATCACATCATCTCTGTTTAAGATAACGCTAACGTAAGATAAGCCATATAGCGATTCGTCTTTCTTACATTGCGCCAAATAGTAAGTTCCAATTGAACCTACTCACTTACATTTTATAATAAACTGATACTCCCCCTAATTTAACTTTTAAACCTGACGCTTACCGCGTCCTATAAAGGAACAATATGTACGAATTTAGTAAACTACCAGTTAATATTACACCTGAAACATATGCATTGGTACAAGTAAAAAACCAAACTAAACTAGCATGCTTGGTTCAAGGCGAATGGATTATAGATGCCACCTGTAAAAGCATTAATGAAATGCTTGAGATGGGAATAGTGTCTAAAGAATCAGTGACTGGGTGGATTAACATTCAAACTAACAAAGGCCCACACTAACTAAATCATAGCGCTGATTAAACAACAAGGACGTTGTTTTCATAATGCTTCAACACATCACCTAACAATTGGACCAAAAGGGTATGAGCAAAATTTACAAATAATTTTTTACCTTTCTATAAAATAAAAAAATTGAGTATGAGTGTATTACTATCAAGTAATCAGACCTGAGTTAAAACATCCCCCCCGGCTTTTCTCATCAGGCTAGATAAAGACTTACACAACCCCTAAAACAGATACATTACTCAGTTCTTCCCTATTCATTACACAACACTTGAGACAGAACAATAGATAGAAGAACACGCCATCTTAAACGCCACTGTATCGATACCTAAGCCACTTAAAATTTCATCTACACATGAACTGGATTTGCTGGTTACAACTGGCTAGTGATCATTACAGATCGAACCATGCTATGACCTTGTGATAGTTTAGTTACCGATATACAAACACCAATCACATTAATACCGATACTTACCCGATAGTCTAAAGTGTTATTAGCTGAGCAGTAACTGCTTGCTTGATAGAAGTATTGCCAAGCAAAATAGAAGAACCTGTTACTTCTCTGTATACCATTAGGCATATAGTTTTAGTGTTTAACCTAACAAAGTCTAACACGCAGATTACGACCCACATCCGTGGGCTTTTGTGATTAAATAAGTTAATAGTCAACCTATATTCTAATTAGCAAAATATATTTCACGAGGACTGTACAAAGCCGATATCTTATTTTAATACAAGATTGAGCCAACCCTCATAGCTTCTCGATTTTCACTAATACAGTATTAAACTCCATAACCATTATCGGAAACAAGTCGAACAATACGTTTTACATACGTCAAATGCTTAACATAGATAATAGTTTAAAACGGTATAAGCGAGCGATAGAAAAATAAGGCAGTTATGCCAGCATTTAGTCCAAACTTAGCTTCAAAGACCACTGCCGTCGTGTATTTATATATATTAATGTTAGTTCTGATTCCCACTAAAAGTTTTACGACCGAGTTGTATTTTAGGCAGAACCAACCTTAATGTGTTGAAGTAGCTTTACCGACAAGCGTACCGGTGGATTGCTGTACGTGGCTGCTAGATTGGAAAAGG
>Ga0307930_1003718_pt1 | contig 11027 bp, 8 predicted proteins | sample OrgLakmetageno46_FD_203161 | JGI IMG/M metagenome (GOLD analysis project Ga0307930, IMG submission 203161) | Saline water microbial communities from Organic Lake, Antarctica - #46 | ecosystem: Environmental > Aquatic > Non-marine Saline and Alkaline > Saline | place: Antarctica: Organic Lake... | reverse complement strand
TGGCCTTCTGGAGCGAATTCGCTAGCGCATTTGCAGCTCAAGTGCATTCTATATGTGCCTCTGTGACTGCTGTGTGCTTGTCTTTCTTTGTTTTTGGGAGAGTATTAACTAGACTAGACTAGACTACGCTATACGCCATTCGCCTAGGAAAAAAGCAGCTATCAGAAAGCTAGATCAGCATATGCTTGCCTTCGATCACTAGCGAGGGCTGTTGCCTCTTTCTCTTTGCCTTTGATCACTGGCTGATAGCAACACAAGTAACACCTCTTTGCCTCTTTCTCTTTGCTGAAAGCTCTCAAATGCCGAATGCCGAAATGGAGCGAAGTTACCGTCCCGAACGAACTTTCTCTCACAACCCCTTTCATCAGTCACCAGCGACTTTCAAGGCCCTTAGTGCTCACTTCAATCGCATGTAAATTGTCTGGGATTATCACTCGGCTGTTGGTTTTATCTCTGTTGCTGTTGATGTGTCTCCTGCTTCTGCAGTTGCTGCAGCATTAGCGACGTCGTTACTGCTTTCTGGGGCTGCGCGCTCGAGCTCCTGGTTAAGCCGCTGCTGGCGTTGCAACTTGGCGGCCAACTCGGGTGCTACTTTAACTACTCGCCCGTTTTCGTAGAGCTGCACGAAGCTTTGTGCGCGTTCGATCGCGTCGGCAGCGGCGAGTGCACTGGGAGAGTTGGGGCACGCAGCGGACTCTGCAGCAGCCAGGAAGGCAGCGTCGCTGCCAGAGAGGTTGCTATCGAGATTTGCCAATAGCGCATCCGTGTTTGGATTGGACTCGACTCTGTTGTCTGAAGGTTGAACCTCGTCCACTACCGGTTGAGATATGCTTTCTAAAGCTTTACTCGAGTTTACGCTGCTACGATCATTCTCGTCGGCATTAGGCATCATAGCTCTATCTTTCTCGTTCGAGTGCTCTTGAGTGGGCGTGGAGGGCATAGCCGAGGCCTGTTCAGAGGGCACTGCGGCATTTGAGTTTTGAGTTGCACCTAGCTGAGCTGCCGTGTTAGCAGTCGCAATTGGAGAAGCTGACGTCAGGACGCCCATCGTGCTGGCTAATTGCCGTGCAACTTCAGCCTGCCGCTGATGGTGCAGCTGGTTCACAAACAGGAGCCGCTGAATCTCAACATCGCGCCGGCGCACGATGTCTAAGGTGTGGTTTAGTTGCTGCTTGGCAAACGCCAGTTCCATTTGCTGTACGTCAATGGTTTTGAGGAGCTCCTACGTAGGATTTCAAAAATAAGTAACATGTGAACAAGACAGAGAGTAAACCACTAGACGCCACCCAAACTAAGCCTAGCCTCAATTAAGTGAAATGTAGCATTTATGCGATCGATTTGTCAATACACATGGATTTCCACGAGCTCCGAAACAAATGCTGGGAATTGGACTCCAACCGTCCTCATAGGGGTCAGATTTTATAGTGGGAAAGATGGTACTCGACATGGCTACCTGAATAATTGAGTTCGCGGCACTAATTTCGCTGTCAGGCGGCCGGCTCTCTGAGTTATCAGCTCCTCCCCACAAGAAGCTCATGCTTTGCGCGGCTCTTTGGCTAGCAGCTTACTTCTGTGGCTACTGTAACTGTTAGCTTCATTTAGCTGTCGTGGAAGCTGTGCAGTTGTTACTGCGTACGTACGGTACTACACTGTACCGCGACCGTGTACGTACCGTACAGAGCTTAGCTCTGAACTTCGTTAGATTGCGAGAGTCGCGGGCACATTACGTAGTACTGGCATCGAACAGAGCAAACATCTAGGCTAGCTTGACTTTTTGTCGATCATGGCAGACGTTGTGCTTCCGGCAGGCTGGTTTCAGGCTGTGAACGAAACTGGGCACACGTACTTCTACGACGTGCAAGGCCGAGTCAGCTGGAAGCCGCCGCCACCAAGGCCCTCAGCGCCGGGCGAAATTACCCCGTTCGCGGTAGATCGAACTAGCAACAAGGGCAAAAAACGCCCAAAAGAACTCACGCCACGCAGCTCTGAGCCGCACGCCCCTACGGATGCAACTTCTGAGGAATGGGTAGAAGACCCGAACGATTTCGGTGAGCCTTGGGGTCCTCCGACACCTCCCGGGGCACTAGCAGCTGAGATGTCCCTCGTTGCTGCAACCATCAATCGCATCAACCCCAACACCCGTGGGCGGCACGAAACTGCTTGCATGTCTTGGGGCGGCGAGCCTCACCCTCGGCTTGGCAATGGCGAGCGCCTCCGCTTAGGCTACCGCCCGCCGCCGCCTTTCCAAGCCCAGGACATGCGCAAAGCAGTGGCACAAGCCGCGAGCGGTAGCGGTTCCGGTGGAGACCGCGAGTGGCTAGTGGACGCAAGCGATAACGTTGAGTTTACTACGGTGAGCAGTGAAGCGTTTACTGCACTGCCTCCACGTTTAGGCTACCGTGGCGCAGTCGCTGAAGTGTTCGCAGCGGACGAGCACAGCTTCTTGTTGACTACCTTTGGACTTCTGTACAGTTGGGGCCGCAACGTATTTGGGCAACTCGGTCATGGCGATATTGAATCGCGCAGCGTGCCCGTGCTCGTCGATGCGCTCTCGCACCTCGTAGTCACAAGCTTGAGTTGTGGCGGCTCGCATGTGCTGTGTCTAACGGTGCCGAGGCTAGCAACGGACGAAAGTGGCGACATGAGCAAGCCACTAACACCGCAGTTGAAGACTCCTCCGATGACGCCTAAAAGCCCAAAAAGTCTCAAAAGCCCCAAGAGTTCCAAATCTGCCGAGACCCCACCTCCCAGGACTCCTCTCAGGACTCCGAAGACGCCCTTAACCGCACAGATGAAAGCAGACGCTCACGCCGAGGCTCAAACTGCGGCTGCCACCGCTGCGGCTAACGGTGACAAGCAATTGTGGTCGTGGGGCAAAGGTCGCGACGGCCAATTGGGTTGCAGTGACGACTTACGAGATGGCCACTTTCCGCGCCCAGTAGGGGGAGCTTTAAGTGGAGTAGCCATAGGGGCCATGTCGGCTGGAGCGAGCGTGTCGCTTGCGACTACAGCTAAGGACGGCGCGCTTTACGTGTGGGGCAACAATAGCCGCGGCCTCCTGGGTTTAGGCGACAAAGACCCAAACAAGAGCGCAAAAGCAGGAGCTAGAGTAGCCATTGCAACGCAGCGTTTTGCCAAGTTTTCGATGGGTAGTAGCACCAGTAGTAGCAGCGGCAGCAGCGTCAGTAGTAGTAGCAGCAGTAGTGTTAGCAGTAGCGACAACAACAGCCTCGTTTCTACGGCGAACACAGCAGACAATAACAACGAAGCTGCGACTAGTGATGCTGCCAAAGAGAAGGCTCTGGAGGATGCTGCTAGAGACGCCGCACTTTTAGAGGAGGAACTGAGTGGTGGGAAGCCTGCGAGGGACCCGGAATTGTGCGTGACTTTGCCTACGCTATGCCCTGCGCTGCCGTCAGGGGTTTTGAAAGTAGCAGCTGGGAAGTTTCACTGCGTGGCCTTAGCCAAACGAAGTGACGTCGAAGCTGCAGCGCAGAAGTTGGCCAAGAAACGCAAGCAAAGATGGGCAAGAGGCCAGAAAGAACGCGAACGCGAAGCACTAGAGCGAGCCAACGCAGCGGGTGGCAACAACCAACAACGAGCGCGGATGGCTACCGTAGGGAAAAGCGCCAAGTTTCTCCGTGGGTTTAGCCAAAGCAAACGGGTCGGGCCTGAGGTGAAAAGCGACGCTAACAAAGACAGCGACAGCGACGATGACGACGACTCCAGCACAGGGTCGAGTGAGCCGAACAGCCGACCAGCCACAGGAGATGCGAACAGCCGACCATCCACTGGAGATGCGAACAGCCGGCCAGCCACTGGTGACGCGGAGGCTCATGATAACAACGAAATCAAGGACAATGAGCGAGGTGCTCAGAATGAAGACGCTCCGCTTTCTTTGGAGGCAGCGAATTCAGAGCAAGCTGCTTCAGTCGTTGCTTCATCCGAAGCAGCCACCACTGCGTTAGTCGAAGCAGTCGCTGCGCAGGCGAATACTGACGCTACTGCTTTGGAAAGAGCGAAAGCACTGTGCACCCGGGGCGCCGACCAAGAGTGCGTAGATCCTTTGCCGTATCCCGGCTGCCCGGTCAAGAAATTGACGGTGAATGGCAGTGAAGTCATGCTTTTACCGTGGGGCTACGGAGGCCGTGGTGGCCTTGGTCTTGGCCCGAACAACTGCTTCGACGTGGACATCCCCACGGTGGTCCCTGTGCCCAATGCCCAACCTCCGCTCTGCACAGTGAAGAAACCTCCAACGAGCAGTTTACCTGGCATGAACAGCAACAGTGGCAAAAGTGGCGCCAGCAGTAGTAGCGGTAGTAGCAACAACAAGAGCACTAAGAAGAGCAGCAAGAAGGGCGGCGACGGAGAAGAGGTCTTAGATTTAGTAGCCTCTGACCACACAGTGCTCCTCACCGCAACTTCAGAAGGACTAGAGACCCACTGCTACAGCTGGGGCGCCAACGACCACGGCAAGTGCGGTGTAGCCATTTCCAGCAGCGGGCGGTCTGCTACTTCGTCCTCCAGCAGCAAGAGCGGCAACCAGAGCGCAGCTGCAGAAGGCGGTGGCCCAGGGGTCGCGGTGCCCACGGCAATGTTAGCCCTGGAAGGTTTGCGGGTGCGGCGGGTCGCCGTGGGCGGGTTTGCCACCATGGCCTGCACCTGCGACGGCCGGCTCTTGGTGAGCGGGTACGGCGGCAACGGTTTTTTTCTGGACCCGGAAGCGGTGAACCGAGGCGCCTTCGACAACCCCAAACCGAAAGAGCTGTCGAATTTGACCGAAGCCCGGAAGCCGAGGCCAGGAGCCGCGAACGACAAAGGCCGCCCCGCTCGCGACGTGCTCTCCGTTAGCATAGGCATGCGGCACGGTATGCTGATGCTTCATTTGCAAGCATTTTTTAAGTGGACATATTTATCTTTACTTTTGTTTGATTTGTGGAGTTTACTTGGTCTCGCATTTGATCTCGTATTCGCTTCGTTTACACTACCTACTCATATCTCATCAACTTCGGACCATCTCACTCTTCTTGTTTTGCCCTTCGCAATCGCCTCATTTCTCTTCGAAGCGATGGCTTTAACTGCGCACGGTGGCAGCTTACGAGAATTAGCATTGCTCGATGCGCTCAAGCGTTGCCGCAACCGGCTTGAACCGCCGATTCTGTCCCTGGAGAAACGGTGCGAGAGTCGAATGGAGCCAGCGGCAACGTTGCAACAGCAGTTCAACACTTGCGTGCGCCATTCCAGCGGGAGTCAGCTCCTGCAGCAGTTGCTCAACGAAGCTTGCCAGCGCTCTTTAGTAGGGCACCCTGAAGTTGTCGCCGGAGAAATGCTTGAACAAAAGCTCGTGGAGCTCAAGGCTCATTTGGGCCGAACTTATTCACCAAACTGCTTAAAGCAAGCTCTGGGAGGTTGCATCCCGCGCTCTTCGCCGGTGTCCATGGTCCCACACACGCCACGCTTGATCCTGCTGATAAACGGGCGCCCAGCTGGCAGCGAGCTCACAAGCCCACAGAAGAAGAAAGCAGCGCCGCAAAGAACAAAGGGCGACCCCAATTACGACGATGGGGCAGATTTCAAGTAAATTACATCACAAGACAAGTGTTATTTTAAGGGCAATAACCAATTTAGTCCGCGTGTTATTTTTATCTACTTCGAACCCCGGATATAGATGCACCTCAATTTTTATAACTGGGAATAGGGGATCGTAATCTAGAAGTATATCTTTAATCCCAATTTGCCCCTTCACTTGCTTTAGCTCCAATCATATCACCTCATAGCCAGTGGTTTCAAAAATGGATTTAGTTACTATAATATGGGCATTTGGCAGGGCCCATGTTACATGTCAGTGATGAGTTATCTACTTCAGGGAAATGCCCCGGTTCGAGCAATGAATGAGGCAACGACGTACCTGGTGAAATGAAACAGAAAATTGCTACTTGAATCACAATTGGCTCGAACTCGTTTCTTTTTCTTTCCACGAAAAGAGTCGGCGCTGGCCGTCTGATTTTTGTGTATCAGAATGCATGTGCGAATGATGTCACTCTCGGGCGAAGTCCGCGTGCCTCCCTTCATGGAACCCATAACGCACGTGTCTTTATTATCAAGAATGCGATTTAATGCCGCGAATTTGCAGTCATGAATCAGAGCCATGCCAGAGCCTTGCCAGAAGTACGCTTTCAGTCACAAGGAATACTTTCGGAATGCTTGAACAGTGATAATACAATCGGTAAGCCAGATCATGTTCAACATTGGAGACCACACTGCAAAGCCGTTGAGTCAGCGAAGGAAAACGAGATATCTGCCCCCCCCCCCAAAAAAAAATATCGCGTAGCAACATTAATGCAATAGACTACACGATAAATAAAGGTCCGCTAGAACGTTCTATATATCGCGCCTTGAACTTAATTGCTGGCTGGATCGCTTCCAAGACCGCTGAACGAAAAAGGTGCAACAGACTCGGAAGCACCACGCGTTGCTTCAAGTGCATGATTTGATAAAGCACCCTTAGATTTGTTCGCAGCTGCTTTTGATTGCTTCAAGAGCGCCCGAAATTCATCATATACAAAGTCTGCGTCAGCAACCGAACCACCTCGAGCAACAAAATTATCAACAAGTTCACCACGCCAAACCACGCTCAGAGCTTTGCCTGAATACCGCACAGCCCCGGCCAAGGGCTTCAAACGCCCGCCGTCCAGCGTTCCCACCCATTCCATTACTTGATCGGTCGTCCATTTCTCGGGCCCAACGAAACGCGATCTTTCTTTGGTAGCTCTCGAGGTGGCAAGGATGGCAGAGGCGTAGTCTAGAGTGTTTTGAGTGTGAGATGCACACGATGCCACAGGACAAGCGTGGGCGATGAAAGCTGTAAAAAGTTTCGAACTCGATTCAGGAGTGGAATCTTGAAAACTGTCGCGTAGGATCATGGTGAGTTTTGAGTTTCGAAAAGGGATATGGCCAGGAGTTCCCTTCCCGCTATTCGAACTCTTTTTCTGGTTGAGATAAAGAGCACGAATGCAATCTTTGAGACAACTCAGGCTGGTATTGATTTCTTTGGTTTCTCGAAGTCGATCACTGGAGTGAAAGGAAGTATCTTGAACACGCTCGCTGCCGGCAAGATCAACAATACGCAACGAACCTACGATGCTTCCATGCTCACGGTTTGACGCTAACGAAGCCTCTAAAGAGTCCTCCGAGCAATCTTGCCGCAAAATTATATCGCAAATAGCATGACTGCGGCTCGAAAAATCGTTCGAAGAAGTCGCTGCTGTCAATCGGAGGTCGTTGCCAATAGAAAATGTTGAGATCAAGTCATCATATGTGTTGCAATGAACCTCGGAAAGCCCTACGCACAGTACTCCGCCTTGGCCGTCTTCTCGAAGCATGACGCTAGCACGATTGTGAAGAAGGTCGAAACATTTACTTCCTTGGTTTTCCAGGAAGGATACGTAAACCGATATGCTAGTTGACGCAGTCCTTTCTAGGTGATCGAATATTTGCTTTGCTACACGTTTGACCTGCGCAGAAGGCATAAGGATGAGAGCTATTGAAATCGGTAAAATGATATGGAAACCGTTGTTTCTCTTACCAGCCCACGTGACGTGTGCGTTTTTCCGCTCCCAGTTTGGCCATATGCAATGACGCAAGACCTACCACCTTCGAGCGTGTTCAGAACTAGAGGTTCACCGAGAGTCGAAAACAAAGCATCATCGCTGGTTTCCGGTCCAAGGGCTGTATGTACCTCAAACGCTTTCGTAGAAAGCTCGCCAGTTGGCAAACCAAATCGGCGCTCTTCGCTGTGCAAGAAGACTTTCGCTGCGGAAGGTTGTACAGATACGTTCTCAAACTCAGAGCGCACGGTTGAAGAGCTGCTCAAGCCCACAATGCGAGTCCCAATGGTTATTTGTTCAGATGAGGAGATAGGGCGAATCCGAACCTTTCGAATATTGACGTTCAAGAGCGTGAAATTACTCATAAATTCGTACGTTCATCATAAGCTAGTGTAATGACTACCAAAATAATCTTACCGCGATGGTCAAAAGTGGCAGAATGGCAGATGCTATTTGGGACGCTAAAAGAGGGTACTCAGTAGAAGAAGCAGCACGCCACTCGACCACTTTTGCTTGCAGCTTCTCAGCCAAGGCATCGTCTTCATTACTGCCGACGCTCACACTGATCGAAGTGTCGATACATGCAGCCATTCTAAACACTAATGTGTTTAGCTAGTTTGCTGAGATTATAATTACTATATAACCAATATGCCGACTAACCTATTATAAATGCAATGACATAATTTATGCCTAAAGTCTTTTACTGCCTCATCATGCAGGCGTAGTAGGCCGCATGTTGTCATGTCTGTCTTCATTTTTTCGAGCCGTTGATGACTTGATGACGTGTCCTTCACCACAGTAGGACGTCGTGTTCTGCCTGTCAACACGTTGTTTGTCTGATGACTCAATCTAAAACGCAAGCTCCAGCTGAGCTAGCTTGCGCATTAGTGGGCAATAAAGCATAAGCCTTGCTTTCTCTTCTCTAATTGAAGCTCAGAATAATCCTGAATCTGTTTCGCTTGCCACAAGATAGCTATTTGGGTATCGAGCTAGCTAGACCAACTAACGAAAAATCAGAATGAAGGGCTTCAAGCTCTCTATTCTTGCAGTTTTGGCGTTCTGTAATTTGAGTAATGCCCTGAACCCAACCTCGTCACCACTGAATAAGATCTTTTCAAAGCTGTACCCAGCGGGTTCTGGCGAATCGATTTCTTGGGGCGTTTTGAAGACGCCAACGAAGCAAACAAACCTGTCTGAAGACGAGCGAGCTCGACGCCGAGAAGCCGCTGCCAAAGACCTCGTCAACATCGACGACGAGGAGCGCGCAAGGCGGCGCGTAGCTGGCCAAGTACTTACGGTGGTTACATGTGCGGTGGCTGCTGCGCTGCCACTCGCGCACGTTGGGTTTGGCGCACGCGTGGCAGCTGAATTTCCGCTGGCCTTCTTGGCCAAAGGTTACTTGGGGTCTGCCAAGCAAGGCTTGTGAAACATAGCACAGGCGGGGGTGTGGGACGTTGACGGTTCCGGTTTTCAAAAGATTGAAGACGAATCCCTAGCCAGTGCTATTTTGGATAAGGTGCGCTCATCGTAAGGCTGTTGATTCCTGAGAACAAAGGCACTTCATGACTACGAACTACATGTATCTTTCATCTGTGTCGATACCATGTCTTTTTAGACGGCCTTTAGTGCTGTAAAGATTACTTCTGCCCTCTTTTTACGTTCCGCATTTTTTCGTGTCTTTTTACCTCTTGTAGGTAAATCAGGCAAGCGTTGACACTGCGCTTCGTGCCTTCCTGGCAGCTGTGCTTTTGGCAGGAGCACCCGAGGTTGCCGAGATTGTGGCGCGCTCCATTTAAGCGAATGCAAGACAAATACCAACGAACAAAGAGAATAAGAAGGCGCAATCATGATTCACAAATCAACAACGGCTCAATACTTCTCGACTGCGAAAATGACGGCGCTCGACCACAGAAGTGGACAAGCGCTTGATCTCGCGTTTTGGAATAACAAGCCACTGGTTAGATGATAAGAAAACACATTCGCAGTCACCAGAGAGGGCGCCTCGGCCACATCGACACAACTTCACAACTGACTTGGTTTGCATCTAGGAGAAAAGCAGGGCAATCCTTGCCATTTCGATTTCGCGAGTCCCGGTATGAAAATGGATTTTGAAATTTAAAAGTGGACATACAATTCATATATGGGTAGGATTTGATCCTGTCGTTCCAAAATTGACAAGATTTGATCCTGTCGTTCCGAAATTGAAATTAAATCTGATCCTGTCGTTCCAAATTCAAAAAATCTGACCCTGTCATTCTAAATTCAAAAAATCTGATCCTGTCGTTCCAAAATTGAAATTAAATCTGATCCTGTCGTTCCAAATTCAAAAAATCTGATCCTGTCGTTCCTAAATTGAAATTAAATCTGATCCTGTCGTTTCAAATTCAAAAAGTCTGATCCTGTCGTTCCAAATTCAAAAAATCTGATCCTGTCGTTCCAAAATTGAAATTAAATCTGATCCTGTCGTTCCAAAATTGAAAATATTTGATCCTGTCGTTCCAAATTCAAAAAAAATGATTCTGTCGTTCCGAAATTGAAATTAAATCTGATCCTGTCGTTCCAAATTCAAAACTTTGATCCTGCCGTTCCCAAATTGAAATTAAATCTGAGGCCATCCATTCGGCCTTGAGTGTGCTACCCAACCAGTAAGCAACTGCCGCGGCGCCCGAGTCATAGTCATAGGCATCCGAGCGACGTGGCCAGCCCAACGAAGAATCCGATTGAGATAGTCGGACTTTAAAGAAGGCTCTGAAGTGCAAAGGACTACCGGTCAACTTCAAGGAATGGCGTGCTATAGCAGAGGATAGGCCGGAGTGGAGATCGCGGACGTACTCGAAACCTATACCTCCTTTCGAGAATTGATCCTACAAGGTTCATGAGCGGCAGCTGCTTACGGCTTACTGGTTGAGTAGCACACTTAACTTAAGGCCGAATGGATACACTGAGATGACATGGGGTCGGACATTAAAGAAGGCTCTAAATTACAGAGGACTACCGGTCTACTTCTTACTTCAAGGACTACCGTTCGAATTTAAGATTAATTGATTGACTATACGATACTTAAGGGCGAAGAAGCTGAACTACGCATAATTATTCATTCATGCCTAAGTGACTAAGTGGCCTTTTAAGGCGCAGTAGCAGGCTGCGGCCCCCAAGGCGGTGTCGGTCCAACCGTGGTGGCCGCTAGCCCTCCCGTGGTGGCCACTGGCTCTCCCGTGGTGGTCACTGGCTCTCCCGTGGTGGCCGCTAACCCTCCCGTGGTGGCCGCTGGCTCTCCCGTGGTGGCCGCTAGCCCTCCCGTGGTGGCCACTGGCTCTCCCGTGGTGGCCACTGGCTCTCCCGTGGTTGCCGCTGGCTCTCCCGTGCCGGGCCGGTCGGGGCAACTTTTCTTGGTGTGGCCCGGCTGGTAGCACACTTGGC
>Ga0307930_1003717_pt1 | contig 11028 bp, 14 predicted proteins | sample OrgLakmetageno46_FD_203161 | JGI IMG/M metagenome (GOLD analysis project Ga0307930, IMG submission 203161) | Saline water microbial communities from Organic Lake, Antarctica - #46 | ecosystem: Environmental > Aquatic > Non-marine Saline and Alkaline > Saline | place: Antarctica: Organic Lake... | reverse complement strand
CATTAAAATCCCTTTTTTGGCCATTGTATATGTACATGCAAATCGAAATGTGACCCCCCCCCCCCCAATCGAGCTCATAGGGCCAGAGCCCCGAGGAATCGCATTATTCTACTGATTTAACCATTAGCCACTGAGGGCCTAAAATAGGCCAAAACCGCTTGAAATTCCTAGTGGCAGTACAGAAGAGCTGTATTTGCTGTGTAAAAGGAGCACCATAGTTGAAATTGCCGTTTCCAGTGGATAAATATTCGTGGTTCGTGGACAAGGCTGCGTTTCACGTCCAAGCGTGATTCACGCGCGGAGGCTACAAATTTCCTTTCCGCGTGATTTAAGCGCCAAGCGCCAAGAATACGTCTAGGGAATTTTTAAGTGCGAACGCAAATGTCTTCGTTATCGTTGAAAATTCAGTTTCCGTGTAATTTATGCTTGATTTACGCGGGATTCCTAACCCAGTTCGTGGAGTACCGGCACGAGACGCGAGACCACACCAAGCACCAAGCACCAAGCATGGCACTCAGGGTTCGCGCATGCGTAAGCTCAAATTTTCAAATTTATAAGTGCCGCTATTGTGGAGAAGTGCCTCCCCTGAAGCGCTTAGCTGCCGGTTCGTCTGTCACAGGAAGTATTGTCTTCGCAGTTCAGAAGCTGGCAGATGCATATCGACTGGCTAGAATGCTAGAATATAGAAAGTATACGATAAAAATAAAAACAAAGAAGCGCAATAACTCGCCAGTAATTGACAGATAATGGTCTGCCATGTTCTGAGAGTGGCAGTGATCCTGAGTTGAGTTGAGTGCGCAGGGGCATTCCCATTGCAACTCGCAACTGCTAAAAGCGAGGAGGTTAAGTTGTTTTTAATTCTTAGGTGAGTGAGCTCAAAAGTTCCTTAAAAGCCATGCTGCTTTTAGTCGGCACTGCTGTTGCTGTTGGCTGAGATAATTCGCTCCAGTGGTGGTGGCTGATCGTTGTTGACCTCGTGATTATTATTCTGATTTTGATGGCTGTCACCCGAAGCAAGGTCTTGAGCGGAGCGGGACTTCTTGTGCAAACTCATGAGGCGATGCCAGCGCTGCCGCCCACTACTGCTACTGCTATTGCTGCCAGTGCTGCCACTGCTCGTATTGTTGCTAGTCGCTCGTCGAAGCGACGCCTCTCGCGAACCATCACTATTTTTGCTGCTCTTGCCACCGAAAAAAAGAGGCCGGCGGGAGAAACTGCTTCGCCTACCACTGCTGCCGTTGCTGCTGTTGCTGCCGTTGCTGCTGTTGCTGCCGTTGCTGCTGGTGCTGCTATTGCTGCTGTTGCTGCTTACACTTGCCGTGCTGCTGCTGTCAGCGCCTCTCCTGCTGTTGTCCATCAAGTGATAGTCGTCAAGTTCACTCCTGATGTAGTTGCGCCCACCCGGTAAGCCAGGCAAGCCCAGCCCTAAATCAGATTGCGACCTTGGGCCCAAATCACGGGAACGGCGTTGCAAGTGTGTTTGCTCGTTGGTTCTGAGTTCTGCTGCTGCTGCTGCCGCTGCAGCTGTTCTCATGGGTTCTGAGATGCTTCTCTCTGCCTCGGGCGTGACTAGTGGAGGGGGTGAGCGCTGAGGGCTCAGCAGCAAGCCACGACTGTGGTTCCGACGAATCGACCTACTTGGTCCAGGTTCCTCCAATATACCAGAGTGAGCCGCCTCTTCCTCCCCTGTAACTTGAGGCATCGAGCGAGACGCCAGCAGCGGCGCGGGTCGAGGAGAACCAGCTGCGGACTTCGTTGGTTTTGCAGTGGTTGTAACTCCTCCGCCTCCTACACCTGCTCGAGCCGCTACAGTTGTTGTTGTCGACGCAGGTGCTGCACCATTTGGGGGTGCTTTCTTGTGCACTACAGGGGGTGGAGGTGTCAAAAGGCGGTCGTGGCAGTTTTTGCAGAGGCAACCGCCGCCTACGGGGCAAGTGACCAGGCTCAAATGGTTCACGTAACCGCACTGCTTGCTGCCACAAAATACCGCCCAGCACTGCGAGCAAGTGTGCTTGGACACTCGACCGCCTGCGCATCACAAAACAAAAAGAGACAACGAATGGAGCATAATTGTTGTAAGCTGCTCAACTATTGATTAGTTGATAAAAAGTTGTCGCATCGAACAGAGTTCGGAACAAAGCAACACCAGCCTGCTGAAGACGCGAACTGAACGCGTCCTAAATGAATGAACATGACAGTCCATTTGAACACGTCGTCTACTTCAATGCATCGTACCTTTCAGAGTCCATTTGAACGGTTTTACGCATTGCCCACACGCGATCGGCTTCTTGTCAGCCACGGCGCTATTTTTGTTGCCGACCACACCCTGGTAACTGCCTCTGCCTCCTCCTCCTGCGCCTGGGTTCATCGTTTTCTGGCGCATCTCGGGTGGGAGCGCGTTTTTAATGCCGAGAGTCCCGACGGCTGCGGGGCTGGCGGTGCCGTCGTTGCGCAGAGCGTACAGGGAAGGATCTTCAGTGGCCGGGTCGGTGCGCAGGGACACCGGAATCAAATACGCTCCGCCGGGAATCACCACGGCGAGAAACCTGTGCAAATAGGCAATAAGACAGGGGAAAAAATGTACAAGGAGGATCGCGGAAACGCGGGAATCATAAGTGTAAAACGGGCAAAGGGAACAAACGCACAAGTACGTTCGTGTCTGCATACTAGCACAGGTGTGTTGATGGGCGCGCCTTGGATGTCGAAACGGCACGAACAAGTAGACAACCACTCTGACCTCAGGAGCCGCCAGGTAAGCTCCCCGTGCGCTCGGTCCGCGGCGTCGTGCTTGTGGCTCAGGGAAGACCGGCGAATGCGCATCAACGCGGTGATGAGCCCAAAGAGGGGACTCGCCCAGGTCAACAGGAAGGTGAGCGCTGAAGAAAGCCACGCCAGGATCTAATGCGCAAACGAATTTCAAATATTCGTGGTAGGCCAATGCATACAAAACAACACAGAACGCAAAGGAAGCAACTCAAACGTTTGGTGCATGAAAGCGACAAAGAGAGAAAAAATCGAGGGTACATTTCTAGGAGCTAACAGGGGCTATGCACATGTCGAGAGTACAGTTTGAAATACGATGAGATGAAACGGTTCGTGCAAAAATTGAAGTATCATGCGTATATCTACCTGCCAGATAGCTCCAGTCAAAGTGCCCAGCCAGCCCTGGTGCAACAAAGACGACGATGACGATAACAGTTCACCACTATTTGCTTCGCAACTCACGCCTGTGCCGCCACTACCACTGCTGGTAACGGTGCTGGGGTCGTGCAGAGGAGTTCTTCCACTAAAGATAGCAGCGTCTGACCGCCCAAAGAGAGACCATGCTTCGATTTTGTACTCGAATGTGGCACCCGCTTTTAAACCAAACTCTCTTTGCGAGTAGATGTGGATACCCATAGAAAGCAGAAAAGGTAACTGTGAGCCAAGTCGAAACAATGCTCGCATTCTTTGTAATTATAGGCAAGAAATATTCAAGAAAATGGAGTCAAACTGTTCAAATAAACAACTATTTCTTACCCTCCAGTGTCCACGGTCTCTAATTCTGGTCCATCGTACACCAGAGCCCACTGCCCGCCATTGCTACTACTAGTGCTGCTGCTGCTGCTGAGGCTACTCCCCAAGTCAGCGGATTTCTCAGCGCCAGCACCGCTTGAGGAAAGCAACGGTTGTTCCGTAGAGGAACCAACGCCACCGTTACTACTAGCGACTGCGCCAGAAGCTGCGGCTCTTGTTACTGCAGCGGCGGCGGCTGCTGCTGCTGTTTCTCTTGTTGGTACGGCTGTTCCTGCGGTGCTGCTCTTAGATGCTGAGGCAGCAACCGTAGTTGCTGTCGCTGCACTGGCACCCGTAGCTGGCGGGACTAAACGAAAGACGCGGTATTTGTGCACGGGAAAGCCTCGCCCGTCGGCCCGCCCCCACCTCAGCCTCAGCGCCCCACAATACGGGGGTGCCTCGGCCACTGGCACCTGACAAGAAATAATGCAACATGGGATGAGACGGCGTTAGCAACAACAGTCTGCAACGGCTCGACAAACAGTTATGTTGCGAAGAACGCCACGGAAGATGTAAACAGCGAACCACACATACCGAGCGGCTGGCATCTACAGGAAGGAGGGCGTGAAGCATACGTATATACATATACGAGTGTACCTGCGGCTTGTCAGGTGCGACCCCTACACCACTCATGAGCATCCGCATGGAGCGCAATAACTTCTTCTGGTAGGCAGCCCTGTGGATCCCCAGCTCGTGCGCGAGCGCAGCCCCGTCGTCTGCCACTAATTCCGCGAAATCATATCCCGTGACCGCGTTTTGACGAAACAGCTCGCTGGTTTCGGATGGCAATTGCACGCCGTATTCGATCCAATCCGCAACCTTCAAAAGGAAAGGACAGAAAGAGAGATAGGAATGGAACAGTGGATCAAAAGGTGCAAGGAAAGCGGAGTAGAATAATTTCGAATGAAAAAATGTGTCGACAAAAATTTAACGCCCACGCCAACAATTATTACATGTGCACGTGGCAACTATTTAAAATGATGACCCATGCGATAGTTCAGAGCGTTCGAAGCTTAAATCAACGACTAATCATATATAATCGAAAGGAATTACGTGGAAACTGTAGTTCATTCAAAGCGACCCTTTCTTTAAGTTTAACTGAAATGCATATCAATTGAAGGAGGAGAGTCAACAAGATTATCCGCACCCACCTCGCTCACGCTCAGCATGCTTCCTAAATGGCGCCAAAAGGTCGTGGACTCCGCCGCCGTTAAGGTCCCGTCTCGGTTGGCGTCCAGCCGATCGAACGCGCCCCGAGCGGACCGTAAAATTTCGTCGGGTTCGTCGAGGGATTTACCACCAAAGTTGGCGACTTGCGCCAGCATTTCAGAAGCCTCAACCTGCAGAAGAAGAGGAGAGGCGGAGAGCACAAATTGAGACAAATACAGAGTTATAGCAACAAGGATACAAATCGTGTGCAAACAGGAGGCACGGTTAAACTCATGAAACATGAAAAAGTACCGATTCTAGGAAACAAGCGACGAAGGCCCGAATGCACATAAAGCTCACGCGGAACAAATTTGAAACTTCTAAAGGAAAGGAGTTGTTCAAATACACATGCACACATTGCTATTAACTAGGTTGCGGCAACAGGGTTGCGGATGCGGGTGCTACTCTGCAGCGTAAGGCGAATGCAGATGTAATACATGCTGCATCGGTTTATATAAAATTCCTACATGTGTCAATCAGTGTGCGCTATTACCGTTCCATCCAAGTTAGTGTCTAAACTCGCGAAGAACTCTTGACTAGAGCTGTCGCTTGCGCGCCCGTCGCCAATAACGTCGGCCCCGCAACTCCAAGCCAGGAAGGTAGTGGAGGATACGAGCAACAACAGTGCGAGGGAGCCCAGCCGTCCAGAGGCAGCCATAGGCGACTGCGACCGCGGAGACCGGGGAGACCTGCATATGATGATGGTAGGTTAATAGAAAAGAAGAACTTTGCTGAGAGCACCAATGCCGATTCAAGTACGGGCTGAGGTGTCCAAAATAAGTAGGTTCTGAGCCTATGCAACTGTTAAATACTGGCTTTGACCCTATAAGGTCTTTTACCGCGGGTACCACTCTCGGCGATTATTAGCAGGCGGCGCGCTGCAATCTATGTGCAAGTCCCACGATAATGGTGACGTTATGCCTTGCGATGGTGCACAAGAGAGCGCTGGCGGTCTAATGGAGCGCACTCGTCGTCGAGGCGACAGCCAGAGCATCCGGAAGGTCCGACCAGCGCAGCTCAACCTCAAAATTTCGGCAACGAACAGAACACTAATCGAACGACGAACTGACTGACTGTACACGTGTCGATGTACAATATTAGGGTAATTAAATTCGACTGTCTTCCAGAAAATGGCTTCACCGGCATCTCCGGTGGTTTGCGTCCTAGGCGCAGGCGTTGTGGGCCTAGCAACGGCACAGGAGCTGCTCAAACGAGGTTATTATGTGGTAAGAATTCCATGGAATCACTGCGCTCTACACACTTGAGCTAGGAGATTGCTAATCATCAACAGAGCTGAACAATCTCCACAAATGTCACAATTTTTGTTGCCAGCAACGGCACCCTAGCTAACATGAACGAAATGGACGAAAGGGCTCCACTCCACAAGATGAGAACCTATGTATGTGCTTCCAGGGTAATGAATGCTCGTTCGCACTCGATTTGATTAAATGTATAGGTGGTGCTCGCTGGTACACACTCTCTCGATGCTGGGAATGCCTCGGGCGGAGCGGGAGGCTTTTGGGAACCGTTTAAGTGCGAACCGCAAGAGGTGAACTGTGTATCAACACCTTACTCTACGTCTAATGTTTTCTTTGCATTCTTCTAAAAAAAATCATTGCACTTCAATTTCCCTCGCCTTCCTGGCAAGGCAGGACAGAGCTGCGCAGGTACATCTAGGATTTGTGATATCTTAAAATGGATACTAGATAGAAGCAAAAGAACGCGCCTCACTCCTTCTTTTGGTTCTCACTTCCTCTTATCTCCAGTTGGTCAACCGATGGGCTGCTGAAACGCTCGAGGCCCGTTACTTGTCGGAATTGAAACGCCGCGACCCTCTCATCGAAGCAACCACGACACTGCAGCTTCACAACAACAAGTGAGAACGATGAGGATGACGCATTAATGACCTCAACTTTGTAGTTGCTCATTTTTCACTGTATTCGTTTAACGAAATTTTTGGTATGCAGTGTCGTCTACTGCCGTGGCGGCAGTATTAGCCCATACCAACTGTCACACCAACACAATTTCCACTGGTTTCCAACAAAGAGATATGGTACAGTTGTTGTTAGATAGGTTACCATACCTGCCATCTCATCTACTTGCTGCTTGCTATTGCTTCTACCGTCGTACTCATGTTGCTCTCCTTGCGCCGTGCTCTTCTTTGTTTCTTTGATTTTTGAACATGCTCTGTCTAGGGACCCGCCGCCCTCTTGGAGCACTTGCAATCCTTACTTGCAGTTTCGCACAGTGCCTGTAGCGGAGCTCCCGTCACTAGGAGAGGGCACTGCTGGCACTCGCGTGAATCCTACGAGTGGCCTTCCGGTAGATAGACTAAGCTACAGTAAAGCTAGCAGTAGTAGTAGTAAGCCTTGTTGAGAAGTTCATAAGTATTCAGTCGATATCTTCGTCTTTTTTTTTTGGCAAGGCTGCGCATGCGTGCAACGATTGTTGCCTGAAGAACTGAACTCGTGCGTTTCTCGAAATGCTTTTCTTGTGATGTACGTAAAAGGTCTCCAAGCTCGGCTGGGGCAAAGAATTGCCAGTGGGGTGGCACAGTTACTCGCACGCCTCGATTTGGCATGGCGTGGTGGTTGACTGCCCCAAGGTACGAGCAAATAGTCTTTGGTGGCAGTACGTTGTTATCGCAACAGGAGGGGTTTGAACAAAGGAACAAGAGGGGTAAAAAGAAATGAGAGGGGTAGAAAAGGGGGGATAAGGAAGATGGCGGGACTGAAAATCAACATGAATAGAGAGGATTAGTGTATGTTTCATTCCTATTGTGTGACGGCGTCTGTCGTTTCCATCGCTGATGCTATTTCTTACCACCGTTGATTTGCTGCTTTTTTTTGCAATGCTTGTGTATGTGTCCTCTTCGTTGGTACAGTACTTGGCGCGAATGCTAGCCGAGGTGAAGGCCCATGCCAATTGCGTGAGCGTGCGTGTGGGTCCAGACTTTCAATTCACCAGCTTGGCCGAGGCAACTTCGTATGCTCAGGTGTGACTGATTGGGTGATTGATTGTTTTTTTTTTGAATACCCTGCGTCTTCTAACGTAGGCGCGCCCATGAGACGGTTAGCAGACTCGTAGCAACAGAAGCAACACCGTAGACGAATCCTTCGTGCAAGCTGAGCTTCCTTTCTTCTTTGTCTTTCAAAAATAGCGCGAATTCGGGTGCGGTGCGCTCGTCAATTGCACTGGCATTGGCGCCGGTGCCCTCTGCAACGACAATCACAGCAACACAGATGAGGACGATGTGAAGAGCGGGCGAGGCGGCACGGTGCACTACCCAAGGGCGAAACAGCTGAGCAAATACCCGGGAGAAACCGCGGAGAAGTGGGCGTGGAACACCGTGGTGTTTGCAGAGGTTAGATATGAAGAAGGGAATTTCTCACAGTAAAAAGTCCTTACTATTTCTTCCCGGCTTTGTACTTTTTCCTGTCCTCATGATTTAAACATTTGTGTGAAAACATATGCTGTTTTAGAACACTAGTGGTCCTTTCTGATTCTCCCGTGCTTCACCACTAAAATCTCGTCTGCAACGCACAAATACAACATCGTCACCAGGAGCCCCCGTACGGGAGTGATAGTGAACCAGCTTACGTCATTCCGCGCGGCGAAGTGTTGCTGGTGGGGGGTTCGTATTACTTACAGGTGAGGAGTGTTGTGGTGGGGGAAGGTAACCAAGTGGTCGTGAGAGAAGTTTCAAACGAGCTCTTGGTTCACATCATTAATTTCGTTTCGTTGCATTTATTAATTCGCGAGATTTGCGTGTTGTGTAATTGAATGAATCCTCGAACGTCTCTCCTTTTGTTTTATCTGTACCTTACCTCAATGCCTCTATCAAAACTTCTCTCTCAATGCCCCGAATCTTATCTGTTGCCATGCGCGCACTAACACACATGTTTTCTGTGTTTCCTTGAAAGTCGGCGGACAATCTCGGCGGCACTGTGACTCCCTCCGAGCTGACTCGCCTTCGCAAAAACCGCACTGACTTAGCGGGTGTTCCAGTGACTGTCGGCGGGTCTAATTCTTCTTCGTCGTTGTCGGCAAAAGAGGCCGAGACGTCGGGCGCCACTGCCGACGGAAGCGGGGACTTGGCGGTGCTTCGGTCGTGGGTTGGCCGACGACCGGTGAGCTGTGTTCCTTTCTCTTTGTGTGCTTTCGGTGCGATATAGGAAAGAACTGATGATTTATGCATGTTTCTTCGCCAGTGTATGGACCTAAGGTAAGTAATAAAGCCTTTTGGTTGTATTGTGATTCACTTTCGCTGAGGGATAACGCCCTTCTTCATTTTTCAGGTGCGAGCGAAAGGTTTGCGCGTGGAACTTGACCTTGAAGGGGGTAAAAGCAGCAGCAGCAGCAGTAGCAGTCAAATTGCAAACACGTCAACAAGACTAGTAGTTGTGCACAACTACGGCCACGGCGGCAGCGGGTGGACCATCATGCACGGCACGGCAAACGCTGCTGCGGACCTCGTGGACAGCGCGCTTCGCAAACCCTTAGTGTCGCGCCTTTAAAGGAAAGGGCAATGCGGCATGTGGGTGCGAAGATTGAGCTTACACGCTTGATTGTTGTCGTTGTCGTTTTGCTTTTTGTTGTCGTTCGTGCAGTAATTACTTTCTTGTCTTCTTTTGATAATGTGGCTTTTGGCTTTTGGCTACTGATCCTTTTTATTTCCATGCACATAAATTACTAAGAAGCAGCTCGGTTTCTGAATCTTTTAAGAGAACCCTAGAGTACTATATGAGAATGCTAATCGCCTTGCTCGTTACACAATTCGCTATATGACCTCCTAATGTAGTTTTTTATGTATATCGGAATGCCGAAGCACGTCCTTGGTTCTGCGTTCTGAGGCTGAAATCCATTTACGCACAACAACAAATCAGGTTTGCGATTCCCGTTTCCGCGGAATTCCCGCGCGAGGGTTAGATTTTTCACTCCACGCGGGAATTCGGCTGTTTTCCGCGGAATTCCCGTGCCCGTATATATACGGTAGATGCCCATATATATACTCAAATACACGGTAAATACAGGGGATTTGGTGTGCGTTTGGGGCTTTTGGGTGGTGTTTGTGCCGTTTGTCCGTTGTGCCACTTGTGTGTTGTCTTTTGTGTGGTGCGCGCGTCTTTCTCAATTCACTCCTTCTCTCATCTATCTTTTTTTCGCTCTGAGTTGTAGCTCTTCACTCGTCGCCAGATTCGCCGGCGGTGATCTTCATTATCATGGGGCGGGTTTGAGAGCTGGTCGCAGAAGTGGCATCGTTGATGTAGAACGGTTCGCGAATGGCCTCCTTGTCTACTGCGACTGCAATCTCGATATCGTGGCGGCCTGGCACAAGCTCGCAAACCAAAACCCAGCCTTTTGTTGCCGTAGGCCCTCTTGCTGGTCCACCCGAGATCAACCACGACGCGCCACTCGCCCATTTCGGCATCAAACATGACCATCCCCATGTATTTGGTGGCAAGTCTGAAGCGAGCCGTGGAATCATCGGCCTCGCTGGTAGTCAGAAGCGCCTCCTCCCAGTCTTCAAAGTATGCGTGGAAGGCATTCTCCTGGATATCATTCACCATAGTGCGCGTAGTAGGCGTGACGGTCTAAACAACTGGGTCAACTAGGTCTTCCATATCCCAGTACGACACTAACTTTGCATCCGCCAGGGCTCCTTCGTCAAACTGGGAGCGACTCTTCGTACGAATAGAGCTATAGCGGTGTTTCAGCACTTCAACCTTTTCTGGTTTGAGGTTGTTGCGCGCCTTCGTCCGAGGCCATCACTTGGCCCGCCGCGCTGAGGCTGGTTTTGCGAGCCTTCTTCGCCATCTTTCCGCTATTTCAGCCTTAGCGCGGTCAGCGACGTCCGAATTAATGTCAGGGCACTGTCACAACCCAATGCCAGTAAAGCCATTGGCAGCATCGCGAAGACCAACATCGCCAGCAAGATGAAAGGCAAGTCGTGATACATCCCACTTCCACACCTTTAAATTGCAGTGAACGCATTCCCACCCAGGAACTATGTGAGCGATCTGCCCATCTCTGGAAACCTCCATGGAGATGGCCGTGTGTTGCACGTGGTCTCTTTCCAGAGAGAAGAGTTACCCTTTGCCGCCATATGCGCCCTTAAAATGGCGAGCTAAATCTGTGACTCGATTTGCTACACTGGAACCGGGGGATTCTACGATGACGTCACTACAATATCAGCAAAAAATTGCTCCCGTGAAGGAATTCCCGTCTAATTAGTGCAAATTTCACTTTCCGCGGGAATTCCGC